>Ga0307474_10000159_pt1 | contig 49057 bp, 47 predicted proteins | sample atmos_gasesECM1C_2_FD_203312 | JGI IMG/M metagenome (GOLD analysis project Ga0307474, IMG submission 203312) | Hardwood forest soil microbial communities from Morgan-Monroe State Forest, Indiana, United States - atmos_gasesECM1C_05 | ecosystem: Environmental > Terrestrial > Soil > Temperate... | reverse complement strand
GGTCGAAGATGGAGCGGCCATGGCAGGTCACGATCTTGCCGGCGAAGACAAAGCGGCCGGCATAGATCTCGGCGGCGCGGGTGGCATCCGCCGTGCGCAGGTCGTGGGGCGCGATGGTCAGCCGGTCAGCCCGCCCTGGCCATACCCGCGACAGCGCGACTGATCCGCCGCTGGCGCGCGCCGCGAGGTTCCGCGCGAAACGGCCCATGATCAGGGGCGAAATGCGTCTGCGTTGAGCGACCACGCCTAGCCTTGGATTGGGGGAGAGATTGAAGCGAATCCTTATTAATCCGGAAACGCAGTTTTAACAGCCTTTTGAAAACGCGCGAATCAGGACGTGGGGACAAAATCCGGTGCAAAATCAGGGTTTAACGAATGGACGGGCCCTACCATCCACATGTTGTCCCCGCCCGTCAACGCACCAGGCGCGCCGCGTAAAATCCATCAAGCCCGGCCAAGCGCGGGTCAGCATGGGGCAGGTGGCAGGGCAGGGTGCGCAAATCGCCGTCGCCGCTGATGAGCTCGGTCACGCCGCCGACTTCGGACGGCTCAATCGGTACGCGGCGCAGGCCGGCCTCTGCGGCGAGGAGCTCCGCGATTATTCCTTCGCCCTCCTCCGGCTCGAGGGAACAGGTGCAATAAACCAGTGTCCCACCAGGCCTGAGCAGACTCACCGCCTTCTGCAGCAGGCGCTTCTGCAAGGTGGCGAGCTGGGCGATGTCGTCTTCCTGGCGCAGCCAGGCGACATCGGGATGGCGGCGGATAGTGCCGGTCGAAGTGCAGGGGGCATCGAGCAGGATGCCGTCGAAGCCGCCTTGATTCGTGCTCTGCCATTCGCAGGCGTCAGTGACCACAGCCTCCGCCTGCAGCGAAAGCCGGACGAGGTTGTCGCGCAGCCGTGCCATCCGCGCCGGCGAACGGTCGATGGCGATCACCTCCGCGCCCGCGATCGCAAGCTGCGCGGTCTTGCCGCCCGGCGCGGCGCAGAGATCTAGAATCGTCTTGCCGGCCACGTCGCCAAGCAGTCTGGCCGGCAAAGCCGCTGCCGCGTCCTGCACCCACCATTGTCCTTCGGCAAAGCCCGGCAACATGGTCACCGAGCCCTGCAGCAGCGTGCGCACCGAGCCGGTCGGTAGCTGCATGCCATGCAGCCGGCTGGCCCACTGCGCCGCATCGGCTTTCACGGTGAGGTCGAGCGAAGGCTCAAAGCCGATGGCGACCGCCATCTCGCGCGCGGTGGCCTCGCCATATTGGGCGATCCAGCGCTTGGCGAGCCATGGCGGGAGATCGAGCATCTCGGCCTTCACTTCCGCAATCAGGCCTTCGCCCTCGCGCGCGCAACGGCGCAGCACGGCATTGACGAGGCCGGCATATTTCGCGGCGCGCCGGTCCGACTGCACCAGTCGCACCGAGAGGTCCACGGCTGCGTGATCGGGAACATCCATCCAGAGGATTTGCGCAGCACCAATCAGCAGCGCGCTCTGCGCGCGCGGCGCGTCGGAAGGCATGCCGCGATCGAGCAGGCGCGCCAGCACATGGCCGAGCGTGCCAAGCCGCCGCAAAATGGTTGCCACCAGCCGCCGCATCAGCGCGCGGTCGCGATCAGGCAGTGTCTTCAATCCGGGATGGGCGGCGGAGCCGTCAAGCTGATCGTCCAGCGTGCGGTGCTTTTGCAGCACGCCGTCCAGGATGTCGGCTGCGATCCGTCGCGCCGCGAGACCAGGCACTTCGGATGGCGTCGCTATTCGTTGAGGCATGCTGGAACGTCAATTAGAGTAAAGGGCAGTTCCGTCAAGCTTCGGCATGCCATAGAGGTAGCAATACTTCTGCCACGCGAATATGCCAATTGTAAGAATCGCCCGTTGGAATCGTCCCTAGCGTTGTGGGAGGTCTGCCACCACCTCCCAAATGTGGGGCCGAACAGCTATAGAGCAAGCTGATGAGCAACGATCCGTCCCAGTCGCCGCCAGCCGCAACCGGGCGCAGGCCACTCGCGCCGGCCGCCCAACGCGCGCTTGCGGAGGCCGAAGCGCGCCGACAGGCGGCGGCCGCCAACGCAAAGCCGCTTCCGAAGGAATTCCAGGGTCCGAAGGGACCGGAACCGACCCGCTATGGCGATTGGGAAAGCAAGGGCATCGCCTCGGATTTCTGAGCCGTGCCGCGCCTACGCGGCAGCACCGAGACGGTCGCCGAACAGGCGCGCCGACGTCGCCGTATCTAGTGCAAGATCGCGAACGCAGGCTTCCACCGAGGCGCGGTAGATGTCGTGGATGCCAAAGCGCTCGAGGATCTCGAGCTGGGCATCGGTGAGCGAATTGGTCTTTCGCGCGCGATATCGATAGGCGGTGTCCGATCCGTGGATGCCGGAGACCGCGTAGACCGGGGGCTCGCTGAGAAAAGTGATGCCCGAGTTCTTCGATTCGATCTGTCCACGCTCCTTCCAGTCCGTCACCGCGCTCTCTGCAAAGCGGCTCGCAAGGCCAAGGCGATCGAACAGGGTCTTGACGGATTGCGTTGCGTCCTTGCTGGCCTCGTAAACGTAATGAGTGACCGGAATGCCGTGGCGTTTCGCAAAGCCTTCGACGCGGAGCGTGTTCAGCGTGGCGGTGACATAATTGTGAATTAACCTGTCCTCGGGGACGCGGTCCGACCATTTTTCCAGCCACGAAACCAGCGAGCTGGCAGGGTCTCGGTCGAGCATGATGAAATGCAGCTTCTCTGCGGGATAGCCTGCGGCGAGCAAAGACTGCAGCGGCTGGAACAGGCTTTCGGCGAGCACATAGGGACCTGCCATTTCCTTGGAGAAGATATGCGGCTCGTCCTCAGCCATCGGTACGGTCCAGGGCGTGGCGGTGCCGCCGACCAACAGATGACGCAGGACCACTTTCACCGGCTGGAAAAACGACGGCATGCCGGCCACCCCGAACAAATTGGTCAATGCGGTCGATCCGACCCTGCATCGGCCCCAAGCGCAATACAGCGTCGGAAAGTCTTCCCTGGCCCGATTCCGGAAGGCCACCGCCAGGCAATCGCTCGCGTCGCGGATCAACGCATGGAGCGCGATGCTTTTCGTCTGGTACTTGCCGTCAGGCTCGAGCTCGATCGTGTCGAGCGAGGGGTCCTGCCTGCGAATCAGATCGGCTAGCCGTTCCGTTTCATCGCGTGTGATCGGCTTTATCATTTGCGCGCTTCCCTCGAGCTTGATGTGTCATTCAGAGCAGAGCTTCGGCGAGCCCCGCGGTGTTCGTGTCCCGTGAACGGCTTTTTTCTGCGTCGCCGAGAATTGAGACGATGACGGCTTCGGCCCGATGCATGTTGATGTCGACGGCACCGGAAAAGAAGTGCGTGCCCTTGGTTGGGCCGCCGACCGCGTAGATGTTTCGCTGCGGCTTGCCGTCCCGGTCATGGACTCGGCTGTCCTCATAGCCGCAGGCGATTCCACCGAGCGCATCGAGCGTGGCGATGCCCTGTCGCTGCATGGTCGCGATAGAGCGGGATCGTATCTAGGAGGTAAGAGGGCCCGGTCGCGTCGATGGCGTAGTCGATGTCGCGGTGTTCGCCATTGGCCAACATGATGCGGAAGCGCTTTTCGGTCGCGACGACGCCGCGAATCCGGGCGGCCGTCGACAGCCGGGAGGCGCGCATGAGATCGCGAATCTTGAGGGCGTTCGACAGCGGCATGGCCGAGCGGTTTCTGAGCCAGCCGGAATTGTAGACGTCCATGAACCGCGTCTTTTCGTTTGCCGCCATCCTGCTCCATGCGTCGCACACGACATTGTGGATGCTTGCGAGGTAGGTATGTACATTGGGTCGGCAGGTTTCGGCCTCGGCAATGCTGCGCTCGAGATCGGCCAGGGCATCGCGATCGACGCCCCGAAAGGCAAGGTCGCAGGCGATTCCTGCCGTGGCCAGCAACAGCTCCGACAGCTTTTTGGCGAAAGCGTCGGCCTCGATGCGCTCGCGATCCTGGACATAGCGATCGAGCGCGTCGCGAAAATCGTTCGATATCTCGGGGCTCGTGATCGGCTGCACCGTCGGAAACAGTCCGGTGCGGGAGAAACAGGTGATCTTGACCGTACGATGGGTGCTCGCAAGCTCCGTCGCCGCATCGACGGCGGAGAGGCCGCTTCCGAGAATGCCGACCTCGATGTCCTCGCGGTCCGGAAAGGTGAAGCGCGTATAGGGATCGCGCAAGTAGTTCTCCGCGGAAGCCAAGCCATAGTGATCCTGCGGCGCGTTGTGGCCGGTGCAGAGGATCATCACCGTGGTGGGGTAGGTGAGCCCGCGATCGGTGGTCAGCAGAAGCTCATCATCGCTCGAGCGGCGCGCGCGCACCACCTCGGCGTGGTCAAGATGAACGGACATGCCGGCGGCACAGCAACGGTCGATGGCGTTGCGGCGTACGTCGTGCAGATAGTTTCGATAGAGCCTTCTCGGCAGATGGTCGTTGCCGTCAACTTGCATGCCGTGACGCTCGGTCCAGCGCAGAAAATCATCGGCGTCGCCGACCCGGATCGACATTTTCGACGCCTTCATGTTGAGGAGATGCTGATCGCTTGCCGTGCGATAGGCGACGCCGCCGTCGAAGCCCGACTTGTCGAACAGACGGATCGCTGTCACCAGATTCCGGTATCGGGTCGAGCCGGCGAGCTCGGCAAGATGGCGCAGCATTGTGATTCCGGTCGCGCCGCCGCCGATAATACTGATGATCATGAATTAACTCCTCGCTTACCATGTTTGGCCGGACAGGCTGTGAGCATGGTCCCTCTTGTCGGGGCCGGTTAAGAGCTGAAGTTGGAGCGGAGACGATTCGGACTTGGTTCGAGAGAGCCGGAGGCGATCAGGCCGCGCGCACGGTATTGAGGAAGTTTTCGACTTCGGCCTTCAGGTTACGGCTCTGGAGCGAGAGCGAGCGCGCCGACGCCAGAACCTGTGCCGAGGCCGAGCCCGTGGCGCCGGCGCCGCGATTGACCTCGGTGATTCTGGCGGCCACTTCGGCCGTGCCCTTGGCGGCTTCGTTGACGTTGCGGGCGATTTCGGAGGTCGCGGCACCTTGCTCTTCGATGGTGGCGGCGATGGTGGTCGCGATATTGGAGATCCGGGTGATGGTCGCCCCGATCTCCTTGATCGCGCCGACCGAATCCTGCGTTGCGGCCTGCATGCCGGTGATCTGCGTGCCGATCTCGTCGGTGGCCTTCGCGGTCTGTGCCGCGAGCGCCTTCACTTCGCTTGCGACAACGGCGAAACCTCGCCCCGATTCGCCGGCGCGCGCAGCCTCGATGGTGGCATTGAGTGCGAGCAGGTTGGTTTGCTCTGCGATCGCGTTGATGAGCCTGACGACGTCGCCGATCCGGCCAGCTGCCGTCAGCAATTCGTTGATACGTGCGTCGGTGCGTTCCGCCTGCTGAACCGCCTCGCCGGCAATACGGCTGGAATCGTGGACCTGCCGGCTGACCTCGAGGACCGACGCGCTCATCTGTTCGGCGGCGGAGGCCACCGCGCCTACATTGGTCGAGGCCTCCTCGGAAGCCGCGGCCACCATGCCCGACAGCTCCTGGGTTTGCTCGGCGGTCCCGGTCAGCGTGCCGGCGGCGGCCTCGAGCTGGTGGGCGGCCGTCGATACCGTGTTGACGATACCGCCGACGGCAGCCTGGAACGCATCCGCAAGCTTGATCATCTCGGCTTTGCGCCGCTTGGCCGCGACCGCCTCCTGATTCTTCTGCTCGGCCTCCATCCGCTCGATGCGGATCAGATTGTCCTTGAAGGTATGTGCTGCGCGCGCATTGTCGCCCACTTCGTCGCCACGGTCGGTGAAGGGAATCGCGACCGCCTTGTTGCCGTTCGCGAGCTCCAGCAGCACCTCGCCGATTCGCCGGAGCGGCCGGGCGATAGTCAACGCCGAGAAGACGGCTGAGCCGATCAGTACCAGCACCACAAGCATGCCGACGACGAGCGCGATGGTGGCGACGCGATCCAGTTCCGCCAGCAACTCCGTCTGACGTCTCGCTGTGTATTCGGTTCCCATGATTACGGCATCGCCGATCCGCGCACCCGTCTCGCCGGCGGTCGCAAATACGCTTGTCTCGAGCATGCGCGTCTTGGTCTCTTCGGCCTTCGCGCGATCGATCTCCGCCGATTTAACGCGATCCGCCAACGCAAGCAGGCGATCGATCTCCGCCTGAACATCCTTTTCGGCGAGCAGACGCGCGTGCTTCAGCGCATCGAGACCAGCATCGTTGCGTGCGGCGTTGAACGATGCGTCGGCCTTCCAAAGATCGGCCTCGAGGCCGAGGCGGCCGGTCGTTTCGGCGAGGCTTGGCGATGCGAGAAGTTTTGCAAGCCCCTGGGTCCAGGCCTCGGTCGCCTCGATCTGCGCGGCCGAGCCGTTGATGACGGCGGCCTGCGCGTTGGCGAGATCGCCTGCTGCGCCGAGGGACTTGTCGATCAATGCCCTGATGTTGCCGAACATCTGCTTCGCTTCGGAACGTATCGCCCGTTGCTCGGCGGCATCGATCTCCGTGGCGGCTGAGGCGAGCTGGGTGCGAACGGCCTGCAAGCTCTTGTCGAGTTGCTCGGTCGAGGAGGCGCGGGCAATTTCCAGCGCCGCGAGCTGCGCGCGCAGGATGGCCGACTCGGCAGCCTGCGCGTTGGCTTTGTTGGAGGTGTTGATGACGACCCAGCGACTCAATGTCGCGATCGACTGGTTGCCCATCATCTGGCTGGCAAGCATGCCACCGACCAGAGCGACGCCGATGCCGGCGGTCAGACCGAGTTTCGTACCGATGCGAAGACTGAACCACGCCATGGCGCGCCATACCCCCCATGCATCCGAGGCAGTTGACGCTAGAGAACTAAATTTAAGGTGAAGAGTCATCCCCGTACAACTACAGGGAGTGGGTGCGTCGTACGTCAAATGAACGTCAGACAACTAAAAAGGCTGCGCCTTGGCGCAGCCTTTCGTATTCCCAAAATCTGGAAGCTCGCAACTTTAGCGCGTCACGACAACGGTGGTTCCGACCGAGACCCGCTGATACAGGTCGGTGATATCAGCATTATACATGCGGATGCAGCCGTAGGAGACGAAGCCGCCGACCGAGTTCGGCCTGTTGGTGCCGTGGATCGCATATTCGCCGCCGGCGAGCGTCATTGCCGCCACGCCCATCGGATTGCTCGGCGCGCCACCCGGAATGAGGTTCGGCATATTGGGCTTGTCATGCTTCACTTCGGCCGGAGGCGACCAGGCAGGGTTGCGGTACTTGCCGTCGATCTGCGTCGTGCCCTCCCACCGCTTGCCCGCCTTGCCGACGCCGACGGGGTAGCGCATGGCGTGGTCCGCATCGAGAATGAGATAAAGCCGCCGCTCGTTGGTCCGGATCACGATCGTTCCCGGCGAATATTGATTGTGAGTGGCCACCATCTCGGACGCGGCCTGCGCCGGAGTCGTCACGAGAGTGCCCGTCATGAGAGTCCCTGCCCCGATGGTGGCGGCGAGCGCCACCGCAATACTTTTCGACATCGATCTTCTCTCCGCGTTCGCATCAAGCGCCCCGACCGGGGCCTTCAAGTTCGCGCAACACGTGCAAAATGCCGGCTGCCGACACATGTTAACCGCGCGCATTGACCGGACGGTTTCCACGCGGCGGTGTCGGTGCATTCGATTGGGGGTAGGAAAGGAAAAACCGTAATCAAAGTAAATGACTTGCAAATAACACTTGCCGGAAAATCGCTGCCAAGCCGCTACAATCTTTGACGTTTGCGTGAGCGGTTGCAAATACTCGGTCATTCCGGGGCGCGCGATAGCGCCCCGGAACGATGGTACCGCTACGCCGGCCGCCGGTTCTGGCGGTTCTTGACGAGGTCGTCGACCACGGCCGGATCGGCCAAGGTCGAGGTGTCGCCAAGGCTGCTCGGCTCGTCCTCGGCGATCTTGCGCAGGATTCGGCGCATGATCTTGCCGGAGCGGGTCTTGGGCAGCCCCGGCGCGAACTGAAGCTGGTCGGGGGAGGCGATCGGGCCGATCTCCTTGCGCACCCAGGCAACCAGCTCTTTCCGCAAATCCTCGCTCGGCTCGATGCCGGCCATCAAGGTCACATAGGCATAGATGCCCTGGCCCTTGATGTCGTGGGGATAGCCGACCACGGCGGCTTCCGACACCTTGGCGTGTGCGACCAGCGCGCTCTCGACTTCCGCCGTGCCCATGCGGTGGCCCGAGACGTTGATCACGTCGTCGACGCGGCCCGTGATCCAGTAATAGCCGTCGGCATCGCGCCGGCAGCCGTCGCCGGTGAAATACTTGCCCTTGTAGGTCGAAAAATAGGTCTGCTCGAAGCGGGCGTGATCGCCATAGACGGTGCGCATCTGGCCCGGCCAGGAGCGGGCGATGCAGAGATTGCCTGTGGTCTCGCCGTCCAGTGTCTTGCCGTCGGCATCGACGATTTCCGGCACCACGCCGAAGAACGGGTTCGTCGCCGAGCCCGGCTTCAATTTGGTCGCGCCCGGCAGCGGCGTGATCAGGATGCCGCCGGTCTCGGTCTGCCACCAGGTGTCGACGATCGGGCAGCGCTCCTCGCCAACCACGCGGTGATACCATTCCCAGGCTTCCGGGTTGATCGGCTCGCCGACCGATCCTAGTAGCCGCAGCGAAGCCCGGGAGGTCTTCTTCACCGGTTCGTCGCCTGCCTGCATCAACGCGCGGATCGCGGTCGGCGCGGTGTAGAAGGTGTTGACCTTGTGCTTGTCGATGACGTTCCAGAACCTGGAATTGTCGGGATAGTTCGGCACGCCCTCGAACATCAGCGTGGTCGCGCCGTTGGCGAGCGGCCCGTAAACAATGTAGCTGTGGCCGGTAACCCAGCCCACGTCGGCGGTGCACCAGTAGATATCGCCGTCGTGATAGTCGAAGACGTATTGATGCGTCATCGCCGCGAACAGCAGATAGCCGCCGGTGGTGTGCAGCACGCCCTTGGGCTGGCCGGTTGAGCCCGACGTATAGAGGATGAAGAGCGGATCTTCCGCGTGCATGTGTTCGACCGGGCACTCGGTCGTCACCATCGCGGCCGCCTCGTGGTACCAGAGATCGCGCGACGGCTTCATGTCGACCTTGCCGCCGGTGCGCTTGACCACGACGACCCAGTCGACGCCTTCCGCCTTGGCAAGCGCGACATCGACATTGGCCTTCAGCGGCACCTTCTTGCCGCCGCGCAGGCCTTCATCCGCTGTGATGATCACCTTTGATTTGGCGTCATTGACGCGCTGGGCGAGGCTGTCGGGCGAGAAGCCCGCGAACACCACCGAGTGGATGGCGCCGATCCGGGCGCAGGCCAGCATCGCGTAGGCCGCTTCCGGAATCATCGGCAAGTAAATGGTGACGCGGTCGCCCCTCTTGACGTTGCGGGTGCGCAGGATGTTGGCCATCCGGCACACCTCGTCATGCAGCTCCTTGTAGGTGATGTGCTTGGACTGTGAGGGATCGTCGCCCTCCCAGATGATCGCGGTCTGGTTGGCGCGCTTATGGAGGTGGCGATCGATACAGTTGGCGGCAACGTTGAGCACCCCGTCCTCGAACCATTTGATGGAGATATTGCCGGGTTCGAACGACCAGTTTCCGATCTTGTGGGGGGCCTTCATCCAGTCCAGCCGTTTGGCCTGCTCGGCCCAGAAGCCGTTGGGGTCCGAGACCGAGCGCGTGTACATCTCGCGGTATTTGGCTTGATCAACCCACGCGCGCTTCGACCACTCGGACGGTACGTCATAAATCTTGTCGGACATTTCACACCCCTCCACCGAAGCAACCGGCAAACATGCAACTGGTCGCCGTCTTTTGACTGGCTTAGCCGATTATGCGTCGGCCTTGGCAGCACCGACAAGCGGAACAGTTAAGACCTTCGGAGAGGCCGCGACATGCGCGAGATCAAAGTGGCGCGATCAGCCTTCCGCAACGCGGCGTTCGAGTCTCGCAAACCGCTCGGATGCGGGCTTTTGCCGCGACCGACCGTCAAGGTTAGCGCATGAATACCTCCCATGACCGGTATTTAGCAACCGTTGGCTTACGGATTCGGACTCGCAATGGCAAAACGAAGCCCCTAAATGGCCTGACCGGGGCCTAAGCGGCCCGGCCGGAACAAAACAACCAAAGCCGGCGTTCGACAGGACAACAGGAGCAAGGCATCTAAGGCTATGATGGATCAGCAGAATCTTGCCGCGCCGCGCTCGCGCGCTGCCGATCCGGAAGTGGCTTTGGCCATTGCGCTGGGCCAGTGGCCCAAACCGGCGCCGGCAAAACCCAGGCTCAACGGCGCGGTGTCTGTCGAATCGCTCGCCAAAGAGCTCGGTTTGCGGCTCGGTGACCAGAACCAATTGACCATCCGTCGCATCAAGCGGGGCAAGGGCTATTCCTTCGTGCGAGCCAACGGCTCGCATGTCCGCGACGCCCGCACCATCCGTCGCTTGCATGCGATGGCGGTGCCGCCGGCCTATCGCAAGGTGCGCTATTCGCCCGATCCCGCCTCGCATCTGCAGGCCGTGGGCATCGATGCCGCGGGCCGGCTGCAATACCGCTATCACGCCGATTGGGAAAAGGTGCGCGAGCAGCGCAAGGCGCATCGCCTGGCGCAGATGGTCGGCGCGCTGCCAAAGATCCGGCGGAACGTCTCGGCGATCCTGTCCGGCGACGAACCGACGCGGGAGTTCGCGCTGGCTGCCGTGATCGAGTTGATCGCGCGTACGGCTATCCGCCCCGGTAGCGAGTCTTATGCCCGGCTGAATGGCACCCGCGGTGCTTCGACGCTTCTGAAGTCGAACGTCACGATCGAGGACGACGCGGTCGTGCTCACCTTCAAGGCCAAGGGCGGCAAGGCCGTCCGCAAGGAATGCAACGCGGCAAAACTCGTGCGCGCCATCGGCACCCTGCGCACGATTCCGGGAAAACGCATGTTCCAGTACCGTGACGCAGGCGGCACGGTGCGCGCGGTCAACACCACGCAAGTGAACGCCTTCCTGCGCGACATCGCCGGCATCAAGATTTCGCTGAAGGATTTCCGCACGCTCATGGCCTCGGCGGTTGCGCTGGAATCGCTGTCGCGGATCACGCCGGCGGCAAGCGCCCGCGGCCGCAAGAAGCAGGTCCTGCAAGCCATCCGCGCCGCCGCCGACCAGCTCTCCAACACGCCGGCAATCTGCCGCAAGAGCTACGTGCATGACACCATCGTCACGGCGTTCGAGGAAGGCATCTTGGAGCGTTTCGCCGCCACCATGAAAGGCTGCCGCTCGCAGACGAAGCGTGAGCAATTGCTGGCGCAGGTGGTTGCCGCGGCGGCGGTGTAGTTTTTCTTCACCATCCAATTCTCTTATCCATCTTTCCGCTGTCATCGTCCGCCAACGGGTCGGCGCAAAGCGCCGCCCGATGACAGGCTCCGGCGGACGATCCAGCATTCCAGAGACACCAGTGCTTGAGCCGAAAGGCTGCGGCGTATTGGATACCCCGCCTGCGCGGGGCATGGCGAGGAAGATGGACATAGGTCCGCGTTCTCGCGGCGCGATTCGCCCGAGATTTGCATCCTTCGTCACCCTCATTGAGAAACAAGGGCGCAGGGAAGACCGGGTGGCCGCTGCACCCGGGGCTCCCGCGCAAAAGAAATTTGCGCGAGCGCGAAAACCACAGGTACAGGCGGAGACACTCCGGCCTTCCCTGCGCGGTAGTTTTACGGCTTATACGTACTCTCCCCGGTGAACCAGCGTTTGCCACCGTCGCCTCGCCGATCATCAGTCCGCGAAGCTTGGCGCCTGCATGGGCGCGCCAGGACCACACGACTTCGCCGTACGCAAAGGCGCAGCTCGTCAGTCAGCGCGCTCACGTCCACCGCATCCCCGCCTCACGTGTCGTGACGACCGCGATACGCCCCTCTGCAAGCGAGGCGGGATAAGTGGAGCATACGACTGATTCTCCGTTCCGGAAAACAGAAATATTTCTGCGCGCGAGGCTTGACAGCTATTTGCAGCGCGCGCCCGCCGGGCAAATCAATGACGCGCAGCTCAGCTGTCGTCCTGGCGAAAGCCTGGCTTGCGCCAGGACGACGTTGCTGAGATTTTCCGCTTCACTTCTCAAACAGCTCCCCGTCCTTCCGGGGCCTAACCTTTCGGCCTGCCCGGGTCCGCGTTCCCGCGGCACAACGAACAATGCAAAATAATCCCTCGACCACCGATGAGTTTCGACCGCCACGCCGGTCTTACAGACAGGCGGGTGCGCGAACCAACGGAAATGCGAGGAGACCGGGATGCCTTCATTGAAAGACAAGAACGTCATCATAATCGGTGGCAGCCGGGGCGTCGGGCGGCGGATCGTGGAAGCCGCCATTGGCAACGGCGCGCACGTGCTGGCGGTGGCGCGGCAGGAGGCTCCGCTGCGTGAGCTTGCTGGGCAAGTAAGCGGCGTTGACGTGCTGGCGCTTGACGCGACGCAGGAAGATGCGCCGGCCCGCGTGTTCGCGGTCCTTCGCCCAGATATCCTGGTTCTCTGTGCGGGTGCGGTGCCGCCGGCGGCTCCGCTGCACCAGCAGAGCTGGCAGCAATTCGCCGTCAACTGGGAGGCTGACGTCAAGATGGCCTTCCACTTCTGCAAGGCGGCGCTGTCGCAGCCCTTATCTGCAGGGACCTCGGTCATTCTGATCTCCAGCGGCGCGGCGCTGGCGGGGTCGCCGATCTCCGGCGGCTATGCCGGAGCCAAGCGCACGCAGATGTTCATCGCCAACTACAGCCAAAAGGAATCGGATCGGCTCAAGCTCGGCCTGCACTTCGCAGCGCTGGCGCCGCGCATCACGCCCGACACCGACATCGGCAAACATGCGGTCGCCGGCTATTCCCGCTATCTCGGCATTTCCGCCGGCGACTTCATCGGTGGCATGGCTTCACCGCCGACCTCGGCCGACGTCGCCGCAGCAGTCATCGAGCTCGCGACGCATCCGGATCGATGTACCGGAGGTGCCTACGTCGTTTCCGGCAAGGGTCTCGAGGCGGTTCCATGAGCCGAGGAGTAATTGAGGCGGCACGGCGAAGGGTCTATTGTCGATGGCCATGACGACGGCTGAACGACCGCATCACGAAGCCTCGCGCGCGAGCCAGTCATTCGAGCAACTCGCCGAGCCGTTCCGCCGCGAGATCAAATTGCATTGTTACCGCATGCTTGGCTCGCTGCACGACGCCGAGGACCTCGTGCAGGAGACGTACCTGCGCGCCTGGCGCAGCTTTGATGGCTTTGATGGCGGATCGTTTCGCGCCTGGCTCTACAGGATTGCCACCAACGCCTGCCTGAATGCGCTTGAGAGCCGCAAGCGGACGCAGCGCCTGCTGCCCGACCAGTTAGGGCCTTCCGCCCTGCAGCCGCCGGATGGCGGGCCGGCGACCGAGGTGGCGTGGCTCGAGCCTTACCCGCACGGCGCTCTCGAGGGCATCGTCGATGAAGCGCCGAATCCGGAGGCGCGCTACACCGCGCGCGAAGCCGTGCAACTCGCTTTCGTCGCCGCGATCCAGCAATTGCCGCCGCGCCAGCGCGCCGCGCTCATGCTGTGCGACGTGCTCGGCTGGGCCGCCTCTGAGGCCGCAACACTGCTCGGCGGATCGACGGTTTCGATCAACAGCGCCCTGCAGCGTGCGCGCGAGACCCTTGCCAAACGCTATCCCGATGGCCGACCGTTGGTTGTCGAGCGCCCCAGCGCCGCCCAGCAGACGCTGCTCGGCCGTTACTTGCGGGCCTGGGAGGGCCACGATCTCGATGGCTTCGTCGCGCTGCTCAAGGAGGATGCGACCTTCGCCATGCCGCCGTGGCCGCAATGGTACGCGGGACGCGACGCGATCCGCACCGTCACCGCGTGGGCCTGGAAACTCTGCGGCGGCCTTCGCCTGGTGCCGACGACCGCCAACGGGCAGCCTGCGTTCGCGGCTTATGAACGCGCCGGAGCGGGCGCGCAGTGGAAAGCGCATTGCATCCACGCGCTCACGCTTGAGCAGGACAGGATCTCCGGGCTGACCTTGTTCTTCGAATCCGCCGGCCCCGGTCTGTTCGAGGCCTTCGGATTGCCGCTGGTCCTGGCCGACGATCTCGATGCACCGCACGTCGTCCCGGGCAAGTGAGTGTGAGCGAGCGCAGAGCCCGCACCTATACCTTGCCCGCAGGCTTTAGTTTCGCGGAGGCTATCGTCCGGCGTCGTGGCTGGGCCTGTCCCAGCCATCTCGCTTGCGCCGGCCCGCCGGCCCTATGCTGCGATAAACACTCGAGCGCATTGCGAGGAACGAATTAGAATACTCGGCACCCCGTGCAAATTTCTCTATTTGGTCACGAATAAACCATGATGACGATCCGCGATCTTACGTACCCTGGGTTGTGGCCAGTCGGCAGGTCTCCCGCGTGGCCGGACCCGAATATTGTCGAGGTATTCCATCATGGATTGCGTCTCGGCGACTTGCATCAAAGTCCGCAATATTCTCCTTAGCCAATCAGCTCGCTCAGGGCTTGTAGGGCTGGGCCTCATCGGTCTCTGCTCGGCTGCATCAGCGGCTGACAAGCCGCCTCTGGCACCGGATACAGCTGCTCCGCTTTCCACGGAGTCGCGGATTGCAGCGACGATCGAGTTCGGCCTGCCTGCGCTGGCGGAGGAAATCGGCAAGGACATTCCCCGCCTGCTCGCGACGATCGATGAGCGCGTCAGCTGCGTGCACCGCCGGGTGCTGATCTTCCGGGTCAATGCCAATTGCGACGTCTGGGGATATGTCGAGCGCACCGGTCCGGTCTCGCTCTACGGTCGCGGCGATCGCGTCTACGGCTCGGTGCGGATCCACGGCGCGCTGGAGGGCCAGGGCGCAAACCGCTTCACCGCGCGTATCCACGGCGACACCGAAGCCAGTGCGACGGTCGAGGCCGAAGCACGCCCTGAGCTTGGTCGCGACTGGTCGCTCGATCTTAATTTCAGCGACGGCTTCCGCTGGACGGAGCCGCCGGTTCTGCATGTCCTGGGGCGCGATATTTCGCTTGCGAAATACGCCGAACCGCGGATCCGCGCGCAACTGGCGCATGTCAGGGCGCGTGCGCTCGCCGCTGCCCGGCGGCTGGATCTGCATGACAAGGCCGCGACCGCCTGGCACCACGCTTTCGAGCCGATCGAGCTCTCTGATAGTCCGCAGATCTGGCTGCAACTCTCTCCGCAGACAGCCGCGTTTGCCGGCGTCCGGGCCGACAGCCATGTCCTGCGCGGCTCGCTCGAGCTCGCCGGCACCGCTGAAACTTTCGTCGGGCAGAACCCGCCGGTGACGGCGACGGCATTGCCGGCACTTGGCCATGATGTCAGCGATCCCGGCGACTTTGATGTCATCCTTCCCGTGCGGCTCGGCTACGATGTGCTGAAGGACAAGATCACCCAGGCGCTCGCCGCCGTAACGCCTGTCGCGGGCATGTCGGTCGGGGACGTCGACGTCTATCCGTCGTCAGGAAAGCTGATCATCGGCTTGCGTCTCACCAAGGCCGACGACAATGCCGCGAGTGACGGGCAGTGGGTTTATCTCTCTGGTGCCCTTCAGGTGGACGAGGATGGCCATGCGATCAGGTTGTCTGGTTTCGGTCTGACGACCGATAACGCAGACATGAATGCCATCATTACGCCGCTCATCGCGCAACTGAGCGAAAAGGTAAGCGTCGACTACGGCGTTGCCTATCAAAATCTGCTCACCACGGCCAACGAGAAGCTCACCCGGCAGCTGAGGGACGGCTACCGGATGGAAGGGCGGCTCTCCTCGGCAAAGCTGGATAAGGTCTACCTTCCAGTCGACGGCGTCGTGATTGCGCTGCGCGCAAGCGGCGCCTTGAAAATCCTGTATGGAATGTGAGCCATGAAGGGGGGCATTTCGCGACGCCTTGTCGCCGGTCTTCAAGTCCGCGGTAGGCTCGCGCTCGCGGCAGGTTTTCTCGTCCTCTCTTGCATCAATCCGGTATCGGCGCAGACCTCGTTCTATGATGCGCCGAGATCCTTGCTTGCTGGCGAAACTGGCAGCCTCGTTCGTAAGGAACGAATCGATGGCGCTCCGCTTGGCGCCGCGGCCTACCGGGTGCTTTATCGTTCGACCGGATTGAAGGGCGAGCCGATCTTCGTCTCTGGCGTCATCGTGGTGCCGCCGGGCGAGCCGCCGGCGGGCGGCCGTCCCATCATCGCCTGGGCGCATCCGACCACCGGCATAACGCAGCGCTGCGCGCCATCGCTGGCGATATTCCTGTTCCAGCAGATCCAGGGACTGCGCTCGTTCGTCGAGCGCGGCTACGTCGTCGCTGCGACCGATTATCCGGGCCTCGGCACGCCTGAAACCCATCCCTATCTCGTCGGCGACAGCGAAGCCCGCGCGGTCATCGATGCCGTGCGGGTTGCCGGCGCCATGCCGGGATCCGGTGGCGGCAAGCGCTTTGTGGTGTGGGGTCATTCGCAGGGCGGGCAGGCCGCCCTCTTCACCGGGATCATCGCGAAGACTTACGCGCCGGAGCTCACCCTTCTTGGCGTCGCGGCCGCGGCTCCGGCGACCGATCTCATCACGCTCATGAATGACGACATCGACTCCGTCGGCGGCAAGAACATCACGGCGATGACACTGTGGTCGTGGCATCGCGTCTACGATGTGCCGATCGACAGGATCATCGACCCGCGCGCGATGCCCACGGTCGATCACCTCGCACGGGAATGCATCGAGGGTCCCTTCGATCTGCTCGAAAGGCAAAGAACGGAAAAACCGCTCGAACAGCATTTCCTGATGGTCGAGAAGCCGGCCAACGTCGAGCCCTGGCACTCGCTCCTGGAAAAGAACATGCCCGGCGCACTGCCGCCGGAGATTCCTGTCTTCCTCGCCCAGGGGACGATTGACCAGATCATCCGACCCGAGGTCACGCGCGACTACATGAGCAAGCTCTGCAAGGCAGGCGGCAAGGTCAAGCTGATGATGCTGCCGGACATCGGTCATGGCCGTGCGGCGCAGGCAAGCACGATGGCGGCCGTGAACTGGATGACGGCCCGGTTTGGAGGCGAGACGCCGCCGAGCGATTGTGCGAACTGATCGGTTCGAGTGGCTTACAGGCCGCCCATCTTGCAGACCAGCTTCCATTCCTCCGCCGTCACCGGCTGCACCGAGAGGCGGGAATATTTCACCAGCGCCATGGCGGCGAGTTTCTTGTCCGCCTTGATTGCGGCCATGGTGACTGCTTTCGGCAGCGGCTTGTCAGCCTTGATGTCGACACAGACGAATTTACCGGTTTTGTCGGTGGGATCGGGATAGGCTTCCTTGATCACCTCGGCGATGCCGACGATCTCCTTGCCCTCGTTGGAATGATAGAAGAAGGCCTTGTCGCCCTTCTTCATGTTGACGAGATTCTGCCGCGCGGTGAAATTGCGCACGCCGGTCCAGGCCTCGCCCTTGGCGCCCTTGGCCACCTGCTGGTCCCAGGACCACGCCGAGGGCTCGGATTTCACCAGCCAGTACGCCATGTTCATTCCTCTGCCTTGAAGGGGCGCGTCAACAGACCTTCGATCGCGGCGTCGATCGTGATGTTGCCGCTCAGGATCGCCGCCACCGCCTTTGATACCGGCATCTCGACATTTTGCGAAGCGGCGAGCTCGACCAGCACGGGCGCGGTGAACTCGCCTTCCGCAAGCTTGCCCGGCGGGGCCTGTTCGCCGCGGCCGAGCGCGAGCCCCAGCGCAAAATTGCGCGACTGCGGGCTGGAGCAGGTCAGGATCAGGTCGCCAAGGCCGGACAGGCCCGTCAGCGTTTCGCTGCGCGCACCGAGCGCGCGGCCGAAACGGGCGAGCTCGGAAAAAGCGCGCGTGGTCAGCGCGGCCTGGGCGGAGGCGCCCAGCTTCTTGCCCACCGCGATGCCGGCGGCGATGGCGAGCACGTTCTTCGCGGCGCCGCCGATCTCGACCCCGCGGACATCGGTGGTGTGATAGGGCCGGAACGTCGGCGAGCCCAGCGCCCGCACGAGGTCGCTTGCAAGTCTCTCGTCATGCGCCGCCAGCGTCACCGCGGTCGGAAAGCCGCGCGCGACGTCATCGGCGAAGCTCGGGCCGGAGAGGATCGCGGGCACTGCGTTCGGCGCGGCCGCTGCGATCACCTCGGTCATGAATCGATGGGTGCCGCGCTCGATGCCCTTGGCGCAGGCGATCACCGGCGTGTTTTTTTGAAAATGCGGTGCGAGATGCGTCACCGCTGCGCGCAGATGCTGTGCGGGCGTCGCGACCAGCGCGATGTCGGCGCGCGCCGCCGCCGCGGGATCATTGGTGACGGCGATGCTAGGGGCCAGCGCGATTCCCGGCAGCCGCGGATTTTCGCGCGCGGCGTCGATATGCGCGGCATGCGCCGCATCGCGCGCGTAGAGGGTCACCGCGCGCCCGGCACGCCCGGCGACGGCTGCAAGCGCCGTCCCCCATGCGCCGGCTCCGATCACTGCGACTGAGCGATAGGGCATCTCAAAACCCCGCGCGCGTGTTCGCAAAGCCCGCCGGGGCTTTCGCGTTGGCATCGAGCAGCCAGCGGGCGCGGGGCGGGGCGTCCATGCTGTCGGTCATGCCGAGCGCAAGGCGCTCGGCGCCGGCCCAGGCGATCATGGCACCATTGTCGGTGCAGAGCGCGGGTGGCGGCATGATCAGGGTGGTCTCGGCCCTTGCCGCGACCTCCTGCAGCGCGCCGCGGATCGCCTGGTTCGCGGCGACGCCGCCGGCGGCGACCAGCGCACGCGCGGGACCGAATTGTTCGGCAAACAATCTCAAGCCGACGCTCAGCCGGTCCGCGGTTGATTCCAGCACCGCGGCCTGGAAGCCGGCGCAGAGATCGCCGATATCCTTTGGCGTCAGCTCGGAAAGCCGGCTTGCCTCGTTGCGCACGGCGGTCTTCAGGCCCGACAGCGAGAAATTCGCATCCCTCCGACCAAGCATCGGCCGCGGAAAGGCAAAGCGGGCACCATCGCCGCTCTTTGCGGCGCGCTCGACCTCGGGCCCGCCGGGATAGGGCAGGCCGAGCATCTTTGCGACCTTGTCGAAGGCTTCGCCGATGGCGTCGTCGACGGTGGTGCCGAGCCGCACATAATCGCCGACGCCGGTCACCGCGACGATCTGGGTATGGCCACCGGAGGCGAGAAACAGGCAATAGGGAAAGGCGAGCGCGCAGGTGAGACGCGGGGTAAGCGCATGCGCCTCCAGATGGTTCACCGCGACAAGCGGCGTGTTGTGCACCATGGCGATGGCTTTTGCCGTGGTGAGACCCACGATCACCCCGCCGATCAGGCCGGGGCCGGCAGCAGCGGCTACTCCCGACAATTGGTCGAAATGGATGCCCGCATCGTCCATCGCCCGCGCGATGAGGCCATCGAGCACGTCGACATGGGCGCGCGCGGCGATCTCCGGCACCACGCCGCCGAAGCGGGCATGCTCCTCGGTCTGCGAGCGCACGATGTTGGACAGGATCTTGCCGGAACCGTCGGGCGCGCGTTCCACCACGGCCGCGGCGGTCTCGTCGCAGGTGGTCTCAATGCCCAGAACCCGCATCGACTTGTTGCGATCCAATTCCAAAACCCTCGCCAAAATGTTCGCCAAAATCCTTGCCTGCGACGCAGGACTTTTCGTAACAACCGCGTAGCATTCTGCGGTCATAAGGTGCAATCCCGACGCGGCCTCGTCATGGCCGGGCTTGTCCCGACCATCAACGAAAAGCCAAGGCAGGAAAGTCGTGGATGCCCGGGTCATTTGAGGTGAAAACGCGCTTTGCGCTTTTGCCCGGGCATGACGGAGCTCTCAAACAGGTCTCAGGCATGGCCGTTCTGCTCACGCGTCCTTCTCCCGATAATGAAGCAAGCAGCGAAGCCTTGCGGGCGCGCGGGTTTGAGGTGCTGCTGGCGCCGATGCTGCGTTTCGAGCCGGTTGCGTTGGCCGACGATCCGGGGGCGGATTATCAAGCCGTCATTGTCACCTCGGCCAACGCGCTGCGCGCAATCGAGGGCGCGCTCGCGCAAGGTCCGTTGCGCAAGCTGCCGCTGTTTGCGGTCGGCGAACACACCGCCTCCGTTGCGCGCGACCTTGGCTTTGCCGAGGTGATCGTCGCCAAGGGCGACGCAGGCGCCTTGCGTGATCGCGTGCTGGAGAGCCTGCGCGCCAAAGAGCTGAAGAAGAAGCGACCGCTGCTCTATCTTGCCGGCGCTGAGCTGGCACGCGATCTCGCGGGCGAGCTGGGCCGGCATGGCCTCGATGTGGCGACCCAAACGACCTACCGGATGGTTGCGCTGACCACGCTGCCGCGCGCGGTCTGCGAGGCCTTCGCAAGAGATGAGGTCGACGCCGTGCTGCATTATTCGCGGCGAAGCGCCGCAGCATTTCTCGAAGCGGTGCGGAACGCCGGCATCGAGATCTCGGCGCTCGCCGTGCCGCAATGCTGTATCTCGGCCAATGTGGCCGGGGTCCTGCACGAGGCCGGCGCCGCCCAGGTCAAGGTGGCGGCTTCGACGGATGAAAAGGCCTTGTTCGAGGCCTTAGAGCGTGCTTTGCCATCACGATTGGCGTAAGAGAGCGGCCGAATCTGGTAAATCCGCTCCAGGCGCTTGATTGAGCATGATCTTTTTCGGAAACCGCTCCACACTTTTCCGGACCATGCTCTATGACTGAGCATGCTTTCTTAAGAAACTTGCTCCAGATCGGGATGCACACGATGGCCGATGACAGTCAACAGGATGCATCATCGCCGGCCGATGCCGGCCGCAACAGGCGCGCCCCGCCCACCATTGATCTTGAAGCGACCCAGGTCGCCACTGCGCCAAAAGTCGAACCCACCGAGCCCGTGACGGAACCTGACGAGACCAAGGCGCAAGCGGACTCCGTGCCGGAGCAACCGACGGCAGAACAGCCTGCCGAAGGCGCAGCCGCCGCGAGTGCGCCGCCGAGCCGGTCCGGAATTTCGCCCTGGGTGATTGCGCCCTTCTCCGGCGCGGTCGCTGCAGCGCTGGTGATTGGCGTCGGCTGGATGCTCGGCTGGCCTGCGGTGCAGGCACCGCCGGCTGCACCGCAAGTGAGTGCGTCCACGGTCGACGATCTGTCCGCGCGTGTCGCGGGCCTTGAGGCCAAGGTCGGCAAGTCCGTGACCGATACGGCGCTGTCGGCACGCGCAGATGCGCTGGAGAAATCGGTCACTGCGCTGCGTGGCGATGTCGGCAATCTGCGCGCGCAGGCCGACAAGCTTGGTGCGGCGATCGACGCGCTGAAATCGGCGCCGCGCGATGCGGCAGGCAATGTCGATCTCTCCGGCATCAACGACCGCATCGCCAAGCTCGAGCAAGCGATCACCGCGCAGGGCACGGCGATCGCGAAAGCCCAAGCGAATGCCGCGGAAGCCAAAGCAGCCGATGCCAAGAATGCCGACGATCTGCCGCTGCGGAGGCTGGTGGCGGCCTCGCTGCTGGATGTCGCCGCCCGCCATGGCGACCCCTTCCAATCGACGCTTGCAACCGCAAAGACGCTGGCGCCCGACCCCGACTCGCTCAAGCCGCTGGACCAGTTTGCCGCGACCGGCGTGCCGAGCACGCAAATGCTCGGCCGCGAGCTGTTGAACCTGGTGCCGAAGTTTTCGCAGAGCTCGACAGGAGCTGCATCGTCCGGGGGCATTCTCGATCGGTTGGAGCACGGCGCCGAAAAGCTGGTGCAGATCGAGCGTACCGACGCGGTCGGCAACGACCGTGGTGCAGTGATCGCGCGCGCGACCGCGGCTGCGCTTCGCAACGACATCGTCGAGGCGCGGCGCGAGCTCAGCGCATTGTCGCCGGAGGATCGCGCCCCGGCGCAGGCCTGGCTCGACAAGGTCGCCGCGCGCGATGCCGCGCTTTCTGCTTCGCGTAAATTCGCCGACCAGACCATGGCAGCGCTCGGCAATCCCGGACAATAGGACTTTCATGATCCGCATCGTTCTGTTCCTGTTGTTCATCGCGCTCGCTGCGGCCGGCGAGGCCTGGATCGCCGACCAGCCCGGCTCGATCGTGCTGTCCTGGGGCGGCTACAAGGTCACGGCCACGGTGCCGGTATTTGCGCTCGGCCTCGGCATCCTCGCGGTGGCCGTGGTCGTCGCGTGGAGCATCTTCACCATGCTGTGGCGGGCGCCGGGGCGGGTGCGGCGGCACCGCCACGAACGCCGCCATGCCCGCGGCCGCCATGCCATCACCCAAGGCCTGCTCGCGGTCGGCCATGGCGACGGCTCGGCAGCGCGCCAGCATGCCGAAACGGCACGCAGGCTGGTCGGTCGTGATCCGCTGGCGCTTTTGTTGCAGGCGCAATCGGCACAGCTCGAGGGCGATCGCGAAGGCGCGAGAGCGGCGTTCCACGCCATGGCCGAGCGCGACGATACGCGCCTGCTGGGCTTGCGCGGCCTGTTCATCGAGGCACAGCGTGCCGATGATGCGGTTGCCGCGGTGATGGTCGCGGAAGAGGCGTTGAAGCTCGCGCCGTCCTCGACCTGGGCTTCGCATGCGGTGCTCGGCTTCCGCTGCGCCAAGGGCGACTGGAATGGCGCGCTGAAGATTCTCGACAACAATCTGGCCTCAGGCCTGATCGACAAGGCGACATTCAAGCGCCAGCGCGGCGTGCTGCTCACCGCCCGCGCGCTGGAGTTGGAGACTGTCGATCGCGACCTGTCGCGCGCGAGCGCGATGGAAGCGGTGAAGCTGGCGCCGACACTCGTGCCGGCCGCGGTGCTCGCCGCAAAGTTCGAGAGCGAGGCGCATCAGGTGCGCCGCGCGATGAAGATCGTGGAAGCCGCCTGGCTTGCGCAGCCGCATCCGGACCTCGCCGACGCTTACGCGCATGTGCGGCTGGGCGATGCCGCGCGACAGCGGCTGGTGCGGGTGGAGACGCTTGCGGCCAAGACATCAGGCCATATCGAGGGCGCGCTGGCAGTGGCGCGCGCGGCGATCGATGCCTCCGAATTTGCCAAGGCGCGCGAGGCGCTGAATCCCTTCGTTGCCGATCCGACGCAGCGGGTCGCGGTGTTGATGGCTGAGCTTGAGCGCACCGAGCATGGCGACAGCGGACGAGCGCGTGCCTGGACCTTGCGTGCGGTCCGTGCCCGCCACGATCCGGCCTGGACCGCGGACGGTTATGTCAGTGATCGCTGGCGCCCGGTGTCGCCGGTGACTGGCCGGCTCGATGCCTTCCAGTGGCAGACCCCCGTCGCCAGCCTGCCCTCGGACAAGGGCAAGACCATCGAAACCTCCGCCTTCGAGGAGGCCCTGCTGGCCGAATCGCCGCCCAAGCGGATTGCCGCTTCTAGCGAAAGTCCCGCGGAGCCGTCGCGGGAACTACCGGCCGCGCCGGTTGCGGAGGCGGTCCAGGCCGCAATTCAGGACAATGCGCCGCCTGCGCCCAAGGTCGAGCAGAACAAGGCAGAGGAGAAGGTGGCCGAGGTTGCGCCGGCGCCGAGCAACCCACCCCAGCCGGTTCCAGCCCCGCCGGCCGAATCGGTGGCTGTCGCCCCGGCGGCGCAGCCATTGTTTCGTTCCCGCCCCGACCTTGCCAGGCCGGCCGCCGCCGCGGTCCCGCCGGTGATCCCCATCGTCCGCCCGCCTGATGATCCCGGGGTCGACGACGAGGCCCCTCCGGACGAATTTTCGGAGCAAATCGGCGCACCCAAGGCGCAGGCCGGCGGCTGGCGCGGATTTTGGGCGCGATTGGGGAGCTAGGCCGACCGCAGCCGATCCGGTCGTGCCCGAGGAGGCAAGCGTTGTCCTTGCCAATTCGCCCGTCCGCCGATATCAGGAGCGCGCGCGAATGTTCGGGCAAGCTCCGGCGCGTTTTCTCGGTTCGCCGCAATAGCTCAGCTGGTAGAGCACGTCATTCGTAATGACGGGGTCGGGGGTTCGAATCCCTCTTGCGGCACCAATGATTTCATTACATTTGCCGCTATGGCGCGCTAATTGGCAAATTGGCCGGGCAACCGGCGGATAAGCCCTACAATCAGACCCGTATTATCATACCCACCTTGGAGAACCCGCTCCAGTCGGCGGCTCGGCCAAGGGTAGTGACTTCATCATTCCCGGACCAGCCGAATCATTGATGGATCTGTCGATTTCGGTTCCTCAGCTATGAGCAGCACTGATGGCAAGTGCTTCGAACGCTAGCTGACGCCGAAAAGGCACACTGCGCGAAAAACGCGGCGCGCGCGCTTGTTTGTTTCTGAGCATCGCTACTAGGCCTCAAATCATTTCTATCCGTTCATATCAAGCGGAGCGAGCGTTGAAGCTTCCCCCGCATAGGTAACCCCTGGCACCTGAGGGGGCTGCATTGATCGTCAATATTCAATTGTTGCGCGGGCTCGCAGCGCTAGCCGTGGCGTTCTACCACGCCGGTTACGTCATCCCGGGAACGGTCCACACCGACTTTCTAGGGGTTCCCGTTTTCTTCGTGATCAGCGGATTTATTATGACGCATATCACAAGGGAATCCGCCGATGCGTTTTTGCTGCGTCGTGCAATCCGCATTGCCCCCCTCTACTGGCTGGCCTCGACGTTCTATGCCGCGCTCGTTGTCGTCATCTACCCGCTGCTTTCCAAGCAAAGCGATGACATCGTAACGGCGGCGTCTTTCCTAGGCGACCTTTTCTTTATTCCGCGGCTCGATAACTCTGGCGCTGTTGTTTACCCAGTCTTGAGCGTTGGATGGACCCTCAATCTTGAAATGTGGTTTTACTTGCTGTTCGCGGCCGCGCTCACGATCAGCCAGCGGCTCGCGCCGATAATGGTCGCCGGTGCGGTCGGTGCGGTTTGGTTTCTCGGATCGCTTTTGCCGTCTCCGATTTCATTCTACGCACATAACTACGTCGTCTTTTTCCCGCTGGGGATACTCGTGTACTACGCGGCAAAATTTCCAATCCGGCCGGCGGCGATAGGTGCGCTTACGGCTGTGGGCGGTGGTGCAGCGCTCATCGCGTTTGCAGCTACCGGCTCGCCGGCCATGGGCCTGGTTGCGCCGCCGCTAATCGTGCTCGGGGCGGTACTTCTTGAACGCGGAGGATTTGCATTCCGGTATCGCCTGGCAACGGCCCTTGGTTCGTCGTCCTATGCCCTCTACCTTTGCCATCCATTCGTCATCGGGGCATTCCGTGAGGCCGCAAAGCGAGCGGCGGGCTTTGATATGGCGTACTTTCTGCTTCCCACGCTTCTGGCGGTTGTTGCAAGCGCTGGTGCCGCCTGGATCATCTTCAATTGGGTTGAAAGCCCGCTGTTGGCATACCTTCGGGATGGGGCGTCGGCGCAGCGGTTTGTTGGTTTTCACGCGGACCCAAAAAAGCGTGTGTTAGCAAAGTGAATGGTTCGCCCTCGCCTGAGACAGACAGCGGGCGCGGAAACGCGTTCAGCGGGGCCTTCCGGCGGCGTTGGCGGCACCCATGAAGTGTAAACCATGTGTCCGGTACGTTCGTCACCTTTGTGGCGGGCCGCTCATAGGCGGCGTTTTTACCAGCGATCCACCGAGCGCGTGGTGAGTCTTGCGTGATTCGTCTCACATAACTGCGCCCGCCGTTCGCCTAGTCTCCCCGCCGTCCAAGCCGCTCAACCATCTCCAGGGGAGAGACTCTAATGCGCAAATTCGTTCTGATTGCCGCAGCGTTGGTTCTGGCTTCCGCTTCCGCCCAGGCCGGCGGGTCACGGAGCCTGACGCTTGCCTCCAACGACGATCCGGTGGCGACCACGCAACCCGCGCCCGCCACGGAGGCTGCTCCGGCCGCCGCGCCCGCCGATGCACCGAAATATGTCGAGCGGCCATCTGCGGTCGACACCAAGGCGGCGCCGGATCAGCCGAAGGTGGATGCGAAGACCGATAGCAAGCCGATCGTGAAGGCCGACAGGAAGAAGCATCGCGAATCGACTGAAGCCCGCGTGATCTACGAGCTGCATCGCCACGGGATTTATTGGTAAGCGGTGCCGGGTCCTTAGCGCCGGTTCAGCAAGATACGCCGCCGTCATGGCCGGGCCTTCGTCCCGGCCATCCACGTTCTTCCATACGTGGCTCAAGACGTGGATGCCCGGGCCGTTTGGTGCGAAGACGCGCTTCGCGCTTCAGCCCGGGCATGACGACTGAGTGTGTAAGACGCAGTTACCAGTTTATGTCCACGAATTACCTCGACGATACCGTTTGCACCACGCTCGAGATCGGTTTCGCGGTGGTGGTCGGTAGCTTCATCTCCTTGGCAAACGCCTCGTCATATTCGGGCAGTGTCTGGAAGGTGCTCTTCGCCTTGATCTGCACCACCTTGTAGCCACCGGCCTTGAGCTGCTTGAGCAGCGTCGGTAACGCCTCTGCCGTGTGCTTCTGGAAATCGTGCAACAGGATGATGCCCTTGCCGAGCTTGGCAAGCTTGCTCATCACGTTGTTGATGATCTTCTCGGGCGTGGCATCGTGCTTGTAGTCCTGGGAGTCGAGGTCGCAGGAGAACATCGCGACATTGCGGGTGCCGAGATAGGTCACCATCGCGGGGTTATGCTGCAGCTCGGGGAAGCGGAAGAACGGTGCAGGATCGGTGCCGAGCGCCCATTTCACCGCGCTGAAACCCTTCTCGATCTCGTCCTTGTCCATCGGCTCGGTCATCTTCTTGCCGTTCAGATTGACATGCGACCAGGTGTGCCCGCCCACGGTGTGGCCGGCGGCCAGAACCTGCCTGAGTATCTCAGGGTGATAGGTCGCGTGCTTGCCGATCGAGAAGAACAGTCCCTTGGTGCACTCGTCGTCGAGCGCCTTCAGCACCGCCGGTGTGTTGCCCGGCCAGGGGCCGTCGTCGAAGGTCAGCACGACTTCCTTGTCGGAGAGGAAATCGAACTGCTTGAAATGTTCAAAGCCGAAGCCGGGGCCGCCCGTGGTGTCGATCTCGACCACGCGGGAGACGCCGAGCGCATCCGGATTGGCGCAGGCCTTTTCTGCAACGGGGGCGGGCGCAAGCGCGGGGGCAGGCGCAGCGCCGGGCTTAGGCCCGATCGCGCCAGTGACCTCGACGTCATCCTTCGCGCTGTCCTTGGCTGCGAGCTTGGCGGGCGGGTCGGTCAACGGCGGCGCCTGTCGGGCCGCCACGAACTGGGGAATTGCGGCCTCGCCGCGCAGCGCGCCCACGAGGTACCAGCCTCCGGCAATCGCACTCGCCATGGCGACGACGCCCAGCATCAGGGCTAACGCATTACGCATGTCACTCTTTCCATTACGCAACAACGGAAAACTTGATACTCACGAGGTTGCCCTTAACGAAGCGTTGGCACTCGCGAAAACTTGGCACTCACTTCGTCCCATTAATGCGAAGGAAGTCTTAACGCGACACCAACGAGACGCGCATTGCAGAACGAATTCACACTGATGTGCTCTTCTTCGTGACCGATATCACAGTCGCACTCCCCGGCGTGATGAGGCTCACAGTGAAGGCAACGGCTTGGGCGCAAGATCGTGCCGTCGCAACAGGTCCCCGCGCTTTTGCGGGCCGCCGATGGGAGCCGACAATGACCGCATCCTTCTCGCGCACGCTTCATAAGGCCGGTTTGGTGCTGGCCTTTGCCCTCTCGCTCTCGACGCTGTCGTCGACGGGAAGCTTCGCCTACACGGCCGAAGCCCAGCAAATGTGCACGGGCGATGCCTTCCGCCTCTGCAGCTCCGAAATCCCCAATATTCCGAGGATCACCGCCTGCATGGTCAAGCATCGGGCCGATCTCTCTCCCGGCTGCCGCGCCGTGATGGACAAGGATCTCGCCAAGGGCGGCGGCAGGGTCGCTACGACGAATTAGAGCTTCGGTTCTGACTGAACAGAACCGAAGCTCCAGATTCTTGTTTTGACGCGTTTTCTTCACGCGAACCGCTGTCCACTTCGCTCGAAAAGGCTCTCAATTGCCATCGCGTGCGAGCCGCCGATGGCAGTGTGGCGAAGGCTGCGCCGCCGTCAAACGTCATTGGCTGCCATCAAATGCGTTGCGGCATGACAGCTTTTGGCCCTAGAACCCCGCAAGAAACGACGGCGTGGTCTCGATATTGAGGGCGGTTCCCGATGAGCAGATTCCTTTATTGCATTCCCTTTGTCCTGATTGCCTCGGGCGCGCTCGCGCAGACGGCGCACGAGCATGATGCCTGTGCCCGCGACGTCGCGCGCTTGTGCCGCGCCCAGATGGGCGAGGGCGACCAGGTCGTCCTGGCCTGTCTGCAGCAACACCGCCAGCGAGTCAGCCGCGCATGCGACAAGGTGCTGGCCGAACACGGGCAGTGATGGGCTGTCATTCCGGGGCGATGCGTAGCATCGAACCCGGAGCAAGATAATTTAAGTACTGCTCCCCGCCGCGCTCGCGACCACTGGCAGCACTTCGCTTGCTGCGCGGTCGGGGGTCTCTTCCTTCCAGCGCACCGAGCCGAACGGGCGTTCGAGCATGCGGCGGATGCGCACGGGATCGGGGCCAATATGGAGGGCGATGGCCTGCTGATGCAACGCGCGTTCCGATTGGGTCGAGCGGTTGCGCTGGCGTAAATAATCCAGCCAGGTCGGGCAGTGATAGCGCTCGGTCCAGAGCTCCGGATCGGCGATGTCGCGCGCGATCGACCAGCCATAGGCGCCGTTGCGCTGCCGGCTGAGCTGCACGTCCTGCATCACGTTGTGGAACGCACGCGCATTGTCTTGCGCCACGCGATATTCGATCTCGACCACCAGCGGCCCGCTGCGTCCTGTGAGCGCCAGCCGCACCTCGGGATCGTCAAGCACCTCGGCTTCCTCGCCGCGCGCACCGATGCGCGGCATGCGCAGCCACAGGCCGAGCAGCGGCGAGGCCAGCATCAGCGCGGCCGAAACGAGTAGCGCGGTTTCGACGCCGGCCACGTCGGTCAGCCGGCCCCAGCACCAGCTGCCGATCGCAATGCCGCCGGAGATAGCTGCCTGGTAGGCTGCGAGCGATCGCCCCGCCACCCAGCGCGGCGCCGAGAGCTGCACACCGATGTTGAACAGCGCAACCGCCATCATCCAGACGGCGCCCGCGACCACCAGCGCGGCCGCGGTGAGCACAGGTTGATGGCTCAGCGCCACAGCCGCAATCGCCCCGCCCATCGACAGCGTGCAGGCGCGGATCGCGGCCTCGCCGCTCATGCGCTTGCGCAACTCGCCGATGTTGAGCGCGCCGACGACCGCGCCCAGGCCAAAGGCGCCGAGCATGATGCCATAGGTCTGCGCGCCGCCATGCAAGAGGTCGCGCGCCACCAGCGGCATCAGCGCCGAGAGCGAGCCGCCGATCAGGCCGGTCACCATGGTACGGGTCAGCACGATCTTGATCGAGGGCGAATTGGTAATGTAGCGCACGCCCGAGACCATGGCGCGACTGAGTCTTTCGCGCGGCAGCCGCGAGGGTTCGGCCGCGCGCCTCCACAGGAACAGCGCCACCATCAGCGGCAGATAGAGCAGCGCGTTGAGCGCAAAGGCCGCTACCTCGCCTGCGGCCGCCACCACGATGCCGCCGATCGCAGGCCCGAAGCTGCGTGCGATGTTGTACGAGATGCCGTTGAGCGCGACCGCCGCCGGCAATGTCTCCGAGGGCACCTGCTCGCTCACCGAGGATTGCCAGGCCGGTCCCATCAGCGCCATGCCGCTGCCGACCACGAAGCAGAGCGCCAGCAGAAGATTCGGCTGGACGAGACCGAGCCAGTCGAGCGCAGTCAGCGTCGTCGCGCCGATCAGCGAGATCATGAGCGCGACAAGTGCGACAATGCGACGGTCGTGCATGTCGGCAATGGCGCCCGCCGGCATCGAGATCAGCATGATCGGCAGCATCAAGGCGGTCTGCACCAGCGCGACCTTGTCGGCCGAGGACGTCATCTGGGTCATTGCCCAGGCCGCGCCCACGCCCTGGATCAGGATACCGAGATTGGAGAGCAGGCTCGCAAGCCAGATGCGCCGGAAATTTGGGTAGCGCAGGGGCGCAGTGATACCGTCGGCGCTGATCTTCTCGGATTTGGGCGCATCGGTCATATCGGTTCCCACCTCACCTGCTATGGCTTGATTCTGGATGGGTTTCAGTGATGCCCGGGAAAGTCCATTGCTGTCCAGAGCGGCAACGGGTTTCCATCAAGTGGCGGCTAAGATATTGAAAGATAAGGGAGGATTATAATGGACCTGACGCGGCGGAAAGTTCTTTGGGGCGCAACCGCCCTGCCGCTCCTCGCCGGCAGCTTTGGGCCACCCTCCTTCGCGCAAACTGCGCCAACCGCACCGCCGGAGATGACGACGCATTTCTACCGCTCGCCCTTTCCGCGCTCTTCCGACATCGTGCATCTGCGCGCCGCCCGCGCCCTCGCCCCCGCCGAGGCAAGTTCCGGCGCCGTCGTGATGATGACGCGGCCGCGCGGTTATTTTGGTCTTCCCCGCGATATCGTGCTGCTCGACGGCAAGGAGCCGACCGATATCAAATCCGGCGTGCCGACCGACGCTCTGACCAGCGTGATGGCTTCCGCCGCGGAGATCGGCCATCGGGTCACCGGCCTGTTCAACGAAGAACGGATCGTGGCGCGCGCCTGGCCTGCCTCGGAGAACAGGATTGCAGTCTTAGAGCTGACCCATTAGGTGATGGGTGCGTCTCGTTGGCGCCCGGATTTGGCTCGATCGTAGCTGTGTAGCCCGCATCCGCGAGGTCCTCAAGTGAGCGTCGCCGAAGTCTACGACTTTCCTTCAAGGCACAGGCCGCTGGAGCCACCGAGCCCGCCGCGCGCGCCGGATAATCAAACCGCCTTCGGCCGGATGAAGGCAATGCGCAACAGCGTCATCTCCACCTGGGGTGACCGTGCCTATGAAGAGGATGTGATCCAGAGCCGCTTTCTGGGCCGCGCGAGCTTCATCCTGAACACGCCGGATGCGATCCGGCACGTGCTGGTCGACAACTATGAGAATTATTCCCGCACGCCGGCCGGCTTCCGCGTGCTGCGGCCGATGCTCGGACAAGGCGTGTTGATTGCGGAGGGGCGCGCCTGGAAGCACCAGCGCCGCACGCTCGCGCCGGCCTTCACCCCGCGCGCGGTGACGATGCTGGTGCCGCACATGGTCGCGGTGATCGACGAGACGATTGCGGCGCTTGAAGTCAAGAGCGAATCGCCGGTCGATCTGCGCGAGACAATGCAGCGCATGACACTCGAGATCGCTGGCCGCACCATGTTCTCCTTCGGCCTGGCGCAGCACGGTTCGACCTTGCGCGACTTCGTCATGGAATATGCCGACAACTTGGCGCGGCCGCATTTCCTGGATCTGTTGTTGCCGCTGTCCTGGCCAAGTCCGCAGGATTTTGCCCGCGCGCGTTTTCGCAAGCGCTGGACCGCCTTTGTCGCGCAGCTGATGGCGGAGCGTCGCGCCGCCGGAAAGACAGAGGGCGCGCCGCCGTGCGATCTGTTCGATCTGATGGGCGAAGCGCGCGATCCCGAGACCGGAGCTGCGTTCTCCGACGCCCAGCTCGGCGACGAAGTCGCGACCATGATTTTGGCCGGCCATGAGACCACCGCGACCGCGCTGTTCTGGGCGCTCTATCTGCTCGCACTCGATTCCGACACGCAGGAGCAGGTGGCGCAGGAGGCGCGCAGCGTTGCCGCCAATGAGCCCGCCGATCTCGATCGGCTGAAATTCACCCGCGCGGTGATCGACGAGACCATGCGGCTCTACCCGCCGGCCTTCCTGATCGCGCGTGCCGCAACCGGACCCGACACGGTCGCGGGGCTTCCCGTGCGCAAGGGCGATCTTATGATGATCGCGCCATGGCTGTTGCAGCGGCATGCAAAATTATGGCAGCAGCCGGCAGCATTCATACCGCAGCGTTTTTTGCCCGGAACCCCACCGCCGGATCGCTTTGCATATATGCCCTTCGGTGCCGGACCAAGGGTCTGCATCGGCGCGCATTTTGCGCTCGTTGAGGCGACGCTTGCGCTTAGCAGGCTGATCGGCGCGTTCCGTGTCGAGCTGAAGGACAGGGTGCCTGTCATGCCGTTGGGCGTGGTGACAACGCAGCCGGATCATTCGCCGCTTTTTGTGATCAAGGTGCGATAATAGGGGATTGTTCGGAAGCGCCTGCAATCCCATCTAGTGCTGGCCATGAGCGATATCTCCGCCCAGATTTCAGTCCTGAAGCAGAGCGCCGACCCGGCAGTTGCGGACGCGATCGCGCAGCTGATCGAGAAAGGCGAGGACGCTGAACTCAACCGGATCAACGCGCTGGATTTTTCCAGACGCACCTCGCTTGACGAGGAGAAGGTGATCTCCGGTTTCCTGCATGCCTCCAGGCTTGGCCTGTTCGATCTCAGTTGGAATGTGTTGTGCCCGGGCTGCGGCGGCGTGCTTGGCGCGCATGACACGCTGAAGTCGCTCAAGCCCGACGATTACCATTGCGGCCTGTGCGCCTGCGGCTATCAGCCCTCGGTCGACGAGCAGGTCGAGGTTGCCTTCACCGTCAGCCCCAGGGTCCGGCGCATCGCCGCGCACGAACCCAACACGCTGCCTTTGTGGGAATACTACAAGCAGGTGTTCTGGAGCTCGGGGATTGATCTCAACAAGCGCAATTTTGCAGCGCTGACCGAAGAGGTCGCGCTGGAATCGCTGGAATTGCCTGATGGCGAGAAGGCAGTGATGTCGCTGCATCTGCCCGCGCAATTCATCATCGTGTTCGAGCCGGTGACACACTCCGCGCACTTCATCGACGTGCAGGGCGAGCCGACCAAGGAGCGCCAGCAGCTCTCCCTCGTCTACAACAAACAGCATCCGCCGACGGGCTCGCTGGCTATGCGCCCCGGACCGTTGCGGCTGTCGGTCGACAACCAGGCCGGCGTGCGCGTATTGCCCTCGGTCTTCATCGCAGCCGAGCCGCTGCATGAGCTCCTGGGCAAGCGGAGGCCGTTCCTCACCGCCAAGCGGATGCTGTCCAACCAGACCTTCCGCGACGTGTTCAAGGCCGACAACCTCAATGTCGACCAGCGGTTAAAGATCACCTCGCTGACCTTCCTGTTCACCGATCTGAAGGGCTCGACCGCGCTGTATGAGAGGGTCGGCGATCTCGCCGCATTCGATCTCGTGCGCGCGCATTTCCGGGCGCTGCTTGCGATCATCGGCGCCGAGAAGGGCGCTGTGGTGAAGACCATCGGCGATGCCGTGATGGCGACTTTCATCCGTCCCGAGCACGCGCTGATGGCGGGCCTGCGCATGCGCGCGGCGATGGACGAGCTCAACAAGGAACGTGGCAGCAACGACCTCGTGGTCAAGATCGGCATTCACGAAGGCCCTTGCCTTGCGGTGATGCTCAATGAGCGGCAGGATTATTTCGGCCAGACCGTCAATATTGCGGCGCGCGTCCAGTCGTTGTCGACCTCGCAGGAGATCCATGTCACTGCGCCTGTCATCGAGGCGCCGGAAGTCGCAGGTATTCTGGCGCGGCAGGAGATTAAGCCGATCCAGAAGCAGGCCGCGCTCCGCGGCATCGCCGACAAGATGGTGGTGTACGAGATACCATAGGCACCAATCGTCATCGCTTCGCTTCGCTCGAAATGGCGGCCAAGGTCAGGTTTGGGTCCAAAATTGCCGAAACGTAATGCCGCAACCGTAGCATTCCGCATTGTGCGGCGTGTGCTTTCTACTCATATAGGGCCTGAGAAACCGCCATTCCGGCGGATCCCGAACCTTCGATTGCGGTAGGACCAGATGCTGGACGGACTGCGCCAATTCATTGCCGACGTTGTGGCGCCCCACGCCCACGGCAACCGCGCTTTCGACGAGAACGGCTATCAGCTGGCGGCCACCGCGCTCCTAATCCACGTGATCTCGCTCGACGGCGAACCGTCCGAGATCGAGAAGCGCAAGCTGCACAGCCTGATCGAGAGCCGCTTCGGGCTCGATCCCGGTACCGCCGACCAGCTGATCAAGTCCGCGACCCTGGTCGAAGGCGAGGCCGTCGATCTCTATCACTTCACCAGCGTCATCATGCGCGAGGTCAATGAAGAGGGGCGGCTGCGCATTGTCGAGATGATGTGGGAGCTGGTCTATGCCGACGGCGAGGTCAGCGAGTTCGAGGACAATGTGGTCTGGCGGGCCGCCGACCTGCTCGGCGTCTCCTCGCGCGATCGCATCGACCTGAAGCGCCTGGTCGGAAGCCGGCGGACAGCCGCCGAAGTCTGAAAAGAACAATCACAGTCGATCCGTCATCCTGAGGAGCGCGCCCTCGCGCGCGTCTCGAAGGGCGACGGCCTGGCTCGCGCGGCGGGGCCGCTCATCCTCCGAGGCTCGTTAGCGTTCGAGCTTCCAGCGACAAACGGTAAAGTCGTTTGCGCAGGGATGACGAGTCACATGGCTGCGGTGCACCCCACACATGACAAAACTTTAATCTGCTGCTTGCCTCGGCTGTTGCCCGCAAGCGGCAAGTTTGGCAAAGGACCCGGTCAAGGGCCCCGACAGCATGGCGTTCGCGCACGCCGCCATGCTGTCGGGGCGGCTTGCATCCCACGGCAACCCTATGCTCTCGTCTTCAGCATTGGCGCTATCTATCCCGCAAATTGATTTAAGAGCATTGGAATCGTGACTGAACGTGTGACGCTGATCACCGGTGCCTCGGCAGGCATCGGCACCGAGCTGGCGCGCGTCTTCGCAAGTCGGGGTCATCGTTTGGCCCTGACGGCACGGCGCGCGGAGCGGCTGCTTGCGCTCGCGCAGGAGTTGAAGGCACAAGGCAAGCCCGAGCCCATCGTCATTCCCTGCGACCTCGAGGCACCCGATGCCGGCGACGAGATCGAAGCCGCACTCACCGCCGCTGATGTGGAACTGGAATATCTCGTCAACAATGCGGGCTTCGGCCTGTTCGGCCCGAGCCTCGAGCTCGATCGCGCTGGCCAGCTTGGGATCATCGACGTCAATATCCGGGCGCTGACCGATCTGTCGCTACGCTTCTCCAAGAGCCTGATCAGGAACCGCGGCGGACTGCTGAATGTCGGCTCGATTGCCGGCTTCCTCCCGGGTCCCGGCATGGCCGTGTACTACGCGTCCAAGGCCTACGTGCTGTCCTTCACCGAGGCATTGCGCAAGGAACTCGAGCCTCATGGCGTGCGCGTCACCCTGGTCTGCCCGGGTCCGGTGCCGACCGAGTTTCAGGAGCGCGCCGGCTTCAAGCCCGGCTTCGATTCCTCTGCGCTCGACATGTCGCCCCGCGCAGTTGCGGAACAGGCCTATCGCGGGCTGATGGTCAACAGGCGCGCGGTGCTGCCCGGCCTCGGCATCAAGCTGGTGCCGTTGATGCTGCGCCTGTTTCCGCGCGAGTTCGTCCTCACTGCGGTCGCAAGGTTCCAGCAGAAGCGGTGACTTTTCCCTCTCCCCGCAAGCGCGGCGAGGCGAAGGCGAGAGCGAGAGCTTACTTCCTGACGCAGATCACGCGCACTACCGCGGCTTTCACGTCACTTGAAGCACCATTCGTATTGACGCCATTTGCCTTCAAAAACTCGCGCACGGTGCCGGGCGACACCAGCACCGCCTGCGACGTGGTGGCCATATTCGAGGCGCCTGCAACGATCAGCGGCTTCAACAGCGCGATGCCGGCGAACTTGCCGCTGGCGTCAAGCGCGGCGGCGCCAGAAAATCCGGGGCCGAGCGCGGGCGACAATGGGGCGTCACCATCTCCGCCGATCTGCGATGCTTGCGCTTTCACGCTTGAGGCGGCGCTTCCGCCGCCCTGATCTTGCGGATCGGCAATGCCGGTGATCTCGACGCTTGTAGCCGCCGCGCCGCTTGCAAGCGCAAGCGGCTTCAGCTCGCGCGCGCCATAGACGTGCAAGAGCGCCAAGCCACGCTCCTTGCCGTCGGCCGTGCGATCGGCATGGCCGTAGCCTGGAATCGTGATAGAGATGCAGCCTTCCGTGATTTCGCGGTCGGCAATGATCGCGCCGTCCTCATTGACCACGACACCGGTGCCGTAATCGACGGTCTTGCGCGGCGGCGGGCCGCCCTGCTGGGCAATCGGAAACGCGTTGAACGCACTCGACATCGCGATCACCACCGGCTCGACGGTATTCTCCGTCGCCTGGTCGTAGAGAAGGGTCATGATGCGGACTTCGTCGCTCTTGAAGCTGCCGCGGATATAGAATTTCTTCAGCCCTTGCAGGCCCGAGAGCACGAAGAAGTCCGGCTTGACCACGGTGTAGTCGACGTTGCGGCCCGGCTGCTTCTTCTCCTCATCGGCGAGCTTGGCGGTGGTGGGGCCGGCCTCCTTGCGCCGTGACAGAAGGATCTGGATCGTGCCGGTCGGCGAGCTCCATTTGGTGCCGTTGGCGTCGCCGGTCTGTTGCGGGACGAGTTTGGTCGGGATGCCAAGCCGCGCACCGGTGACGGCATCAGTGACGATCTTCCAACCGACATTCTCCTGGCGCCGCCGCGCCGTCTCCGCGAGCACGCTGCGCTCCTGCGGATTGAGCACGCCGGTCGGCTTGCCGCCCTTGGCCTTCTGGTATTCCTTGATCGCGGCGACCATGCGCTCGCTGACATCGCCCGTGATCGCGCCGTTATATTCGCCGACCCAGGCGAGGTCGGACTGCAGCGCCAGCCGGTCGGCCTGTGGCATGGCGTTGGCGGTATCGGCCGGTGCCTGTACCGCCGGGCGGATGGGAACAGTCGTCGCCTGTTTCGGCTTGGCGCCGGCGATGGTCGGCTGGGTCAATTGCGCCTCTGCCAGGGATCCCGACGTCAGCAAGATCATTGCAGCGAACATCGCTCTCATGACAAATCCCTGAAAGAACGATTGACCTTGCGCAAGCTTAAGCACATCTCGTTGGTCGGCAACAGCAGCGCGGTGGTTCAGGAAACTGTCTGGAGGAAAGCGTGACATGTTCAGCGAACACGAACTCGAACGCTATGCCCGTCATATTGTGCTGCGCGAGGTCGGAGGACCGGGCCAGGCGGCGCTGAAGGAGGCGTCCGTTCTGGTGGTCGGCGCCGGCGGGCTCGGCGCGCCCGCGCTGATGTACCTTGCCGCGGCCGGGATCGGCACACTGGGTGTGGTTGATGACGATGTCGTGTCGCTCTCCAATTTGCAGCGCCAGATCATCCACACCACGCCCGATATCGGCCGGCGCAAGGTCGACACATCGGCCGAGCGCATCTATGCGCTGAACCCGCATGTGCGCTTTGCCGCACATGCCAACTGGCTCAAGGCCGACAATGCGCTGGATTTGATCGGCAGCTATGACCTCGTGCTCGACGGCTCCGATAACTTCGAAACGCGTTATCTGGTCTCCGACGCCTGCTTCCTGGCGGCCAAACCGCTGATCACGGCCGCGCTGGGCACTTTCGACGGCTCGCTCACCACGATCCGCGCGCATGAGCGGAACGAGAACGGCGAGTTCAACCCAACCTATCGCTGTCTGTTCCCGGAAGCGCCGCCGCCCGGCACCGTGCCGCCTTGCGCCGAGGCCGGCGTCATGGGCGCGCTCGCCGGCGTGCTCGGCTCGATGATGGCGCTGGAGGCCATCCGCGAGATCGTCGGTTTCGGCGAAGGCCTGGTCGGCCGCCTGTTGATGGTCGACGCCCGCACCATGCGCTTCGAGACGCTGCGCTACGCGCGCGACCCGAACAATCCATTGAATGGTGATGGGCTGACGATTACCGATTTAAGTGCGCATGTGTGAGTGATGTTTGTCCCAAGCGCCGCGGACTCCAAATCGACCTCTCCTCGCTGGGGAGAGGTGAACCGAAATCGTGGCGCGCCTCACGCCGCGGCCTTCGCCGGGACGACGGAAGCCGCCGGTCCCAAACGCAAATGGCCGGGACGAGCCCGGCCATGGCAATCGCAGCAATCGCAAGACTCAATATAGCGGGAAGCGCGTCGGCTCGCCGCCGAGATCGGACGGCGGATTGAGCGGCTGGCGATCGATCGGGCGGTTGTTGTTCTCGCGCGCGAAAGTCGGAAACCCGATCGCGGGCGGAAAGGCGTAGTCGGTGTATTTGCGGTCGCCTGGCAGCACTTCGGTGCCGGCGTCGAGCCAGGAGCGCTTGCTGATATAGAGGCGGGTGTGCGGACCCTGCTGGATCACGACGTTCGGGCCGCCGGAGCCGTAGGTGACGTGGCCGTTCTTGTCATAGTTGAGCTGCTCGGCCTTCGCCGGCGCGCTGGCGACGAGAGCAGGCACGGTGAGGGCCAGCGCGAGACCAGCGGCGGAAAATCTCATTCTCATCATCACGTCCTTGAGGGTGGCAGTCCCTGACAGATTGGCTTGGCAGGTCGCCACTCACCTGATTTGGCTGCATTTTATCCGCGCGGCCGAGCCTCACACAAGGTCAATCCGGCCACACCTCGAAACATAATGCGCCCCTCCGTCGCGTTAGCGCAAGCCGTTGGCGGCCCGCTACAGCGCCCCGCGCAGGTGCGGATCGTCGGCCTGGGTGATCCAGTCGCCGGAGGCCGCAGATCCCCCGGTGGCGCCGCAATTGCGCGGGTTCAGCTCGCCGCGGGCGAACAATTCGGCGAGCTTCGGCTCATTTCCGGCCGAAAGCAGCGTCAGCCGGTCCAGCATGCAGCCGACCGCGCTGCGCTGGGCGGGCAGGCTGCCGCCCTCGCAGGACCAGCCCGAGATACGCAAGGCGGGATCGTCTACCCCCTTGAAAAAGCCGAGGCAGCCGGCGGTGCCGCGCTTGTCCCTCGGATGAGCGCCGGCAGTGGTGCGCCGGAGCAGCGCCACGGTGCCGAACTTGCTGTCGATGACGCCGGCAGCCTCCAATTCGCCGCCGGGCGGCATCCGCAAGCTAAGATCTTCGGATGGCCGCGGGACGGAAGCCGCCTCATCGCCGAAGCGGTAGATTTCGAGTTCGGCGATCGATCGATCGCCCGAGCCCAGCCGGCTGAAGATGTCCTTGCGGCCACCTTGAGGGTGTCTGAGAATGGTGTAAGTAATTGATTTTTCTGCCTGACCGGGCGCGCTCAGCGCAAATGCGGGCTGGCTGTGGTTGGCCACGCTCCAGCTTGGTGTGGCAGCCGCGTCGCCCGCGAGTTGCGGTAGCTGGTCCCAGAAATGCACGGCCAGGATGGCGATCAGCGCCAGCGTTCCCACATAGGCGAACAACCGCGCGATCGTGGCGCATACTTCGTCGGCAAAACTGGTCAGCGCGGGGTGGATTTGGGCCGAAAAGGGGGAATTTGCCAAGGGGTCGGCAGGGTTGGTCCAAAACGATCGCATGATACGCCCGTACGTCATGGTAACGTCGTCTTGCTAACGTTCGTCTTGGTAACGTTGTCTCGGAGCCGTTTCTCGCATAGAAGCGCTGCCGCTTCTCTATCCGCTGCGAGCCGGGGCGAGGCAATTTTCATCGGAGAGTGAATGATGGGTTACAAAGTCGCAGTGGTCGGCGCGACCGGCAATGTCGGGCGGGAAATGCTCACCATCCTGGACGAGCGCAAGTTCCCCGCCGACGAGGTGGTGGCGTTGGCGTCACGCCGCAGCGTCGGTGTCGAGGTCTCCTATGGCGACAGGACGCTGAAGGTCAAAGCGCTCGAGCATTACGACTTCTCCGATATCGACATCTGCCTGATGTCGGCAGGCGGCTCGGTGTCCAAGGAATGGTCGCCGAAGATCGCGGCCGCCGGCGCGGTCGTGATCGACAATTCCTCGGCCTGGCGCATGGATCCGGACGTGCCGCTGATCGTGCCGGAAGTGAATGCGGACGCGACCGCGGGCTTCACCAGGAAGAACATCATCGCCAACCCGAACTGCTCGACCGCGCAGCTCGTGGTCGCGCTGAAGCCCTTGCATGATGCGGCGACCATCAAGCGCGTAGTGGTTGCCACGTATCAATCGGTGTCGGGCGCCGGCAAGGATGCGATGGACGAATTGTTCTCGCAGACCAAGGCCGTCTACACCAATGACGAGCTGATCAACAAGAAATTCCCCAAGCGTATCGCCTTCAACGTCATCCCCGAGATCGACGTGTTCATGGAGGACGGCTACACCAAGGAAGAATGGAAGATGATGGCGGAGACCAAGAAGATTCTTGATCCCAAGATCAAGCTCTCCGCTACCTGCGTGCGCGTGCCGGTGTTCGTCGGCCATTCGGAAGCTGTCAACATTGAATTCGAGAAGCCGATCACATCGGATGAGGCGCGCAACATCCTGCGCAGGGCGCCCGGTTGCCTGGTCATCGACAAGCAGGAGCCCGGCGGTTACGTCACGCCCTATGAGGCGGCCGGCGAGGATGCGACATACATTAGCCGCATCCGCGAGGATGCGACGGTCGAGAACGGGCTCGCGCTGTGGTGCGTTTCGGATAACTTACGCAAGGGTGCGGCGCTGAATGCGGTGCAGATCGCTGAAGTCCTGATCAACCGCAAGCTGCTGACAGCCAAGAAGAAGGCCGCTTGAGGCGTTCGCAAGGAGCCGGCGCACATGTCCGATACACCGGCTCCATCGCGGCCAGACAGGATGCGCAAGGCGCTGGCGCGCGGCGCCGAGACGGCGCTGTTCAACAGCCGCTGGCTGATGGCGCCGTTCTATATCGGCCTTATCGTCAGCATTGTCGTGTTGCTCCTCAAATTTGTCCGCATGCTCTGGGAGTTCATTCTCGAGGCCCCTGGCGCCAAGTCGACCGACACTATCCTCGGCGTGCTGTCGCTGATCGACGTGGTGCTGGTCGCCAATCTGATTCTGATCGTGGTGTTCTCGGGCTACGAGAACTTCGTATCCCGCATCGACACCTCGGCCTATCCGAGCTGGCCGGTCTGGATGACCAGGATCGACTTCGCAGGGCTGAAGCAGAAGTTGCTTGCCTCTATTGTCGCGATCTCCGCGATCCATGTGCTGGAGGCGTTCCTGAATATCGATCACGTCTTCGACGCCACCAGGATGACCTGGCTGGTCGCCGTGCACCTGGTGTTCGTGATCTCGGCGCTGTTGCTCGCCATATCGGACCGCTGGACGACGGATAAAGAGGAATAATTGAAGGATGGGTAGAGCGCAGCGAAACCCACCGCCGTTGCAAGCCGCACAAAAGAGGGTGGGTTTCGCTCCGCTCTACCGACCCTACTGAACTACGGAATCGCTGCGTCCGTCGCTGCGCTCTTGAATTCCTTGCTCTGCTTGTCCAGCACGAACAACGACCCCTCGGCGACGCCGAAATAGGCGCCGTGCAATTGCAAATCGCCCTGCTCGACCCTGCTGCGCACGAAGGGAAAAGTCTGCAGATTCTCGAGGCTGCGGAACACCGCCGCCTTCTCGATACGCGTGACGAAGTCCTGCATGGACTCGTGGGCGCGCTGCTCGACCACCTCGCCCGGCTTGACGAACATCGCCATCCATTTGCCGATGAAGTCGCCCGGCGAGAGCGGCTCGATCTTGTCGACGAAGGCGCGGATGCCGCCGCATTGGGCGTGTCCCAGCACCACGATATGTTTGACGTGCAGCACGTTGACGGCATATTCCAGCGCCGCCGAGACGCCATGGGCATTCTCGTCGGGCTGGTACACTGGCACCAGATTGGCGATGTTGCGCATCACGAACAATTCGCCGGGGCCGGCGTCGAAGATCACCTCCGGCGAGACGCGGGAATCGCAGCAGCCGATCACCATGGTCTCGGGCGACTGGCCGCGTTCCGAAAGCTCGCGGTAGCGGGATTGTTCGATCGGCAACCGCTGGGTCCGGAAGGTGCGGTAGCCGTCGAGCAGGCGCTGCGGAAACGTAATCATGCCCATGCCTAATCATAGGCCGCGATCATGACAAGCCTTTCGATTAGGCAGGCAAAGTGATATCGCCTCGGTTCCGGACCAAAAAGCCAAGAAACCAAAAAGCCAGGAAACCAAAAAGCCAGGAAACCAAAAAGCCAAGAGAAGGCCAATAAGAGGAAACCAAGCCATGATCCGTCCGCGCCGCAGCGTCTTGTTCATGCCGGGGTCCAATGCGCGGGCGCTGGAGAAGGCACGGACGCTACCGGCCGATGGCCTGGTGCTTGACCTCGAGGATTCCGTGGCGCCGGATGCCAAGGCCATGGCACGCGACCAGATCGCGCAAATTGTTGCCGCAAAACCCTTCGGCAAGCGCGAGGTGCTGATCCGCGTGAACGCGCTCGATACGCCCTGGTGGCGCGACGACGCCGCCATGGCGGCGCAGTCCGGCGCCGACGGCATCCTGGTGCCCAAAATCTCGAGCGTGGACGACCTCAACAGTGTCGGCGCGCTGTTGGCCGAGAAAGGCGCGCCTGGGCGGCTCAGCGTGTGGGCGATGATCGAAACCGCGCCGGCGGTGCTCCACGCGGAGCAGCTCGCCGCCGCCTCGCGCGATCCCAAGACGAGGCTCGCCGGCTTCGTGTTTGGGCCCAATGACATCGCGCGGGAAACGCGGATCAGGATGGTGCCGGGGCGCGCCACCATGATCCCGATGATCACCCACTGCATCCTGGCCGCGCATGCCTACGGCATCGAGATGCTGGACGGCCCCTATAGCGACTTCTCCAACCCGGAAGGCTTCGCCGCGGAATGTCGCCAGGCCCTCGACCTCGGCTTCGACGGCAAGACGCTGATCCACCCGGGCCAGATCGAGGCGTGCAATATCATCTTCACGCCGCCCGCAGATGAGGTGACGCAGGCGCGGCGGATCATCGCGGCGTTCGAACTGCCGGAGAACGCATCGCGCGGCGCGATCCAGCTCGACGGCCGGATGGTCGAGCGGTTGCATGCGGAGATGGCCAAGCGCACTCTCGCCATCGCGGATGCGATCGCGGCGATGGCAAGCTAGTTGACCCCGGCCGCGCCGAGCTGGTCGATTGTCGGTGCGTTGAGGCAATAGTCCTTGCATTGCGCGTCGGACGTGCCGCCGCATCACCTAGTTGGCCCGGATCGAAGGCCTCGCGGGCGGGTTACCCGCCGAAGCGTTCGCTCGCCCACGCGTAGAGGCTGCCCGCGACGGGTGCCTGGTTGGCGCGACCCTTGGGGGAGATGTGGAAGCCCATAACCACGGGGTCTTTGATCAGTGTCGAGAAATCCGAGGGCTCGAAGAAGAGCTTCGGCTCCGCGTGCACGGCATAAAAGGATCGCTTCGGCAGCGCGTGTTGCAACTCGTCATGGCGACGTGCGAGCGCGGTGAGCGAAGCAGGGCCGTACATCGCCACGCGAAGATCGGCCGCGCGGCACGAGCGGCCGATCCGGCGACGCAGCGCGAGCAGGAAGCGATACCTCGCCGAGAGCCAGTCGGGCTCGAGATCATCGGTCGACATCAGCCTGCTGTAGGCGGCAACGATGGCGTCGTCAGCCGGCAGATAGAGCACGGAGTTGCCGAGCTGGCGCGGCCGCTCCCACGCGAAATAAGGCTTTGCGGGATCGAGCTCGATGCGCCTGACCAACAGCACGTCGGCATCGAGCCAGAGACCCGCCCGGACCGCCATCAGCCGCACGCGAAAGAAGTCGCTGAACTGCAGGAGCGTCACGTCGCGCCAGCGGCCGTCCGGCTGCGCGGGGCGCAGCCGGTCCGAAAATGCGTGCGGCAGGATCGCCTCGGCCTCGGCATTGCCGACGCCGTCGGGCAGGCCGGGAAGCGGATCGAAGCTATAGACCGTGACCTTATGGCCGGCGAAGACCTGCGACCTCAGGCAGGTCCGCCGCAAGCGGTCCAGCGGGCCGAGCCAGAAGGTGACGATGTCGGGTAACATGCGCCACCTTAAGCATGAAAATCGATCAGGCCCAGGCGCGCTCGCGCTTGACCTTCTCCTCATAGGAGTCGATCGAGGCCTTTTTCTCCATCGTAAGCCCGATGTCGTCGAGGCCGTTGATCAGGCAGTGCTTGCGGAACGGATCGATCTCGAACTTCACCGTGCCGCCGTCGGGCCCGCGGATCTCCTGGTTCGGAAGATCGATGCTCAGCGTTGCGTTGGCGCCGCGCTCGGCGTCGTCGAACAGCTTGTCGAGATCCTCCTGGCTGACCCGGATCGGCAGGATGCCGTTTTTGAAGCAGTTGTTGTAGAAGATGTCGCCGAACGAGGTCGAGATCACGCAACGGATGCCGAAATCGAGCAGCGCCCAGGGCGCGTGCTCGCGGCTCGAGCCGCAGCCGAAATTGTCGCCGGCGACGAGAACCTTGGCGTGGCGATAGGCCGGCTTGTTGAGCACGAAATCCGGATTCTCGCTGCCGTCATCCTTGTAGCGCTGCTCGGAGAAAAGCCCCTTGCCGAGGCCGGTGCGCTTGATGGTCTTCAAATACTGCTTGGGGATGATCATGTCGGTGTCGACATTGATGATCTTCAAGGGCGCCGCAACGCCTTCCAGCTTGGTAAATTTTTCCATCGGTGCACTTCCCGTCCCAAAGGGGCAAGTCTTGAGGGTAAGGCCGGTTGTGTAACGCGGATAGCGCCAATAATCAAAGGCAGAAATCCCGGGGCCGTATGCCCCAAGGCTCACCCCACCCCGGCCTCGATCCCGGCCATGTCGTCGTCTGACAGCCCAAAATGGTGGCCGATCTCGTGGACCAGCACGTGGCGGACGATGTTGCCGAGCGTCTCCTCGTGCTCGGCCCAATAGTCCAGGATCGGGCGGCGGTAGAGCCAGACCATGTTGGGCAGGCGGGCGATATCGCTTCCGCTCTGGAACGGCAACCCGACGCCCTGAAACAGGCCGAGCAGGTCGAATTCGCTCTCGCACTCCATCTCGTCCAGCACCTCGTCGGTCGGAAAATCATCGACGCGGATGATCACGCCCTCGCAAAGGTGGCGAAAGCGTTTGGGTAGGCGCTCGAAGACGTCTTGGGCCATCGCCTCCATTTCAGCGAGCGAGGGCGCCTTCAGGTCGGTCCACATATTTCCTCTTCGGCTCCTGTTTAGCGCGCTTCCCGCAACTCTGCATCTCGCTTTTTTTGACGGGGCTGGCTGCGACCGATGCCGGATGCTAGAAGTCAAGGCGGGGATAAATTCGGGTGAGCGGTGATGAAGGCAATCGGGGCGATACTTGCGGTTTTCCTGGCAGGCGCGCTCGTGCTGCCCTCCCAACCCAGTCGGGCGCAGAGCACGCCCTCTGGCGTGCGGGTGGCGCAGGCGGAGCCGACGCAGCCGCCTGTGCGACGGATCCCGCGGCTGCGTATCTATCCGAACTATGAACCCGCGCCCGAAGTCTACCCGCGCTATTTTCCTGGTCCGAACGCCGTGCGCGAATGCAACGCCACTTATGTGCAGGAATACCGGCCGAGCGGCACTGTCATCGTGCCGCGCATGCACTGCTTCTGGCGTCCCGGTTAGCGCGTAACAAACATTGGGACCAGAGCATGATGTGGACCCGCAGGGCCGCGTCAGCGCAAAGTGTGCAGCGGTCTTCGGAAGAGATCATGCTCAAACTATAGAACTAAAGCGCTCACGCGCTTTAGGGAGGTCCGAAGCGTTCATCTTTGCGGCGAGACCGTTCAGCCCGCATTCAACCCGTGCAAGCTTTAGCTGGCATCGCGTTAGAAGCGCGCGATGGGCGCGCGTTGTCTGCGCGACATTGGGTGGAGAATTAGGCAATGAACGGGACGAAATTATTGGTGCTTGCCGCGCTCGGCGCAGCATGCGTGCTGAGTGCGCCTGTCGAACGTGCGGCGGCGCTTTCGCTGAGCAATCCTGCGACGGCGACCGCCGTGCAGGACAGCGCGAAGGAGACCACCGAGGTGCACTGGCATGGCGGCGGACACCATCACGGTTGGCATCACGGACGCCATCGCGGCTGGCATCATCACCATTGGCATCACCGCCACTGGCACCATCGGCATTGGCACCACCACCACTGAAGCAAGGGACAGCTTCGCGCGTCAGGCAACGGTCGAACTACGGTGCGCAATTGCGCACCTGAGAATCTCGAGATTCCGGGTTCGCCTCTATCGTGGCGCCCCGGAATGACGGCGATAGGATTGCCGCTGCCTCAGGTCCAGTCCTTGAGCTTCCAGGCCTTCAGTTTCATCTTCCAAGGCGTGAGATTTTCCAGCCGCCACTGCGCCATGCGACCCGGCGGCCAGTTGCTCAGCCGCCGCTCGGGCTGCGGCCGTTCTTCGGGCTCATCGAATACGGTCTTAACGACGGCGTGAGCTTCCTCGCGGCGACGCCGCTTCTGCTGTGTCGCATCGCCGATCAGGTCGACATATTCACGCTTGTTGGCCATGGCTACTCCCCGCGCGAAAGCGCCTGCGCGAGGAGCAAGTCTGCCGAGGGTCCTTTAACGAGTGGTTGCCGAGGCCGGTCAGGCTTTAGCAAAAACGCGTTACCGCCAGTCCCTCACGTCAACGAAATGCCCGGCAATCGCCGCCGCAGCTGCCATCGCCGGCGACACCAGGTGGGTACGGCCTTTGAAGCCCTGCCGGCCCTCGAAATTGCGGTTCGAGGTGGAGGCGCAACGCTCTTCGGGCTTCAGCTTGTCGGGGTTCATGGCAAGGCACATCGAGCAGCCGGGCTCGCGCCATTCGAAGCCGGCCTTGATGAAGATCTTGTCTAGCCCCTCGGCCTCCGCCTGCTCCTTCACGATGCCGGAGCCGGGCACGATCATGGCGTTGACATTGGCGTTCACCGTCTTGCCTTCGGCGATCTTGGCGGCAGCGCGCAAATCCTCGATGCGGCCGTTGGTGCAGGAGCCGATGAAGACGCGATCGAGCTTGATGTCGGTGACCTTGGTCCCCGCCGTCAGCCCCATATATTTCAGCGCGCGATGCTTGGAGATCCGCTTGGCCTCGTCCTCGATCCTGTCCGGATCGGGCACGAACCCGGTGATCGAGATGACGTCCTCGGGCGAGGTGCCCCAGGTCACGATCGGCGGCAGCTTTGCCGCGTCGAGCTTGATCTCATGGTCGAAATGCGCGTTGTCGTCGGAGCGGAGCCGCTCCCAGTAACGCATCGCCGCGTCCCAATCCGCACCCTTCGGCGACTTCGGCCGGCCGCTCAGGAAGTCGAATGCTTTCTGGTCCGGCGCGACCAGGCCTGCACGCGCGCCGCCCTCGATCGACATGTTACAGACGGTCATGCGGCCTTCCATCGACAGCGCGCGGATCGCCTCGCCGGCATATTCCAGCACATAGCCGGTGCCGCCAGCGGTGCCGATCTCGCCGATGATCGCGAGGATGATGTCCTTTGCGGTCACGCCGTCGGGCAATTTGCCGTCGACGAGGACGCGCATGTTTTTCGCTTTTTTCTGGATCAGTGTCTGGGTCGCCAGCACGTGCTCCACTTCAGACGTGCCGATGCCATGCGCCAGCGCGCCGAACGCGCCATGGGTCGAGGTGTGGCTGTCGCCGCAGACGATGGTGGTGCCGGGCAGCGTGAAGCCCTGCTCGGGGCCGATCACATGGACGATGCCCTGGCGCTTGTCGAACTCGTTGTAATATTCGATGCCGAAATCGCGCGCGTTGTCGGCCAGCGTCTTGATCTGCTCGATGCTCTCAGGATCGGGATTCGGCTTGGTGCGATCGGTGGTCGGCACGTTGTGGTCGACGACGGCGAGCGTCTTCTCCGGCGCACGGACCTTGCGGCCGGTGACGCGCAGGCCTTCGAAGGCCTGCGGCGAGGTCACCTCATGGACGAGATGGCGGTCGATATAGATCAGGCAGGTGCCGTCTTCGGCCTCGTGCACCAGATGGTCGTTCCAGATTTTGTCGTACAGCGTGGTCGGTTTGGACATGAGCGTAAGCTCCAGGCAGGAAATTTGGTGATCGGACTGGCGCGAGAGCGCGCCGGCAAAGGATAGAGAAGCGCAGCGTCAGAACGTGCGCGTAAGCTCCGACGTCGCCGATGTCGCAAAGCGGCCGAAGAAGCGGCCCGGCAGGCGCGAGCGATCGTCGATCACGACGCGCTGGCAGGCCATGCTGGTGGGGTCCATAACCATTTGGCGTTTATATAGCACGCGGTTTGAGAAGCGCGATATGCGTCTCTGCAACCGCTGTCATTGCGCGCAGCGATCCATCCTCCGTCATTCCGGGATGGTGCGTCAGCACCAGACCCGGAATCTCGAGATTCCGGGTTCGGCTCTGCGAGCCGCCCCGGAATGACGGCGAAGAATTCAGGTATCCACCAACAAAAAAGCGCGGGCTGGCCCCGCGCTTTCCTGAAATCGTGAGTGCGGCAGCGCTTACTCGCCGACTGCCGTGGCGCGGTCCTGCTTCTCGACGATGCGGGCCGACTTGCCGCGCAGATTGCGCAGGTAATAGAGCTTGGCGCGACGCACCTTGCCGCGGCGCACCACCTTGATCGAGTCGATCATCGGCGACAGCACGGGGAACACGCGCTCGACACCCTCGCCGTACGAAATCTTGCGCACGGTGAAGCTTTCGTTAATGCCCTGGCCAGAGCGGCCGATGCAGACTCCTTCATAGGCCTGTACGCGAGTGCGGTCGCCTTCGACAACCTTCACGTTGACCACCACTGTGTCGCCAGGGGCGAAATCGGGGATTTCCTTGGTGGCGGCGAGTTTATCGTACTGCTCTTTTTCGAGCTGCTGAATCAGGTTCACGGCGAAATCTCCATCGGCGGCGCGCCCGGCGGCTTTGAGTTCAAGCGCGGGCTAGCGCGAGCGTCCTATCATCCTGTGACTTGTCGGATTGAGCGCTCCTATAAGGCAAAGCCCAACGCTTGTCACCCGTCTGTCGTGTTTTTTGTGCGGCCACCCGTGTTGGTCCGCTGGGCCCAAAGATCCGGCCGCCGCGCCCGGGTCAGCGCCTCGGCTTCGGCTGTTCGCCAGGCCGCGACCTTGGCATGGTCGCCGGAGGTCAGGATTTCCGGGATCGGGTGCCCCTCGAATAGCTGTGGGCGGGTATATTGCGGGTATTCAAGTAGGGGCGTCGAGAAACTTTCTTCCGAGGCGGATTCTGCCTTTCCCATGACCCCTGGGAGGAGCCGTACGCATGCGTCAATCACGGCCATGGCGGCGATTTCGCCGCCTGAGAGCACATAATCGCCGATTGAAACCTCCTCGAGGTTCCTCGCATCAATCACCCGCTGGTCGACCCCCTCGAACCGGCCGCAGACGATCAGGGGACCGGGGCTATCAGCGAGTTCCCGCGCCAGGGATTGGGTCATGGGCCGACCGCGCGGG
>Ga0307474_10000158_pt1 | contig 49263 bp, 49 predicted proteins | sample atmos_gasesECM1C_2_FD_203312 | JGI IMG/M metagenome (GOLD analysis project Ga0307474, IMG submission 203312) | Hardwood forest soil microbial communities from Morgan-Monroe State Forest, Indiana, United States - atmos_gasesECM1C_05 | ecosystem: Environmental > Terrestrial > Soil > Temperate... | reverse complement strand
AGATCCTTTGGCGGGTTTACCGGACTGCACCGAGCTGACCACATTCTCCAGCGCGGTTTTCGAAACCTCGGACCCATCGGCGTAAATCTCTCGCAGCTTCTGCACCCTCTGCTCGAAATCCGCGGGTTGTTTGTTTGCTGTTTTGTCAACTACTTGGACAGTCATGCGTCAAAGCTCCTTTTTTCTATTTATGGATTACATTTCGCTTTCCAAACTCTCGAACATCTATCAAGCTTCTACCGCCGTACCCGTTCATGCGCGGGTAGCTTTCGAAACAGAACTCTAGACCGCGTTCTCGATCCAGACAGTTTGGGCGTTCACAAAAGCATGCGCGCCAAAATGGGATAGCTCCCGGCCATAACCGCTGTTTTTGACGCCGCCGACCGGCACCCGGGGGTCCGACGACGTCACACCGTTGATGAAGACGCCACCGGTGTATAAGTCGCGTGCCATCCTTCGAGCCAGCGCAACGTCTCTAGTCCATATGTTGCCGCTCAGCCCAAATTGGCTTGCATTCGCGGCAGCAACGGCTGCATCGACGTCCGCAACTCGGGTGATCGTCGCGACCGGCCCAAACATCTCCTCGTCGAAGGCAGGCATCCCTTGAGTCACACCGGTCAGCACAGTGGGCATGTAGAAAGCACCCCTGCCGTCCCTGGGTTTGCCACCACAGAGCACGCGTGCGCCCGCTGCAATGCTGCCTTCAACTTGCTTGTGTAGAGAATCGCGAAGGTCGGTGCGTGCCATTGGACCCATCTGGTTTAATGGATCCATCGGATCGCCGACCCGGATCGCCTGCGCCGCCTTTACGAACTGCTCTTCAAACTCGTCGGCGATTTTTCCGACCAGAATGAACCGTTTTGCTGCCAGGCAAATCTGACCCGCGTTACTGAAACGTCCCTTGATACCGGCGGCAACTGCCTTCGGGATATCAGCGTCTTCAAGCACGATGAAAGCATCGGAGCCACCCAACTCCATCACCGTCTTCTTGATCACCTTTCCGGCCTCGGAGGCGACCGCGGAACCGGCGCGCACACTGCCCGTGACCGACGCGCCCTGGACGCGGGCGTCGTTGATCACGTTGACGATGTCTTCGGTCTTGAGGATCAGATTTTGCAATGCCCCTTCCGGAAAACCTGATTCAAGCATCATGCGCTCGAGTTCGAGCGAACTCCTCTGTGTGTTCGGTGAGTGCTTTACCAGGACTACGTTGCCGGCCAGCAGCGTCGGAATGCCCATGCGCGTCGCTTGCCACAGTGGGAAATTCCACGGCATGATTCCGAGGATCGGACCAAGCGGTAGATACGAAACATATGCTTCGACCCTGCCTGTTGCGGCGGGCGCGTCTGCAAACATCTGCGGCCCGTGCTCGGCGTACCAGTCTGCTTCCCAGGCGCACTTTTCAACCTCTGCTTCGGCCTCCGAAAGAGTTTTTCCCATCTCTGTTGTGATGACGTTCGACAGCTTTGCCTTGTTCTGGCGTAGTGTCGCGGCGAGCTTTGAGAGCAGTTGCGCGCGTCGATGCACCGACAGCTTCCTGTAAGACTTGAAACTCTTTTCAGCGCGCGCGAGAGCGGCTTCTGTCTCCGACGCGGTAAAAAAGCTGAACGTTTCAATTTGGTTATCGGTGGCCGGGTTTATGGTAGAGAAACTGGACGAATTCATATGCCTCTGTTTGTGTCTCCAGTTTTGTACAGCGAGTTCCCGTTGTGAGTTGAAGCAATCGCGCTACCAAACCGGACGACGGCTTGCGTTTGTTTCAGTGCATCACCTCCGGCCATCACTGGACCACGTTGTTGACAGCCATGTTCCTGAAGAGACCTCCCCCGATTATTTGCTCCGACCTGGCTCTGTCCGAATGCGACTTGTTGGGTTGCCATTCTCTCGTTTCCTACCACCAGGTTTCCGCTTGCACGCCGTACGTAAGGCCGCTTGTTCGATTGTGGAAAGGAATCCCGCCGACAAATCCGCGCAGCCCATCAGACCAATTCGCGTACGTCATGAATGCCCTCAAGACAGGACGGCTGAAGAATTTTCTTCCCGCTCCGATCTGTGGAGCGATCGTGAATTTGCGCAGCCACCCGTCATAGGTTGGCGCGATCTGGCTGTGGGTGTGATCGAATCCCCCTTCGAACGCCAGGGAGAGATACTTCGTGAAAAAAAACTCTGGCCGCGCGCCGAACGAGACCCACTGCTGCCATGGGTGCTGGGGGTTGCCATCCTTGGTGCGCGCGCTGGTAAACGAAAATTGGCATAATGGCAAATCTTTCGTTTGGCTGAACCACAACCTGTTCAGTGAGCAGAAACCGAGCGCTGCTGTTGACGAACCGGGTTGGGTCGTCAATGGATGTGCTGAAATTACTCGCGGCCCCGGTTCCGTACTGCATGCTAAACAGGTGGTAACCCCCATGCCACTCGAGTCGCTGATGGCGTATTCCGAATGCGTAGCCGCTGCTGGTCGGAATCAGTGCGCCGCTGGATGGCGTCCCGCCTTTGCTGGTAGCGAAATCGAACCACACGGCCGCCGTCCCGCCAGGAGCCTTTATGTCGGAGAGACGCATATCGATGTTGCTTTTGGCGTAGTTGCCGTTTTCTGTCGTAATGTCGGGTCGTGCACCAGACAAAAACCCGAGTGCCAGCTTGCCGAATTTCACATCCAAATCCTCAACCCCCGCGCCGTAACCGCTCATATCCAGGGGAAAGAAATCGTCGATATAAATTTGCTGACGACGGTAATACCTTTCGCCGGCCCAAAACTTGGCATTTGGCTGACTTTCAAAAATATTTCCCGCCTGTACGAAGACCTCTCTCAAGCGAAACTGATCATTCCCAGGAGAATTGTTGAAATTTGCGTAGTTGGCAGAGTTCGTGGTGTTAGCCTCGATCATGGCTTCAGTCTTAATCCATGCCTTGTCGGAACTCCTCTCGGGGTTTACCCAATTGTTGACGAATATGAATTCGCCGTAGGTGTCGGTCTCGTTTCCGAGTCGGTACTTTGCCCCGGCGCCGGGCGCAGCGAATGCAACTTGCTGCCCGCCCTTGCCGTTAAGACCGTAACCAGAACGGAAATATCCGTGGAATTCAAAAGTACCGACCTGCCGCTTCAAGCTTGAGATCTCGCTCTGCGCCTCTTGCAACAGGTCGTACGTGGGTTCCGATGGCAGGGTCCCCTGGTAATTTGCTCCGACCTGACTCTGTCCGAATATCACTTTCTTCGTTTCCTCGGCGGCAAGATCGACGGTTGAGACTGTGGCTTCGCTTGCCTTTTTTTCTGCTGCCGCTTCGTTTTGTTTTTCGATCTGTTGCTCGAGAACTGCGATTCGCTGCTGCAGGTCCTTGGTGGTCTGTTCGTACTGTTGCTTGAGTTGTTGGACCTGTTGTTCCAAATCGTTAGCTTGCTGAGCAAGGGCGCACGGAATCGCTACCAGGGCTACTGCCGCGATCCATGCAAACCGTGTTGAACTGTATGCGCCACGCATGCCCTCAGCACTCCGACTTTCTTTGCGAAGAACTCTTGGTTGAGCTTCTTGCTCGCTTTCCGTCAGCTGGAAACCACGAACTCATCTCTAACAAGCAAGCCGGCTGCCATCTCGCGATGCCGCTGGGTGCACGGTCGGAATGCGCAAAGAAGCTCAGATCGAACCTACATTTATCGACAATTGCTTAGACAGATCTGAGCTACGAAGGTATTGGGGAAGCAATTGACGCGCGTCATGCTATGACGGGGAAAGGAGATGTCAGTGACTGGCGACGCTTTCGCCTGCGGGACCATGGCATGTCCCGGTCGTCCGCGCTAAGAGCTCACTCTGAACTGTGGCTCCAGCGGAAAGTGAGCCGTGCTCCGCCGAATCCTGTTCTATTCCCGTCCTATCCGCTACCCGGCCCATGCCCGTGATTGGACGTTTGCTTTCCCGAGCTCGTGATCTCGTCGGCCTTTGCATCTCGCTCTCGGTAGACTTTCTAGAGGTACATCAGCATCCGCAGCCAGCACAGACTCACCCGTGACGTTCGAAATGGACGCTTGCCGAACACGGCTATCGTTAGCCGGTGTCAGTGGCACGTGTGAACGCGTCACCGTCGTTAGCTTACGAGGGAAGCAGTCGACGATGTCCCGTGAGGGAGAGCACTGCGATGTTTTCAAGCGCAAGCAGCAACCGGAATGTTTAGCTGGGCGGTGGAGATTGGAAATGTGCTTGCTCAAGTGAAGTATGAATACTCCCGCAGTTGGAGATATTTTGGGAAATGGCAGCTTCGAGGTTCATAATTCGTCCATCCCCGTTAGAGATCGTGCGCGCTGCCGCCGCGGCCATTCCGTCGGAAGTGCCGCCGCGCCCACTGCTCGGCATCTTCGGAGTCGTCACCGGCGCTGGAGTGGTTACACTCACGGGTCACATGCTGAGTCTCGGCCTTGCCAATTTGAAAGGCCATGTTGGAATAAGCGTAGACATCCAACGGCTCAACACCATATGTCTGCTTCTTTTCATGTTCTTCTACCATGAGAAAGCTATTTCGCAATGCTCGGGAATCGCAAGCAGCCCGAGTGCAGCCTTGTCTTGCGCAAGCCACGCAGTCCCCGATGAGAAGATCGCGGCCATTGATCCTCATCAGCAATATTCGCTGGCTGAATTGATTGATATAGGTGAGCACAACAATCCGCAGGCGAGGATCGCGTGGGAACACGCAAAACAAACAGCAAAGATACTCGACATCGAGAAGAGTGAATACTACCCGCTCCTGGCAGGCGCAGCTCTCTTCGCCGACCAGCGGTCAATCAGCTCTTTTCCAAAGCCGCTAGCGCGACGGGGATACACCATGGTGGAGGTACCTACTGTCGAACCTGCGGTTACGCTGGAGTACCTCTTGCTCGATTTCGGGGGGCGGAAAGCGCGCGTTGATGCCGCAAAAATGCAAGCACTTGTTTCGGGCGCGCAGTTTATCAAAGCAAATCAAGACGTCGCCTACACAATTTCGAGCGACTATTACGCACTCGTCACCGCGCAGGAACGCCTGCAGGCTGCTACCGACATCCTCAAAACTGCGCAGACGACCCAGGACGCTGCAGAAGCCAGACTGGCAAATGGACGTGCCACGTTGCCGGATGTGCTCAATGCAAGGGCGGACACTGCGCAGGCTACCTTCGATCTGGAAGCAGCTGACGGGAACGAGAAGATCGCTCGGGTGACTTTGGCCGAGGCCATTGGGATCGAGCCTTCTCCAGACATCTCGATAGATGCCAAGCGAAACGCGCCCTTGCCAGCCGCCCTCACCCTGCCCATCGATCAACTGATTGCCCGCGCCATGGCTGACCGGCCTGATCTCATGGCAGAAATGCTGAAGATTCACAAAGCGGATGACGACATTCGCGCTGCCAAGTCTGCCTATTTCCCAACAATAGGGTTGTCCGCGAAAGCCGCTCAAACCTCGGTGTGGCCAACGGCAGATTTTGGCACACTCGGTTCGGCAAGCCAACCGACCTGGTCGGCCGCAATCAATGTCTCGTGGACCATCTTTGACGGGGGAGCCCGTAAGGATCGGAAAGCTCTCGCCGAGTCCGAGAAACGACAGGCGACCGACGAACTGCGAGACAAACATGATCAGGCACAACGAGAAGTCTGGAGCGGCTACATCGCTTTTCGTACCGCCTTGAAACAGGAGGAAGCCGCTGTCGCGCTGCTTAGCGCCGCCGACACCTCGTATTCTTCCTCATTGGACGCATACAAGTACGGAGTCAAGAATCTCGTAGATGTCGTCACCGCGCAGAAGCAGTTGGCCTTGGCGCGCCTCTCGTCTGTCTCAGCTCGGTCGCGGCTATTTACTGAAGCAGTAAACCTCGAGTCGGTGACCGGCAATCTGTTGCGCAACTTGTCTCCCGCAACGACTACTCAAGGTAAGGACGGTACCCCGTGACCAGGAAATCTTTGTTGGCAATCAATAGCCTGGTCGCGTGCCTCATGTGCTCCGCGTGTAGCCGCGCTCCCTCAGTCAGCATCATCGGTTCCTTTTTCCCGATTTGGATGATCTGTCTCACGGTGGGTGTTGTGGTCGCCTTTTTTGCGAGAGCCCTGTTGCTGCGCTACAAACTTGAAAACCAGGTTGGGCCGCTTTGGCTCTTCTACCCCAGCAGCGTGAGTCTTAGTGCGTGCCTATTGTGGTTGATTTTCTATCGTTAGGATTTAGGTATGACCGACGCTCCAGGTGATCAAAGACACAGACGACTCGGACGACGACTGCGGTTCGGCGTAATCGCAGGAACAGTGGTGGCATTGCTGATCGTTATCTACGATACGAACCGCCATCCCCGAACAGACGATGCGAGTGTCAGAGCAAACTTCATCGCGATCGCGCCGGAGGTAGGCGGGCGTTTGGTTACTTTGTCTGTCAAGGACAACGCGTTCGTAAGGAAGGGTGATCTCTTGTTCGAGATTGACCCGCGCGATTACGAGCATGACCTCCAGCAGGCGCTTGCGGACCAGGAGAATCTGGAACAGCGGATTATCGATACCCGACGCAAAATTGCCGCCGAGAACAGCGCTGTCCAAGCCGCTACCGCAACTGTTCATACGTCCCGTACCGGAATCAAGACAGCCGGTACCGAGGTCCAATTAGCAAAAGCCACAGTCACACGTTCGAGAGCAGCGGTTGACGCTGCCGACGCCCACCTTGCTTATGCTATTAACGATCTTCATCGGCTTGAGCCGCTGTTGACCAAGCAATATGTCACTGTGGACCAGGTTGATCAGGCAAACACCGCTGTTCGAGTTGCAACCGGCGACTACGAGCAAGCACAGGCTGCGCTCGCCGAGGCAGAAGCCCAACAGACTCAAGCAGAACTCCGACACCTGCAAGCTGATGATCAGGCGGTTGAGTCGAAAGCACGGCTTGCGCAGGCGATACATGTCGTTGATACCGTCGACATTCTCGAGTCGCAGCGCCCCGGTTTGGCAGCAAAGGTCGAACAGGCCCGGCTCAACGTCGAGAGATGCCGCGTAATTGCGCCCTTTGATGCGTATGTCACGAACATGAATATCTCTGAAGGGGCCTACGCTCACATCGGTTCGCCGGTGTTTACGCTAATCGACGCCAGGACTTGGTGGGTGGTAGCCAATTATCGCGAAGGCAAGATTCGACAAATCCATGTCGGCTCAAAGGTCGACGTCTACCTTATGGGACATCCGGAGCGAAAGTTCGAGGGCGTAGTTCAGAGCGTCGGCTATGGCGTGTTTCCCGAGGACGGCGACGTTTCGGAAGGACTTCCGAATATCGACAGGACGCTTAACTGGGTCCACCTGTCAACGCGTTTTCCAGTTCGCGTTCTCATTCTGAATCCCGATCCGGCATTGTTCCGTATAGGCGCAACCGCGCTAACCATCGTGAGATGACCATGGCGCTCGGCACGCCCGAATTAAAGCGATCGTGGCTGCAATACTGGTCACAGGATCTTCGGCAAACACCTGGACGCCTCGAGAGATCTTTGCGCCTCGCCTTGACGTCGGTGCTAGTGCTCATCGTCATGATGGTGCTCCGGATTCCGTACCACATATACGGATTGTATCTAATTCTCATCGTTGGCTACGAAACTCCCCCGCTCAGCTTACGGACAGGTATCGCATCTCTGTTGGGCATAGCTTGTTCTCTCTCGACGGCATTGGTCGTCGTAATCTTGACCGACAACAACCCAATCGCGCGAATAATGAGTTTGGCGGCGGTCACTTTCGTCGCCGGCATGATTACAGTGGCAACCAGCCTGCCCGCTCTCGGGCCAACTGTGGGACTTATCTTCGGCGTCGGAATTGGTTTCTGGGAAAATCACGCCCCAGCAGACAAGCTGGTAAAGAATTCTCTATGGCTGTTGGCGGCGCACGCCACCGGGATCGTAGGAGCCATTGCGGTCGGGTACGTGTTCGGATCAGGGTCACCGGCGGACAAACTCGCAGAGCAGTTACGAACACGCTATCGCGCACTGGAGCAGATGTTCAAAGCGTACGCGAGTGACTCACTTCTCGAGCAAAGGCGGGTGGCCGCTGAACAAGTATCCCGACTTGCCGCCGCAGGGCAACGGGAGATGCTCGAACTGTCCAACCAGATCGCCGATGGAAATCTGGCTCGTGGCGGTCTACCGACAGGAGTCCATGTCCAAATACCTTTGCTTGCAGAATTGTTGGACAGCTCAGCAGGCTTTGGACTTCAGTCGGACTCCTCGGAGCCGGAATTGCAATCCCGTTGTGAGACCATCGCGCAGCAATGCGGTCATCTCGCAAATGAACTGAAGCCGGATCCCGAGTTGAAAGTGCGGTCCGGCGGGCCCATGGTGCCTACACATCTCAACCGAGTTGAGGCCATCTTGAGGTCACTCCACACGATTCCATCCGATCCCACACGCCCTGGTCTCGTGCCCCTGGCATCCCCACAGCTTCACTTTATGATTCCCGGCGCTATCTGGAAAACAGAGAACATCACCTTTGCGCTCAAAGTGAGCTTCTGTGCAACCATTTGTTACATCGCTTACCACGCAGTCGCTTGGCCCGGTATCTCCACTGCAGTCACGACGGTAATGGTCGCAGGACTAGTTAACACCGGAGCTATGAAGCAGAAACTGGTTTTCAGGCTTTTGGGCGGAATTCTGGGTGGACTGGTGCTGGGCCTGGGCGCAGAGGTCTTTCTGTTTCCATTCATGGACTCGATCACATCATTAGTTGTGGTAATCGGTACGGTCGTGTTTCTGTGTGCATGGGTCGCAGGCGGACCACGATTTAGCTATGTTGGATTACAGATGGCTTTCGCCTTCTACGTTACGTCGCTCGCAGGGTTCAGCGCGCCGACGGAACTAGCCCCCGCCCGTGATCGCTTTGTAGGAATCATGCTGGCTGTGCTGGTCATGTGGTTTGTCTTCGACCAAGTCTGGCCAGTTCGCACAGTCACAACGATGCGTCGCGTTGCAGCCTCCATTTTGAAAGATGCGTCGCGTGTCATTGCGCTTATCGACAGCAGACTGCTGCACGCTGATTACATCAAAGATACTGATGGGTTGAGGAATCGCCTTCGTCAGGAACTTGCCACGGTTCGCACTCTGAATGAGGCAACGCAATATGAATTCGGTGTTGCACGCGAAAAACAAATGCACACCGCCGGCACGCTCATGCAGATCTCGATGACCGCAGTGGCACTAGTGTGGAATCATGCTGAACTACTTCATAGAAGAGACGAGGGTCCGTACCCGAGCTCTCCTGAGCTTGTCAGGTTTCGCCAAGCGCTGGCAGAGCGGCTCTCGTCGATCGCTGACGCTCTGGATCAAGAGGGATCGCTCGATCAGAACAGTCTTCTCGACACAGTCGACCTCGAATCGACTGCCGCCAAATCTGAGTCCGAATACGCTCGGAACACCATTGCCAGATTCAGGGAACTTCGGGTATTAGCTCTGTCTTTGGAATCGACAGATTGACAAAAACAGAGCAGCGTTCGACGCATAACGTCACTGGAGTCTCCTTCATCGAATATCGAGGCAGAGCCATTCGGAAACTAGCAAAATCAAATTCGGTAATGCCTAGAGTTGCTTTCTGCCGAAGAAGCTTGGCAATTACAAAGTTCCACGGCGCGTCGAATTCTCAGAAGCTGATCTGGCCAAGAACGGTTCTGGCAAGGTACTGAAGAGGATTTTGCGAGACCATTCTGGACCCATCAGCAGCGCCCCGTGAGCTGACGCAAGTACCGAAGCCTTCGCTCCGTTCGCGACCTCCGGAGCAGCGTTGTTGTCGCACCCGTTCAAATCTGGGCATTTTCCCCGCATATGCTTTCCGGTGCACATGCCTACCATCTCGTTTCCTCCTGAGTAATCGGTCGCGAGATTCCCAGCCTTCTCATTTTGGCGAGCAATGTGGTTCGTTTCAGTCCGAGTTTGGCCGCTGCACCGTGTGGTCCACCGACGACCCAGCCAGCTTCCTCAAGCGTTTCCAGGATCAGAGCAGGATCTGAGTCTTCCAACGTCCCTGACGATGGAGCAAGTTGGGTGGGATGTAGACTTAGAACGACAGGGCCGGTCCGCCGGTTGTGCAACGGATTGTGGAGCATACCATCATGTGAAAGGATAATCGCGCGTTCAACCATATTCTGCAACTCGCGTATGTTTCCAGGCCAGGAATGCCACTGGAAAGCCGACATCGTTTCTGGAGGAATGCCATCCACTCGCTTTTTCATTCGGTGGCTAAATATCTTCACGAAATGCGAGACCAGGGCGGGGATGTCTTCACGGCGCTCCCGAAGCGCAGGCAATAAGATCGGGAAGACGTTCAGACGATAGTACAAATCACTGCGAAATTGACCTCGCTCTACCATCTTGTCGAGATTCAGATTGGTTGCCGCGACCAGGCGGACATCCACTTTGTGGGTTCGACCGTTTCCTAACCGCTCGAACTCCTGTTCTTGCAAAACGTGCAGCAATTTGGTCTGCAGTGCCGGGGGAATGTCGCCCACTTCATCCAAGAACAGCGTGCACTTATCGGCCATTTCGAAACGCCCGATCTTCTGCGCGATCGCTCCCGCGAGGGCTCCCTTCTGGTGTCCAAGAAGTTCGCTTTCCAACAGATCAAAGGGAATGGCAGCCCAGTTCAGCTTCACGAATGGACGTCCGCAGCGCGAGCTGAGACTGTGAATGGCGCGCGCGACCAACTCTTTGCCCGTACCCGTCTCTCCCAGGATTAGCACGGTGGAGTCGGTCGGTGCGATGCACTCCACTTCCCCGAGCGCAAGCTTCAAAGCAGGGCTGCTCCCTATGATCTGCTCAAATTCACTCTCCGCCGGGCGCTGGTCACATGACGAATATTGGGTTAAACCGTCATCTGGTACCGATCGCCCTCTCCATTTCCCGCGCTCGCGACTGCGAATGGCCGCCCTGAGTTGGTTTCGGACCAAGGATTCAAGGACGAAGAGACTCGGAGATCGAATGACGCACCGAAGCCCGGCTCCGTTCGCGACCTCCGGTGCAGCTTCTTTGTCGCACCCGTTCAAATCCTGACATTTTTCTAGCATATACTTTCCCGCGCCATGTCGACCATCTCGGTCCCCTCCTGACTAATCGGTCGCGAGATTCCCAGCCTTTTCATTTTGGCGAGCAATGTGGTTCGTTTCAGTCCGAGTTTGGCCGCTGCACCGCGTGGTCCGCCCACCACCCAGCCAGCTTCCTCAAGCGTTTCCAGGATCAGGGCGGGATCTGAGTCTTCCCACGCAGAGCCGGTCCGCTGGTTGTGCAACGGATTGTGGAGCATACCATCCTGTGAAAGGATAACTGCGCGTTCAACCATATTCTGCAACTCGCGTATATTTCCAGGCCAGGAATGCCACTGGAAAGCCGACATGGTGTCCGGAGCAATCGATTCGACTCGCTTTTTCATTCGGTGACTAAATATCTTGACGAAATGCGAGACCAAGGCGGGAATGTCTTCCCGGCGCTCTCGAAGCGCCGGCAATAAGATCGGGAAGACGTTCAGCCGATAGTACAAATCACCGCGAAATTGACCTCGCGCTACCATCTTGCCGAGATTCCGATTGGTTGCCGCGACCAGCCGGACGTCTACTTTGTGGGTTCGACCGCTTCCCAATCGTTCGAACTCCTGTTCTTGCAATACACGTAACAACTTGGGTTGCAATGCAGGAGGGATGTCGCCCACTTCGTCCAAGAACAGCGTGCCTTTGTCTGCCATTTCGAACCGCCCGATCTTCTGCGCGATCGCTCCGGTAAAGGCGCCTTTCTCATGGCCGAACAATTCGCTTTCCAAGAGATCCAGCGGGATAGCCGCGCAATTCAGTTTTATAAAGGCACGTCCATAGCGCTCACTTGAGCTGTGGATCGCTTGTGCGATGAGTTCCTTTCCTGTGCCGGTCTCCCCTTCGATGAGGACGGTCGAATCGGTGGAAGCCACCTGTTCTACTTGGCCGAGAACAGATTCTAGGGCGGCGCTATTGCCGATGATCCGCTTGAATATTCGGTCGGGCGGGTCTGCCTCTGGGTACGTGACGGTTGCATATTCTGGCACTCGAAATCTCCTATCATACGATGCGATTGTTGTAGCCGTGTCGCTCACAGATCAAGTGCTGCGCGGACCGTTTCGAGCAACAGTTGATGATCCAACGGCTTCGCCAGGAACTCGACTGCGCCCTCTCTCATCGCTTGAATCCGCATCCTGGCGCCTCCATTGCTTATAAAAAAAATGATCGGAATATTGCATTGCTTCGCCTTAAGCCTTGCCTGCAGTTCCAAACCCGAGATCCCCGGCATTTGCATTTCAGCTATCAGACACCCGACTTCACGGTGCAAATCGGATTCAAGGAATTGTTCCGCCGATCCAAAGCACCGAGCCACAAATCCAGTAGACTCAAGTAGCTCCCGAAGTGATTTTTGAGTCGACTCATTCTCATCAATAATTGCAATCAACTTTGGACGTTTGGCCCACGGCAGGATGCGCGTTCGCCCTCGCTTATTACGTGGCCCCCAACTCATTTTTGCCCGCCCTTTCTCTCGTGATCCATTCACGGATGTAGGCCGGGCAATTTCTGAGTTCGGTTCCCGTCGATTCGAGGGAGGCCAGGAATCTTACAGCCTCCCTGTCCACGAGAAGAATGTCCTTTAGATCGATGGCCACTGCATCCCTTTCGTGTTCCAAACAACCCCGAAGCGTATCCACATCCTGCTCTCTGATTCGCCCGCTAATACACAAGATGACGTGACCCTCTTCAACGACAACGCGCTCGATTCTGCAGCTCATAATAGGTTTGCGTTCGAACTGCTGTTCCTTGCTGTTCCCGACTCGGCTTCCGAAGCACCCGATTTTGCTCGCACACACCAAGCGTTGCGTCTTTACGTCATGCCGACTCCTCTTCCGGCGCGGGAAAGCGAATGATCGACCCGCGCTGCTGGGGCGGAATCCATTTTTCGCTTTGTTTTCGGAATTTCTCAGGAACGTAGAACTCGATCACAATTGCCATTGCCATTACCATTCCCAGCCGCACTCGCAGCGGATGTGATCGCATAGCCTAGCTTTGCGGAGTACCCGTTTGCATGCTGCGCAGCACCGCATCCACATAGCGACCTCCTACATTGCTTCTCCTCGGCAAGCCATCCTTCGGGCCGCCAGCATCGCGACACACGTTAGCCAAAGCAAGCCTTACGCCATTCGTAATCTGTTGAGTTTATTCAAAGATGCGGCCGAACATAAGAAAGAGGAATAATGGCAATTTCCGCAATTTCGGCAATTTCGCCACTCTCGCCACTCTCGCCACTCTGGCTAGTTTCCTCAGAGCGAGGACCGTCCAACTTCAGACCGCTCGATTACTGCTTGGGCTGGGCAGGGGATTGGGATCGAGATTCTCGATCCAGAGTGGTTTTTCAGGAATTATTGGGATAGCTGACCAAGACTCCCTCGAAATAGTCTTTAGTGGTGGTGGGAGGACAAAGAGATTCTCCCCGCGGCGTGGTGTCACTTGACGGCGTGGCGGAACTTTATTGCAATCGATGTTTACGTGCGCACGCGTACCGGCGATTGCAAGGTTTCATACCTCCTAAAAAGTCGGCGAGACCCGCTTATTGGTGTTAGAACATTGCGCGCTCGGTTCCTGGGCCGTGGAGGGAGCTTTAATCGGCGTTAGCGTGACCTCATACCCTAAGTTTTTCAGCTTCTTAACCAGTCGGTGTTGGATCGTGTCCGCATTGCGTCGATCGAAGTAATCTCCTCCCAGCTCCTGATATGTGCACTGTCGTTTGGCCATGTAATAGGCCATGACCAGCATCGTGTGGGCCACTGCCACGATCGTCCTCTTCTTGCCTTTGCGCACAATCAGGTGATGATATTGCGCCGCTAGATACGTATTCTTGGTGCGCGAGGCAGCCCAGGCCGCTTGGCAGAGAGCTCGTCGTAACCAAACGCTGCCTTTGGGTGTCTTCCCGGAGAGACGCTTGCCCGCGCTTTCCTTGTTCCCAGGACAGAGCCCCGCCCATTTGGCCGCGTGGCCTGCGCTGGGAAACTGATTCCTGTTGGCTCCCATTTCCGCCACCAAGGTCGTAGCGGTCAGTTCGTCGATCCCTGGGATCGTATCCCAGAACTCGACCACAGTTTGTAGGGGACTCTTCTGGGCTGTGGCTGGAGCTTCCGCCTTCGCGCCTGGAGCTGCCAACTCTGCGGTCACGGTGTCCTCCGGCGGAACCGATGCCGGCTCCACTTGGGAGAGTAAGCATCGGATCTCCGTTTCCAACTGACTTAGCCGAATTTGAATCGCGTTTTGTTAATGTTGAGCGCTCTAATCCTAGACTCGAGAGTAGATCGCGGTATCCCGAGCCTAGCGGCTGCCCCCGAGGGTCCAGAAACCCGGCCTCTGCTCTCGGCCAGCGCTCCCTCGATAATCTCCCGCTCACTGCGCGGATCAACCTCACCTCTGACAGTTGGCTGCGCCTTAACTCGAGATGCTGGCACGGCTGTTTCTTTGGAAAGCCACAATTCATCCACGGACAAAACTTCACCGGAGCTCAGAATCACGGACCGCTCAATTACGTTCTGCAACTCACGGATATTTCCAGGCCAGGCATAAGACTGCAGCAAATCCAGTGTCTTGTTGTCGATTAATCGGACACGCTTGCCGCCCTTGGTGGCGAAGCGTTGCACGAAATACTCGACCAACATCAGGATGTCGTCCTTCCTTGCGCGGAGGGGTGGCACCTCGATGGGAAACACGTTGAGTCGATAAAAAAGGTCCTGGCGAAAGGTTCCATTGGCGACGGCTGCGTTCAAATCACGATTCGTGGCAGTGATGACGCGAACATCGACATGGACAGACTGTGTTCCCCCGATCCGCTCAAATTCGCGTTCCTGGAGCACCCTCAATAACGCGACCTGCGTATCGAGCAACAGTTCGCCAACCTCGTCAAGGAAAATCGTTCCCCCGTCGGCCAGTTCGAAGCGACCGACTCGCCGCTGCGTGGCTCCGGTAAAGGCGCCCTTCTCGTGACCGAACAATTCGGAAGCAATTAAGTCTCGTGGGATGGCTGCACAGTTCACGCTCACAAATGCTCGCGAGCTTCGCTGCGATCTTCGGTGGATGGCGCGTGCGACAAGCTCCTTGCCTGTTCCCGTTTCCCCCGTGATGAGAACCGTAGAATCGCTCGGCGCAACTTTGGAGATGCGCAAGAGTACATTCTTCAGAGCGGAAGAGGTCCCGACAATCTCTTCAAACATCGAGGTTTGGTCGATTTCCTCGCGCAGAGCGGCATTTTCCTGTTGCAGTTTCTCCTCTGCCCGCTTGCGATCTTCGATATCGGTACCCGCAACATACCAGCGCATGATCTGTCCCTTGTCGTCGCGCACCGGATTGTAGCGAGCCAGAAACCAACGATACTTTCCATCATGTTTGCGCACCCGCAACTCCACTTCGAAACCAGAGCCGCTTCCGAAAGCACGATCCCAACAAGCATTTACCCGTTCCGAGTCATCAGGATGAATGTGAATGCCAGGGCCCCTCTGCCGCCACTCGTCAAGGCCAATGCCGAGGTAATCGAGCTGAATGCGATTAGCGTGAATACGTTCGCGGCCGGCGCCGTATACCGAGACAAGTTGGGGCGTGAAGTCCAGCATCTGTCGGAGCTCGATTTCCTGTTGCCTCAGTGCTTCTTCCGCCAGCTTCCTGTCGTGGATATCGATATCGCTTCCATACCAACCGACAATCTGTCCGGCGGAGTCAAACAGAGGGAACACGCGCTCGAGGAACCAGCGGTATTCTCCGTCGAACCTCCTGAGGCGTGTTTCCATCTCAAGGGGCTTACCCTCCGCCAATGCGGTTCGCCACGTGACTTTTACTTCCTCAATTTCGTCGGGATGATATGCCGGTGTCCAACCCCACCCCACTGCTTGTTCCAATTTCATTCCCGTGTAATCCAACCAGCGTTGGTTAATAAAGTCGACCCAGCCGTCGGGTCGCGCGCTCCAGTGTAGTCCCGGGACAGTGTTGATAATTCGGTGAATTCTGTGTTCTGTTTCCTTGCCTTCGGTGACGTCCGTTACCGCCCCAACAAACTCGCGATTGCCGGATGCGTCCTGTAACGCGTGAGCTACGGCGTGAACGTACTTGACTCTCCCATCAGGCAGCAGCAAGCGACAGGTATGCTCGAACTGCGTCGACCCCGCAGAGGCACGATCGATGACCTCCTGGAAGTCGGTCCGGTCCTCAGGATGGACGCGCTGCACCACTGAATCGATTGTCGGCTTAACGGCGTGGTCGTACTCGAAGATGCGATAGGTTTCGTCTGACCAGACAATTTCACCGCTGATAGGCTTCCACCCGAAGCTGCCTGTGTGGCTGAGCCTCTGGGCTTCTGCTAAATAGTCTTCGCGCCGTCGGAGTTCCTGAGTCAGGAGCTCGTGCACCGAAGCGTCTATGGCAGTGCCAACGATTCTTTTCAGAGTGCCATTCTCGATAACAGGAGCACCAACGCAACGCACGTACCGAACTTCGCCGTTGGGTCTCACAATGCGCTTGGTGACATCACAACCCGCGGCTTCTGCAAACATTCGGTTGATTAGTGAGCGCATGAACTCGCGATCCTGTGGATGGACGATTGTCAGGTATTGCTCAAGGCTGACCCCTTCCTTCGCCGGATCGAGACCATAAATGTTGAAAAGTTCGTGCGACCAGTAAGGGAAAACTCCCGTAGGGTCCAAAACCCAGCTGCCCATGTGCGCAAGCCGCTCTCCCTCTGCGAGGTAGAACTCCGCTTGTTTGCGTTCTTCAATCTCGAGGTTAACGCCGATCCAATACAACAGAGTTCCATCGCTCGCCCGGAGAGGTTCTGCGCGACTGAGGAACCAGCGGTACCCTCCTTCCGCGTTTCGCACTCGAAAACTCACCTCAGCGGCACGGCCCGTGCGCAGACATGTTGACCAGACTCTCCGTGTTTCTTCTTGGTCGTCGGGATGCAGAAGGGGGATATGGGAATCCCAGCTCGCGGTAGTGTCAATACCGAACCGGAGAGGATGATCTTTTGGCAGCCCGAGGTAATCTGCAGTTCGATAACTGACAAAAGTGAGCGCACCCGACGGGAGAGCGTACCAGGTGTACGCCGGAATCACATTGAGGGTGGCTTGTAACTGTGCCTCGCGTCCCGACTCGGAGTTGTTGGCGAGTGAGACCATGGTAGGCATCATACACCGGGAAAAAAGTAGACGCTCCTCCATCCTTCGACATAGGGCAGGCGCTCCGGAAACAGCCCGGCACCGTCAATTCAGTCCATCAATTCGATAGGAGGTGCATCGGTTGTCAACTTTGTCAACTGCGGGTGCTCCACGGACTCCAAAGAAAGTGGTAACCTGCGTGTGGCCAGAATCAGCACCGAATGAAAACCACAAAGCAAGGCAAAACTCATCGCGAAAGCGCTAGATGTGCCTGCTGAGTGAACAACGGCCATGCGCCAGCCCAGGAACGTCGCACAAACCGTCGTCAGTGTCGGCCCACCAAGGCGCTGCACGATGTTCAGCGAAGTTGTCGCCATCGGCAACTCTTCTTTCCGTACTGACGCATATGCGGCGGAAATAGATGGAATTCCGACGGCACTCATCCCCATGCCTCTAACAAAAAGGGTAACTGCCAGAATGCCCTGACTGAAGTGTTTGGAACTCAAATAGAGAAAAGGCAGTGTGCCCAGAAACGCGATAACCGCACCTCTAAAGGATGTTCCCCTAATGCCAAAGCACCGAGTGAGCCTTGCAACCCACGGATAGGTACATACCATTCCCAGTCCCATTGGCGCCATTAGCCAACCTGTAGCACTCGGCGACTTGCCTACGTCGAGAATCAAATATACGGGAATCAGCATCTGCCCCGCGAATGACAGACCGTTAACCGTGAACTGCGTCAAAGCCGATGCAGAGAAGACCTCGCCGCGGAAAATCTGCAGATCAATCAACGCTCTTGGGCCGTCTTTCAATGCCTTGCGGAAGAAAGTCGCAAGCAGAATAAGCGATAGCAGGAGGATGACCAAGCCTTCGCGCTTGTTCAGATGGTCCGAGCCGTACAGAAAGAGCACCAGACTGGGCGATAAAGTCAGAAAACCGACCAGGTCGAAACTTCTTTGAGATCGTGTTCCGTTTTCATCCGCAGGAAGAAACAAGGAGGCGAGTACAACCGCAAGCACACCGATCGGCAGGTTGATAAGGAAAAGCCAACGCCAAGACTCGTGCTGCAGAATCGCGCCCGCGACAACTGGGCCCACGATGGGTCCTAGCAGCACCGGTACTGCTACATAGCCCATCACGCGCACCATGTGTTTTCCCGCGGCGCGCGCTATCATGAGCTGCGTCAACGGCGCCATTAGTCCTCCACTGATGCCCTGCAGAACGCGGAACCCGATCAAGGAGTCCGCCGACCAGCTCAAGGCGCACAGGACGGAGGACAACGTGAACCCGGAAAAGCAAAAGAGGTAGAGCCTCTTGGTTCCAGTGCGCTCCACCAGCCAGCCGTTGAGCGGAAGCATCAGAGCGAGTGCCAGCAAATACCCGCTGGTAACCCATTGGATCGCTTGCAGGCTACTATGCAGCTCTACGGCAAGGCTCCCAAGCGAAACGTTGACAACGGTGGCATCCAGTTGTGAAAGAAACGAACCCAGCACCGCGACTGAGACTGTCTTCCATACTCCTGGATTGAGCCGGTCGAAATGGTCAGCATCTTCAGGCAAGCGCTTTTAAAACCTCATCGACCGACCGCACCCTTGCAAGACGCGGGAAGATGTTTTGGAACGCAAACTTATGCTCGTCGGCATCCCGGCCCGAGCAGGCGTCTTCGGCGACAACGAACGCGAAGCCCAAGCCGGTCCCTTGCCGCAGTGTCGATTCGACCCCCGCGTTGGTCGAGATTCCAGTGAGGATGATGGTGTCGATGTCGCGAGCCCTCAGTTTCTGCTCAAGCGGCGTTCCAGCGAACGCGCCCCAGTGATATTTCGTGATCATCAGATCCCTATCTTGAAACCCAGCTGACGGCGCAATCTCCATCAATTTACTTGGTAGATGCTTGCCCTCAAACGACATCGGAACGTCAACCGGTATCCTGATGGCTTGATTGATATCCACCCGCACCCACACGACCAGCCCTCCCTTAGCCCGCAATACATCGGAGATCCGCCGATTATTCGACACCACTTCCGCTGCGGCATGCGGGGCCGGGTTCATCTGCAGAACAGCGTTCTGTAGATCGATAGCGACTAGCGCGGTTTTACGAGGATCGATTACAAGCTGAGACATGGGTCCTCAACAAAGTCGAGGGTATCCTCGAATTTCTATTGATAGAATATGAGGATGTCCTTGATTTCGTCAAGCCCTATCCGAGTGGCTCCTCAGCAGGACCGCTCGGCGCGCAGGTTGGCGGGCTTTCTTCAGGCCGCCGCCGAACTATTTGCGAAGGTCGGATATCAAGCCACAACGATGCAAGCGATCGCCGATCGCAGTGATTCGTCGATTGGAGCGCTGTACAATTATTTCCCCGACAAAGAATCTGTCGTCGCCACACTGCGCCAGCAGTACTCTGAAGATTTGCAGTCGAGGGTGAAGTCACTCATGGTGGAGTCGAACAACCTGTCAGCTGTTCGCTTTGCCGAGGCGTTCATCGACTGCATCACAGATTTTGTGCAAGATCGACCGGCTTGGCTGAACCTGGTCGCTGCACCCGTTCCCTTTCATCGTGCACAGTCCGCCAGGAAGGCTCTGCGCTCGACAATTGCCGATGCATTTCGAACCAAGAACCCGTTCCTTTCCCGAGAACGGGCATTACTCGCCGCAAACGTTGCCGTTCAGATCCTAAAAGGCATGACCACACTTTGGCGGGAGGCAGAAGCGAAATCACGAGATCTCGTTGCAGCAGAGTTTCGAAAGGTGCTCACTTCGTATTTACAAGGGGTCTTGTGCGAAAGAGAGCGAGCAGAATAGATCGCGTTGCAAACCGCCTTGATGCACTGCCTACGCCTATCGGACCTCGTTGGAGCTTTCTTGCAGACAGGGGTGTCTCTGTATTCACAGAATTCCCAACTCACAGGGGCACACGAAACGTATATCTTCCGGCATTCGGCTGATCTGCAAAGTATATTTCCACTACTTGCTCTAGTCTCGATCAGCATCGGGGAACATCCCACCCGGCATCCATGTGTTCTGCTAGCGATGCGTGACACCAATTGACCCGTCAACGTCTACGACTCAACCCTGGCAGCGAGTTTGAGGTTAGTGAGGTTCAAATATATCTAACATACGCGGTTTCAATGGGGTGAAGCCCCAGCTGACAACCAGCGCCTTTGGCAGTGTATTTGCTTATGGCTCATTCGACCATCTGTACGAGGAAATCAACATGACCGTGCCCGGCCATTTCTCAACTAGGGCGGCGAACGCTGACGAGATGTCGATGCGAATGATGCACGCGGGAGAGGACTTCATAACTTCCAACTTACAAGGGCGCTCCCAGGTGAGAAGGCAGTTGATGAAGCGCCAACACGAGGCGTTCACTGTGAGTCGGCGCTGGCACCACGCTTAGGTATGAAGGGCCGAAGCTGGCGTGGGTCGGATTTATCAGGTTCTTAGAATTGTGGATGTTGTAGAGATGTTGTGAAAGGGAAATGACGTGAAATCTAAATTGCTCCAGCCCCACTTTATCTTAGTTACGTCTGTTGTGATCTTTGCTCAAGGGCTATCAGCTCAGGCACAGGATGGCAAGCTGCGTCTCAAGGTCACTCCCAAACAAGCGTACGTATTCGTGGACGACAAGGCTATCGGCGAGGCAAGTAAACATCACACCCTGGATCTGGGTGCAGGCGACCACAAAATTGAATTAGTCAATTACGGGTACAAGCCGGTCACTCGAACGGTCACAATTGCTGCCGGAAAAACGACAGACCTCGATGTCACCCTAGCGAAGGTCGGCGACAAAGTAGCTGGGCCTCTCGGTGCCATCTCCATCAAGGGAGCGGACCGGGATGCCGTTCTCATTAATGGGAAAACTCCAGACTTTTTCGTTGGCCACGGAGATGAGTTCAACACCGATTTCTTGTGGTGGAAGCAGGAACTTGTAGTCCCACCCGGCACGTACCAAGTCGCAATACGGAGTGGAAACAAGGATGTCTGGTCAAATCAGGTAAATGTTGGGCCAATGAGCGCGTCATTGTAGAAGTACCGAAGGGCGTCGGTAAAACTGTGCCTTGGCATCGCGGAGAGAAATTGCCCAGCATCCCTCGGTTTACGGCGGGCGTCGCCAGCGCGACCGTTGCTGTCGCCAAGCCTTCCGCCGAACTAGCCGCGAGCAATGCCCAGCTCAATTGCGGCGACACAACACAGTTGAGGTGGAGCTCCTCCGATGCTCCACAGGTTGAAATCAGCCCTGTCGGGACGGTTGCACGCTCAGGCGAACAAACGGTTCAGCCGAAGCAGGCAACGACGTACAACCTGACGGCGACGGGACCCGGTGGCACAGCAACATCCAATGTCACCGTCAATGTGAACAGAGCGATCGATGCGGATGTGTCGCTCTCGCCGGGGGAAGTGCTCTATAAGCGCGTCGGAGATAAAGTGTTGGAAGATGACACTGCCGCATTGAACTGGACCGCCAAGAACGCGTCGAATATCTCCATTGATGGCTTAGGCAATGTCGATCCGAGCGGCAGCCGCGCTTTGACGATTGCGCCGAAGAAGAACGACCCCGGAGCAGTAGACGAGACCGTTACCTACACTCTGAACGCAACGAACGATTGTGGCGGTGTCCAAACTCGAACGGTTGCACTGCACATTGTGGGAACGATCGAACCGGGCGCACTTATCATGCGAAGCGTTTACTTCCCGACCGATCGGCCAAGAACTCTTAAATCCGAAGCAGGCCTGCTGCCGAGCGAACAGCACGAACTCATGACCATCGCCGAGGAGTTAAAGAAGTACCTCGGTTTCAAGTCCGACGCACGGTTGATTCTAGCCGGTCACGCCGATCGCCGCGGACCGGAGAGCTACAACATGCGTCTTTCCGAACGGCGCGCCGAACTGGTCAAACGCTTCCTTGTGGATCAAGGGATTCCGGAATCAAACATTAACATACAGGCGCTGGGCAAGACGAACAACCTGACGACCGAGCAAGTGAAACAACTATTGGATCAAAGCAGTGATCTTGCCACCGACATTCGGGACAAAGTCGTCAAGAGATTAGGCAATATCGTGCTGGCGCACAACCGTCGCGTCGATCTGACGTTGAGTTCAACTGGGCAAGAGTCTGCCCGCGCGTACCCGTTCAACGCCGATGACTTCGCTCAGCTTGTTGATCGAAACGGTCCGACGAAGGCTCCTCCAATCCAACCGGCGGCGGATAAGGAGCGGTCGGGCAATTAGACGAGCGATTCACTACTCGATGGGTAAGGTCTTAAAAGGCGGGTCCAAACTCAATGCTTTCGGCGTGGTCGCGGACGCCGGGTTGATGGGAAGTCTACGCTTCAGAATCGGACGATCCATGGCGGGGTTATGACGCTGTTGTCGACCTGTATCGGCGCCGCATTGAGCCGTGGACTGGAAGCCTTGATTCGGACTACCGAGGCACGGACGGACTCGTGCGCGCAGCCCGTGGCGAACCCACATCTATTCTTCGTTGCATTGCTGGAAGGAGCGGAATCAGGGGGGCCTCCAACGCCTTCTGGATCCGAATGGTCGCATGATGGAATCGTCGGGGGAATGGGTGCTTCTGGATGAGACCGTGCGTGCTAGGAAGAGACTATCCATCTACCATCCTTATTCAGAATCGATACTGGAGCCCTGAGTATGAGCAATCAGCGAAAAGAGCAGGCGCTCTTCCAGGTTCGCTTCGCACGCTGTCATCGATTGCTTCACTTCATTGCATGTGTCCTAAGCGGTGCGGAACGAACGGAGGAAGTTATCGAACGTTGCAGGCTCAGAGCGTCTCTTAGTCCACAACGATTTGAATACGAAGGTGCATTCCGCAGTTGGCTGCTAAGGCTTCTGATTGACGAGGCTCTAGCGGTTCTTCGTCGAAGCCAAGAGGATGCAGGAGGGAACGACATAGTGGCGGAGCGACGGGACTCGCGCCCGCGATCTCCTGCTTGATAGCAGTGCTAACCAACTTGCAGCCTTCATCGCCGAGAATCTGTGTGTGCCGGATCAGCGGCCAGAATCTGGGAGCGGCCGTGAATCAGGCCTTTGCTTTGAAAGAAGTTGACCACTTTCGCGTCATTCGGCGGAACAACTTAATCATCTGCGCGATGCTTACGGACACTATTGACTTGGATTGACGGTAGTGTCATCGACGCCGATCAGGGATTTTTGAAACTGATCGAAGCCGAACCTGTCCTTTATCCACTTTCCGTCCAAGGGGGATGTGGCCTTTATCGTGCATAAGCTTTTGGCGAACTTCCTGCACGATACGAGGTGAAAAGATGAATGCTCAACGTCAACGAAAGTGCGCCTATTCGGCTTGCTAATGCACAGTCACAGCTACGGAGACGTACTGCAGCGCCTATTGTTCCCAAGCCGATCGCGTTCAGGAGACGGAAATTAAATGCGATTGCAAGCACCATCCCTGCGCGCTCGGCTGAGCAAGTCCGACGCAACAAGATCGCGCGGAATTGGTATCTCATCTATGGATCACTAAAGCATGGCATTCCCTGAACGACGTACCGTCGACATTCTGCTGACGACTGCGTTGTTGACCGCAGTCGGCGTCGCCGTCTACTGCGCTCGGCGGGTCATTCTGATGTTTGTTTTTGCCATACTGTTCACCTACCTCCTCAATCCCGTAGTGAAGTTTCTGCAGCGCCATTCTTTGTTTTTCAGAAATCTCCGAGGGCCAGCGGTCGTCGAGGTGTACCTAACATTTGTGCTGCTTATAGCGCTCGGGGGTTACACGTTTGCCCCAAGCCTGGCAAGAAGTACGGCGAGGGTGCTGGATGATGCACCCGCTTTTTTGAATAGTCTCTCCACTGGCGATGTCGCAAGTGATCTGCGAGGAAAATACGGTTGGAGCGAGGCGCAGGAACTTCGCTTCAGAGCCTTCCTTGCGCGGCACAAACAAGATATTCAGAGTCTTGTACCGACAGTCGATCGCTATCTTTCAAACGCTGCGCAAATTTTCGGCTGCTTCCTGTTGATTCCCATCTTGGCCATCTTTTTCTTGCGCGACGGTCACCGCATCGTGGAGGTTTTCATTCGGCTGCTCTTTCATACCGATCGGCATCCTCAGATTAATGCATTAGTAGGCCAACTGCACCTGATGCTGACCCGATACATTAAGGCGCAGCTGTTGCTGTGTGTGCTCTCTTTCGTATTCTATTCGGCAGCTATGCTCGTCCTGCGTTTTCCCCATGCCATCGTATTGGGGATATTGGGTGGATTGCTGGAGTTTATTCCAGTTCTCGGCTGGACAAGCACATTCGCTGTGGTTGTTGGCGTCGGTATTTTGAATCACTCTCACTGGGCCTGGATCGCGGCATTGTTGGGCATTTGGAGAGTGATTCAAGACTATTTTGCCACGCCTCGGATCATGGGAAGTCACTTGAAGATTCATCCTCTGGCTGCGATTTTCGCTGTGCTGGTCGGGGCCGAAATCGGAGGAATCGTCGGTATCTACCTCGCAGTACCGCTGATGGCCTCGTTCTGCATCATCTGGCGTTCAGTTGCTCAAGAGCGAACAAAACGAGGTTGTGTATCTGATCGGGAAGCCGCTGCGAGCACATCTTCGAATCTTGTAGAGCCAGCGATCTCATGACCAATCAGTTGACTGCACTCGTCACTGTCAAAGGCTGGCGATTGTATGGTTGCCTAAAGGAGCTTGAAAGGACTTGCCAGTCGCTCTCAGCCAGAGGTCGGACTGGAGGCAAGGGTGCTCATGCCATAACAAAAAAGACGTCCTAAATGAGAGGTGACGATGAAAACAGACTATATCTTTTTATGCGGGGAAATGCGGACTCGGTTCGGTTTGGAAGATGCCGGTCGAGAATTGGTTTGCGCGCTGCACTCCAATGATCCAGATATCGCCGTGCTTGCTTCTGCCATTTTGGAAAGCAGATCTCAGACTGCCGGCACGCTCGATGCGACCTTCGGCACCGGAGGAAGGGTGACCACCTTCTTCGGAGGCGACGGTCTCAACGGTGACGACGCGCATTCCGTTGTGGTGCCAGAAAGACGGGAAGCTCGTGGTAGGAGGATCGACGACCAATCTTGACGACACAACAGACTTCGCGCTGGCACGCTAAGCAGCAATGGCACGCTCGACAGCACCTTCGGTACTGGTGGCAAAGTAAAAACGACCTTCGGCAACTTTGACTTCGTGGGTGCATTGGCCCTCCAGTCCGACGGGAAGATCGTCGCGGTGGGCATGACTATCGTTAACTTTAGTCCCGATTTCGCAGTGGCACGCTACAACAGCAATGGCACGCTCGATACGACCTTCGGCATCGGTGGCAAGGTGATCACCGACTTCGGAGGAGCGGCTCAGGCATTTGCCGCCGGCGCATAGGCCGACGGTAAGATTCTGGTTGCGGGATAGAACGCCTGTCACGGCAGAGGCCGCGGGTTCGAGTCCCGTCGCTCCCGCCAATTCTTCGACTCGAACGCTTCTAGTCTTCCGTCAAAACGCCTGAGGCCAGCTTTACTCCCGCATTGCCGGCGGTTCGGAAACAATTCCTAAAATGCTACGCCTCCGCAGCAGCTTAGCCATAGTTGACGAAAATAGGCACTCGCCTTGAGTTGGAAATGTCCCCGCGCATACCCTGGCGCGTTGGCAGCGTAAGTCGCCGAATCGAAAGTTGAGACAATCAGAGCGGGGTGCGGTTTCTCTGACTGCGAAGAGAAATTCATGCAAATAGGGGACTTAGGCAGGCAAATGGATCAATTCGCTGCGGAACGGTATGCTCAAAAATTGTCTATTCGGTACGTATCGGGCCTCTGCAACCAGAAACTATTCTGCCGCAATAGGTTGCATTATTGCCACAATCTTCACTTTCTCGCGGCCAGCTACAGCATGGCCGGGGATTTCGCGCACGCCAAACAAGCCGCCGATGCAGTGGCTGCGCACGCCGCTCCAATGCTCCACGACATGCCTATGGCGGAGACCTACGTGCCCTACCCAATCTTCATACTCGTTCGCTTCCATCGCTGGAATGACATCCTTGCGCTCCCGGCACCGAGCCCCGGCATGGCTATGACCAATGCATTCTGGCGTTTCGCACGCGGGTCCGCATTTGCCGCGAAGGGCCAAATTGCCAAGGCTGAAGCGGAACGGCAGATTCTTGCTACAGCGCGCAAGGAAACACCTGCCGATGTGGAGTTCAGCTTCTATTTCAACAAAGCGCAACGCTTCCTTGATCTCGCGGAGAATATCCTTGACGCTCGGATCGCTGCTGCGAAAGGCGACCATACGCAGGCAATCAGCTATTGGGAAAAGGCAGTAGAAGTCGAAGATAAGCTGTATTATGGCGAGCCGCCGGAGTGGTTCTATCCAGTCCGCGAATCCCTGGGAGCCGCATTGCTGCTGAACGGCCAAGCGGATCGCGCAGAAGCCGTGTTCCGTGCAGATCTGGAACAGCACCCACGAAATCCACGTTCGCTTCTTGGCCTGTTGAAGAGCCTGGAAGCTCAGAGTAAGACTGCCAACGTGGAAGAGGTTCGACGAGAATTTGTAGTGGCTTGGAAAAGCGCCGACGTGCCACTTGAACTTGGGGATCTGTAAAGCCCATGCAGGCATGTCATAGGGTAGGCGAGGTCGCCCCACTCGCGGAGCAGACTGCGCAACCGGGTTCCGGGTGGAAGGTTTTCGATTCAGCCCGACTGTACCAGAGGACTCCAGCCGCAAATAAAGTAAAGGCCAGCAGAATTCCTACAATGATCAACAACACATTCACTAGTGTTTGACGTTTCATCCATGGACCCCCTCAAACCAAGTGGAGCCGACGCTGCACCGGCCCTGCGGTACGCTAGAAACGCCAAAGGCGCAGGACGATTCGCTCGTCCTGCGCATTGACGCTAAGGGGTAATGCGCTGAGCGCTCAGAGTGCCCGTCGTCGAGAAGATCAGGTTACCGGAGGGGTCATAGACCTTGTATGAGAAGGAGCCGTGATAGGTGTTTCCCTCCGAATCAAGCGCAATCGTCTCGCTGATGACGCCGTTGCCCGCGAAGTTGCCACTCGCGTCGAAGGCCCAGAACGGGTGCTTTAGCTTGATGCTTCCCGGCTGGGTCTGTTTGTACACGCCCAGACACACCGTGCCTGCACCGTTGGCGGGCTGGGGCGGCGCAGTGTCATTAAGGATCTCTGTTCCGTCGTTGTGCCATTGATCATAGCCGGTGTCAAACACCTGACCACCGGAAACAAAAGTCACATACCACAACCCCACGATGGAGGCAGAACCCTCTTCCCTGGTCATGGCTGGTGTTGCCATGGCGATACCGGCCAGGGCTTTCGCCGAGGGAACTTGTGCCAGGGGAACGAACCCATCCTTGCTGACTTGCGGTCCACAAGCATGGGCAGAGCCCGGCAGAACCAGAAGGCACGCCAGTGTCGCGGCTGCAAAGCCCGTCCATGCAAAACCCCTACGTGATGCCAGCGAACTGATTACGAATCCACGCGTCATAGATTTTTCTCCTTTACGGGCCACTCGCTCTCGAATCGCGCGGTGTCGGCCCGTGAACGCGGGCGAACTTAGGCGAGCAGACCGAAGCAGTCAACTGACATGTTCCTAGCAGTCTAACGTTCCTAAAGACAATGGTTTACTGGAGCTTCTGGCGCGCGTCTGCGGGCAATGCTAGACTCCCGCACGGGTGTTTTTCACGCATGTCTGTGTCGCCACCCACTTCGAAGCTCGTGCAGTTCGGTGTTTTCGAGTTCGATCCGCAGCGCGCCGAACTTCGCAAGCAGGGCGTCAAGGTCAAGTTGCAAGATCAGCCCATGAAGGTCCTGCAACTCCTCCTGGAGAACCCGGGCGAGATCGTCAGTCGGGAAGATCTGCGCACACGCATTTGGCCCGCGAATACCTATGTTGAGTTCGATCAAGGACTCTACAGCGCGATCGCACGCTTGCGGGACGCGGTCGGAGACTCGTCGGAAAGCCCACGCTTCATTGAAACCATTGCGCGGCGGGGGTATCGGTTCATCGCGCCAGTGACGATGGCAAATCCCCTACCCGCCACCCAAAATCATGAAGGATTAGATCAAGCTCAAGGTCAGCCGGGGAAGCTCGATCCTCGCTGGCTGATCACAAGCGTCGTGGTCGGTTTGATTGGAGGGGCGTTACTTTTGGCGATTGTGTTCGTGTTCGACATGGGGGGCGCAAAGGAATGGTTGCTTCGCAGGACCGCGAAAAACGTTGAGGTGCAACGGATCACTGACTTCGTCGGTGTGAAAGAGGCACCAGCAATTTCGCCGGACAGTAAGGCGGTAGCTTTCGTAGCACCCGTCAACGGTCGCAAGCAAATCTGGCTTCGATTGTTGGCCGGAGGCTCGCCTCTACAGCTCACCCATGATGACGCCGACCATCAGCAGCCACGCTGGACACCCGATTCCAGTTCCCTGATCTACTTCACCCCTGATCCTTCTCCCGGCCAACCAGGCACGATTTGGGAGATCTCAGCCTTAGGCGGAGTTGCCCGGAGGATCGCCTCCTCGGTGTCGGCCGGAGATATCAGCCACGACGGGCGGCGTATAGCGACCTTTCAGTTGCGAAGCGCGTATGTCGCACTCGTCATGATTTCACGTGATGGCTTGATGCTGCGCGAAATAAAGCGCTTCCCGAATCTTTACGGTTACGACATTCCGCGCTGGTCCACGGACGACCGCTGGATTGCTTATGTGCGAGGCTGGAGCTACCTTTTCGATTGGGTCATTCAAGTCATCGCTGTTGAAGGAGGCGAGCCCCGAGACGTCGCCCACGGTGAGATGTTGCGCGACTTTTCCTGGCTGCCCGATGGCTCCGGCCTGGTTTATTCGTCCTCGGCGGGAAGTACCATTCTCTATCCGCCGATCTTTAATCTAAGAGTCGTCGGGCGCGCGGGCGGCGGGGACCGACAACTGACATTCGGCGAGGTGTCATATGTGCAACCGGATGTGGTGGCGGGGAGGCTGGCCGCCAGCCGGCTTCGCATCCAGTCGGATATTTGGCGTTTCCCGGTTTCGGGTTCTGCGCAGCAGAACACCAATGGCGCCATGAGGATCACTCACCAGACCGGTCAGGCACAGACGCCGTCGGTGAGTCCCGACGGCAGAGAATGCGTCTACCTTTCCGACAGTGGAGGCCACGGCAATCTCTGGATTGCAACCACCGACGGCTCGAAGACCCGCCAAATCACGTTCGAACACGATCCTGCGGTTGCGATCGGTGTCCCTATCTGGTCTCCCGCGGGAGACCGCATCGTATTCATTGTTACTCGACAAGGAAAAACTGGGGAGTGGGTCGTGAGTCCCGATGGCAGCAATTTGCAGCAGTTAGTACCGCTCGGCTCAGGAGCCAGTTGGTCTCCCAATGGAAAGTGGGTGTACTACCAGAAGGAGCGTTGTATCGAGAAGATTCCGGTTGACGGCGGCAGCGCTGTGCAGGTTCGCTGTCAAGATCGCCCCGCACCTGAATCCCTGTCTCCTGACGGCGCAACACTCTACTATTACAATGGTGTGGAAAATGCCTTCGGTGGCGTCGAGGTCTGGAAGGCAAGGCCAGAGAACGGGCCGTCCGAATTGCTTGTTCGCCTACCTGGCTCCCGCCTTCCGTTCGATGGATTCGTGTGGCAGCAGACCTTGTCGCCGGATGGAAACTGGTTAGCGGCACCCCTTGTGGATCGAGGCACCACTAACCTCTGGGTGATGCCTGTCCACGGCGGCCTGATGCGACAGATCACCGATTTCGCGCAGCGTTCGGTGGTGATCGTGCGCCGCGTGTCCTGGTCTCCGGACGGCAAGTATATTTACGCCGCCATCGCAGAAACCGACGCCGATGTAGTACTGCTTGACGGTCTGTTGCCGCAATGAATAAACCTGTGGCGCTCATCTCCAGTCTCGATTAGGACGGTGAGCAGAATAAACTCTCGAAGCTCGGGACACAGAGCTCGACTTAGTTTGTGCACGGAATCGGAGGCAATTCGTTTCTGAGTGTGACGTGCGGTGGCGACGGGGCGCTGCGAATCAATCATAATCACGGATGACGAGCCACTCGGAAGTTGAGCCCCCGCGGAATCAGGCAGGCCCCAAGTCGGCTTCAAGGAGATGTGGCTGGACTAGGATCGATAAACGGCGTTATCGCCATGAACTCCCGAACAGTCGGCCAACAGAAATTAAGAAAATGCGCTTCGACTAGTTTCGCTCGAGCTTAGATGAATCGGCTTGTCTTCCAACCCCAGCGGGCGCTAGTGCATCAACTCCCCCGAACGGAGGACTCACTGGCTGTGAAGCGGGTGATCAAAGGTGTGCATATCGTCCCGATGGGGTTTGCAAACGCCTTCTTGATCGAGGACGACGACGAGTTAGCGCTGATTGATGCCGGTTACCCCCATAAGGAAGCAGCTGTCTTCGAGGCGATCCGGGCGCTAGGCCGTACGCCAGACCAGTTCAGGCACGTCGTTTTCACTCACGCTCACCCGGATCATATCGGCAGCGCCGCCGCTATCGTGCGCGGCACCGGTGCGAGGACCTACATGCATCCGCTCGATATCCCGATTGCCGAGAGTGGAGGTCCTTTTCGGCCGATGAGGCCGGCGCCTGGTCTCTGGGGGCGAGTTTTGTGCAACCTGTTCTTCCATCCCGAGGAGCAACTCGACCCGGTTGCCGTCGACCAGCCTTTGACCCCAGGGGAAACACTGCCGATCGCAGGCGGCTTCGAAGTAATTCATGTCCCCCGGCATTGCGCCGGACAAGTCGCGCTGCTGTGGCGTCCCGGACGAATGCTGTTCGCCGCTCATGTGTGCACGAACATCATGGGCCTCGGTGATCCCGTTGGCTTCGAGAACTTGGAGGAGGGTCGCGTGAGCCAGCGCAAACTTGCCAGTCTCTCATTCGATGCTGCCGGGTTTGGCCATGGCAAGCCTATCACCCGCGATGCGTCGAAGCGTTTTCGAAATAAGTACGGCAAACATCAAGAGGAAGTGCATCAACTTCGATCGGCAGCTTAATGCCTCGACCGAGGGGACCGGTTGGGACTGGTTTTGTCTAAAACGCTGCAATTGTTCTTCGCGCCACTCGTATACTCATCACCGGTTCGCGGCCTGTCAAATAGGCCTGGGGTTTCGACTTCCGAATCGTCGTTACGGTCGAGAGAGCCTGCAATATAGGTCGGTCAGAACGTCCGGCCTTCACATCAGGGTGAAGGCCGGATTTGTCCTATGCCGCCGCTCGCTCACTTTTCTTGAGGAATGTCAGTAGATCGGCGTTAATCGTGTCGGCCTCAGTCGTGGGCATGCCGTGAGGAAAGTCCTTGTAGGTTTTAAATGTGCTATTCCTCAGCAACTTTGCCGACAGCGGTCCAGCCGCGACATAAGGCACGATTTGATCGTCCTCGCTGTGCATGACCAGGACTGGCACAGTGATTTTCTTCAGGTCTTCGGTGAAGTCCGTCTGGGAGAAGGCGACAATGCCGTCATAGTGCGCCTTGGTGCCTCCCATCATGCCTTGGCGCCACCAATTCCAGATTATGCCTTCAGAGGGTTTCGCACCGGGCCGATTGTAACCATAAAACGGTCCAGCAGGCACATCATAGTAGAACTGGGCTCGGTTGGCGGCCAGTTGCGCCTGCAATCCGTCAAACACCTCCTTGGGCTGACCGGTCGGATTGGCCGCCGTCTTCAGCATCAGCGGAGGCACTGCGCTAATGATGGCCGCTTTTGCCACCCGACTTTCGCCGTGGCGAGCCAGGTAGTGCACCACTTCGCCGCCCCCAGTGGAATGGCCGACATGAATCGCATCCTTGAGGTCGAGATGTGCGGTCAGCGCCGCCAGGTCGTCGGCATAGTGATCCATGTCATGGCCGTCCCAGCCCTGGCTGGAGCGCCCGTGTCCCCGCCGGTCGTGAGCAATCACACGATAGCCACGTTGGCCGAAAAACAGCATCTGGTTGTCCCAATCATCAGCCGACAGCGGCCAGCCGTGGCTAAAAACAATGGGCTGACCTTCGCCCCAATCCTTGTAATAGATTTCCGTTCCGTCTTTCGTCGTAATCGTCGGCATGGGTATTCTCCTTTTGTGTCTAAGTCAGCCGGAAAATTCTGGACCGTCTGTTGTTCCTTTGCGACCTTACAGATCTGCAAGTATTTCCAGCGCCAGCATTGTCCAAGCCTCGGTAAAAGGCGCTAGAATCACAAATCGTCGTCTATACGAGGGGTGTGGCTACAATTCGGATTCGTGCATTTGAACCCTAAACTGGCTGCGTGTAAATGGGCAAAAACGACAAAGTGCGGGGCAAAAACGACATTGCCACAACCGGCGGATTGATTGAGATTGGTATCTTGCTATATCCCGGCGCCCAGATGTCGGCAGTCCTCGGACTGACAGACCTTTTCGGCGTCGCCAATCGGCTCAGTGCTGAGCACGGAGGCACGAATCCGAGGGAGTTGCGGATCAGTCATTGGCAGTTGCGGGATAAACCCAGTTATGAACTCGTACGCGTTTTCGACAGCCACCAGCAACAACCTCAAAAGTTAGTTGGTTTGATCTTGCCGCCAAATCTCAATACTGACCCGCAGGGAGGGGCAATTCCTGAACTTCAAAGATGGGTTGAAACCCAGCATGCTTCGGGCTGTATCGTCTGCTCGGTTTGCGGGGGCGCTTTTCTTCTGGCCAAGACAGGGTTGTTGAATGGGCGATCCGCCACTACACATTGGACGTTCTCACAGACTTTAGCCGACCGATTTCCTCAAATTCGAGTCGACACTGAAAAACTGATTATCGATGACGGGGACATCATTACAGCGGGGGGCCTCATGGCTTGGGTCGATTTAGGATTGAAACTCGTCGACCGCTTCCTGGGTCCGACCGTCATGCTTGAAACAGCCCGGTTCTTTCTTGTGGATGTGTCGGGTCGCCAGCAGCGTTTTTACTCGAACTTCTCGCCCAAGCTGCATCACGGCGACGAACCGATACTCAAGGTTCAGCAATGGCTTCAGAACTCTGATGTTGGCAGCCTGAGTGTCTCGACTATGGCCGCGAAGGCCCGAATGGGCGAACGCACTTTCTTGCGCCGATTTCAAAAGGCAACGGGTCTGACGCCAACAGAATACGTGCAGCACTTGCGCGTAGGGAAAGCTCGCGAATCGCTTGAGTTTTCATCACTAGCCATGAAGGAAATTGCCTGGAAGGTTGGATATGAGGACTACGGGGCGTTTCGAAAAGTATTCCAGAAAATCATGGGACTCTCTCCGGGAGATTATCGCCTTCGATTCAGCGTTCCAGGGAATAGAGCTCGTAACTAATTGTGAGTTCCATCCAATGCATGGCCCTTCGACATATTATTGAACGTTGTCTCGTCCCGGACAGATGACGGGCGATCCGGAAGTCAACGCAATGAACGACTATTCGGCCGTTATACGGTCTGAAGCCATTCTCGACTACAATCGCTAGTACATCAATCACTTGCCGGTAACCAGCCCGCACAGAAGTGACTTCAGCGCCCTTCGAGAATTGTTGAAGTTGCATCGATTCAAACGCAGCACGCGGCACAGCAATGCCACATGGCGAAGAGTTGCATCACCCCTCGAAGGTTTTGTGCGTTCGGGTTATGCGCAAGGCAGCTACCAGCACATTCCAAAAGCACATGTTTTAGCTAGGTAGAGTAGTACTTACCGTTAACTTCTGTCCCCGCGAAATCACATTTCGACTCTTCCAGCGGATCTGTTTTAAATAGGAAGTCGATTGAGGGCACTCGAACTGAAGCTTCGAGTTGTGCCTCTGCTGTGAAACCTTCGAACCGGTATTGACGGGTTGGGTCCTCGTACTTGACCGGCTGCTCTCTACCCTTAAACACGAGCTTGAAATCGAGGTACGCCGGAGTGGTTTCGGCGTCCATTGCGGGCCACCGCGGTTGGTCGATAATGGGAACATTGCTCATCTCGAGTGTCGCCACCTTGCCATCCGGGCTGATCGTGAGGCCGGATGCTGGTACAGGGGCAACCCAATATAGGCCTTCAGCGGAAATCGGCGAGTGGAAGTCATGAATCTGATTGGCGGGGGCTCCCGGCCCCTTAAACACGGTGAGTCAAGTGTGAGCAAAAATGCCGTCATGGGCCTGTCGCGCTGCCCAATACTCGCCGGCCATGTAGCTGTAATCGGTTGTCCCTGTCCCCCATGCCAGCCGGTTCCCCTTATTGTCCGTTCCCATTCCATGGAAGCCGCTGCAGCGGCCTAGTTTTCCTTTGAAGTGGTAAATGCTGGAAAGTTCGACGTTCGGCATGGCCGGCTGGTTGTGATTGCCATTCTTGTCGAGCCAAGGAATCGGGAACGGACAGCGTCCCCCATTCGAAGGCTCGTGTTGCTGAGGGATTTCGGGCGCGCACGACTGCTGTTCTGATTGTGCATTCAGAACTGCCCGCGACAAGATGGATGTCGCCGGGAAGGCGAATGCGAGTTTGAGCCAGCGGCGTCGATCAAGATGTGGGCGGATTGCCATATTGCTTTTCATATGGAACCTTTCTTCTTCGATCGTCCTCTTGCGCAAAACTTAAGTTCTTACGTCGATAACACACTATCAGTTAAAATCTAGCTTCGGCGCACCCAGGGTACGCAGCTGTGCGCACCATTTCATAGAGCACACTCAAGGCGAAGAAGAAAGACATGTGTGCAACGGCAAAGACAATCAGCCCAACTGTGTTCAAGTTACGAGATCCCGCCAGTCCCTCACCTGTCAGTGGCAACACCAAGAAAGCATTGAAGCACCAAACGACCGTACCGTAAGCGAGACCCTTGAAATAAGCTCGACCGGGCAGCTCAGGCTCAATCATCAAGGCGTATGCGATTGCCATCGCCAAGCCCGTAACGATATGGAATATGGCCTGAGGAGACAGCGGAAGATTGCTCCGGCTATCTATTAGGCGAAGTGACCAACCGAGACGACTGATGATCGACGTGAATAGACGAAATAAGCCTCCATGCGAAGTGCTGATACCGGCGGCGCTCGCAAATGACAATAGCGCCATATTCAGGGCGATCGCGATGGTGCCGGCTAGAACACTGGCTATCAAGCGGAATGACAGGGCGCTCGTTCTTCCGCTTTCCAGATTTCCGTGAGCAGAGCAATGTGACATCTGTTCCTGCCTTCGTCGAATCGCTCGGGGTTACCATTGCCGCCCCTGCGGCTTGTCCTGTCAGCTCGCCGGCGACGCAGGGCATGCCGTCAAAAACGATCGACGTCCATCACAGCTTGGGCAAAAATTCCGGAGCTTCCTGGGGCAGATTGTGACCAATGCCGCCATTGATTAGCCGGTACGAATATTTACCCGAGAATTTTGCAGCATAGAAACTGGCGCCAGGGTGTGGCGCACCATTGGCGTCGCTTTCCATCGTAACTGTTGGCACAGGGGCCACCCACACCTTTCCCGGCCCCACCAGATCCGCATTCGGGACCTCCGTCATCAGTCGGATTCGCTGCCAATTCGCCTTCTTCGGCGGCTTGGCCAGAAACGTGAGCAGGTATTGGTGCATCAGCCGTTTTTCGGCGTCTTCGAGAAACGGAGTAAACGACACTGGCGGCCCCGTAAACCCTATGTAATAAGCCTCTCCTCCCGTTTCATCCGCTAGTTGTGACAAATAGATCTGGCCCTAGTACGTCTGCCAATAGCTGTGACCGAAATGTCCTACGCCTGGTGTATATATCGCCGAAACTGTTATGCCGGCACGCAAAGCATTGTCGATCGCTTCATCGAGGTACGGGTCCTGCAGGTCGCCCGTACCATACAAGCGGTCAATTCCGTCTGTCACCACAATGACCGCTCGCCTCGCAGCGGTCGTCGGCCAGCGCTTAACCAGGTCGGTCAGCGAAAGATACGGGCTAGCGTTAACCCCTCTTATTCCCAGCGGAAGGCGCAACGCTTTGGCCGCCAGCGAGTGATCGCTCGTCAGATTCTGGACAACCTGAGCAACACCGTCACGCATATAGGCCACACCAACTGTCGTCGTGTCCGGCTGTGAACTGATGAAGTTGCGCAGATCATCGAGCTGGGTACCCAGTGTGGTGTACGATCCATCGTCCAACAAAATCATTAGCTCCAACGCTGCATGTTCGCCCTGAGCCCGGACCCAGTCGACCACCGGGTCATGATCGCGCCCCTCATGCACCATCACATCTTCGCGGTTGATCACCGGAGGTTCCTTTCATTTGTGGGCTTCAACCGTGACCACGACATGCAAGGGAACTCCCGCGGGCTGTTGGGCTCGTGCACTGGCAACGGTGGCTGCGAATACGAAAACGGCTAATGTGAACAGAAGGTTCTTTTTCATGGTCTGCCTCATTACGCGAAGTCCCTTAACGAATTTCGTTTTTTACCTTCATCTAACCAAATGTGAAATCAAGTGCGTGAACGCCAAGATCGAGGAACTCGATTTCGAACGTCCGATCTTCAATTCGACCTTTTTGCCGGATGAGCTGATAGAGTCGGGGCTCTCGAATTTCGCCGGAGCCGTCTGGGCCCGTGTCGACGCCGGAGTTTTCCCCCGGAGCCGCGCCATCCAGTCGCACGACAAACCGCACGGGTTTGCCGTCCTTCGCAGGAGCCAGCACCAGGTTCAGGTCGCGGCTGTGGAACCGGAACACGATCTTGCCCGGCGCTGCCTGAAGCACGGCGCTCTCGACATTGACATTCCACGACCCGTTCAATCCCCAATGATTTAAAGAAAGTTTTCCGGGCGCACTGAAAATCTGATTTGAATCTTTGTGCACTTTTTCAGGCGAGGCGAAATTCTGCGCCTGGCGATAGCCGATATAGGTTTCGGGAGACCGCTCATCCGTCCAATCGGGTGCGGCCTCGATTCCAACACCGGATATGCTGGTCGTGCCGGAAGCTAAGCCAGTTGCTCCGTTTTCCTTCAGGAGCTCCTGGATGACGCGCTCGATTTCGGCATAATCGCCTTCCCCAAAGTGGTGGTAGCGAATTCGCCCTTTCGCGTCGACGAGATACTGGGCGGGCCACGCTTGATTGTTAAACGATTGCCAGACCCTATAGTTGCTGTCCATGGCGACGGGAAGAGTAACGTTCAAGGTGCGCACGGCATTTTCTACGTTCATCGGTTCGTGCTCGAACGAAAACTCCGGCGTGTGGGCGCCGATCACAACAAAGCCTGCATCTTTATATTTCGCGGCCCAGGTCTTCACGTAGGGCAAGGGCCGCAGAGAGTTGATGCAGGTGTATGTCCAGAAGTTAACCAGCACTACCTTTCCGCGAAGCGACTTGCGGCTCAAGGGAGCTGAATTGAGCCAGCCGATGGCGCCGTCCAAGTCAGGCATGTCGCCTTCGTTGCCGAGTGAAGGGTGAAATCCGCGCTGCAATGCGCCGATCAAACTATCCTCCGCTTTGGCAGTATTCATGATGTGAAACCTCGTGAGTACACTCCCGTCGGAACACAAAGCAAGTGCGACAAATCCCACGATGCCGGCCGCGCAGAGTGCGCGACGCGCCGAATCTGAATTAAATGAATGTCGCCTCATGGTCTGACCTCATTTCTGCGCCTTCTAGGGCCGATCGAAGGCGTCGACATCAACGACGGCCCTGGCAAAGGCTTCCGGAGCTTCTTGGGGCAGATTGTGCCCGACGCCTCCCGTGATATTCCGGTGCGAATACTTGCCCGTGAATTTCTTGGCGTAAGCGCTAGGATCCGGATGCGGTGCACCGTTGGCATCACCTTCAAGGGTAATAGTGGGCACCGTGATGACCGGGGCTTCCGCTAGCCGCCTTTCCAGAGCGTCGTATTTCGGCTCGCCTTTCGCCAGACCTTGCCGCCAGCGGTAATTATGGATCACGATGGCGACGTGATCCGGGTTGTCGAACGACGCGGCACTGCGGTCGAACGTGGCACCATCGAAGTTCCACTTCGGCGAAGCGAGCTGCCAGATGAGCTTCGCAAAATCGTGCCGGTATTTGTCATAACCTGCGCGGCCGCGTTCTGTCGCAAAATAAAACTGGTACCACCATTCGAGCTCAGCGTTTGGTGGCAAGGGCGCCTTGCCGGATTCCTGACTACCGATCAGATAGCCGCTGACCGAAACGATCCCCTTGCAGCGTTCCGGCCAAAGCACCGCCATGATGTCAGCGGTCCGCGCGCCCCAATCGAAGCCAGCGATGATCGCTTTGTCGATCTTGAGGGCATCCATAAAATTGATAATGTCGCCAGCGACCACGGACGGCTGCCCGTTCCGAAATGTATCGTCAGAGAGAAAACGCGTAGTGCCATAGCCGCGCAGGTACGGCACGAAGACGTGGTAACCCTTCGATGCCAACAAAGGAGCAACGTCGACATAGCTGTAAATGTCGTAAGGCCAGCCATGCAGGAGAATCACCGGAGTACCATCGGTGGGACCTGCTTCAACGTAGCCGACGTTGAGGAGACCTGCATCGATTTGCTTGATGGGCCCGAAGGAACCATTCAAGCCAGGTACGTTCTGCCTGCTGGATTGTGCCTCAGCAAGGCCGCTCACCGCCAATGTAACGGCAGCAATGATAGTGACAGCGGTGGCGATCGCCAGGGACGAATTGCGCAGGTAGCGGCGATCAAGTTTGATTTGTTCAGACATTTTATTTTTCCTCCAATTGGATTAATTTAGTCTTGCTTGGCCGCCGCGCATAGATGCGCGGCGGCCCGGCTACCGCAGTAGTCCGAAAGCCGCACAGATCGCACGCTGGCATCCGATTGCATCGGCGCCGCTATGAGGGCGTTAAGACAGAAGCGTCGAATCGAAACAATTGGACGATGGTATTGGCGATACCTGGGTACCAGTTGTCGATGCGCCGAGCGACCTCTGACGATGCAATGCAACATTCAGCCGATTTGCCAACCGAAGCGAGGCTGCGACCGTGATAGCCCGCCAATCTCGGTGCGTGGATCGAGGCGATACATCGATTAACCCCGATTCGTCGAGCCAATCCTCTACCGATATTCTGGCCTGATCTGCACCAAACAACTCGGCTACCGCGGCGATGAACGCTGATAACTCGCGCTCCGCTAAGTGCATCTGGTCCGTGTACAACGAATTGGAAAATGATTCACTCTGCGTCATGATGTCCTCTTCTCCGCTTCACTAGAATGCTTTTGATGAACTGGCCCGCTGTTGGCAGGAGACATCGCTGTTGCGGGTTTGTCTTCTTCCGGGTTGATCGCGGATTTGAACCCACGAATGCCTTCACCGATCCCTTTGCCCAACTCAGGAAGCTTTTTGGGGCCGAAGACAAGCAGCGCGATACCAAAAATGACCAACAGATGCGTTGGTTGAAACAGTCCTTCAAACATGGTGCGCTCCTTAATCTGTCTCCTTCTACTGAGTTCCTCTGAGACCCTTATCGGGCTCATTTGTTAAACAGATGGGCCCGCTGCATGACACAGGTCACGCCCTTGCACGATTGAGGACCGTGGGAGTTGCGGCTGGTGTTTGCCGGAACTCCCACGGAGTAATGACAGAGTCGCTAGACTTCGCGCTGTGCGGCATCCGCCGCCTCGGCCAGATTAGTCAGAAATGTGAAGAACGCATCCGACTGGCCTGTGAAGAGTCCCATGCCCGTCAGGAACTTGACCGCTCCCGTAGCAACTCCGGTCGTGTTCGTTGGGCGGACTACCGAACATACTGGCAGGCTCGCGCTGATGAAGGGGCAAGGTTCCGGCATGATCAGGTTCGTCTGGAACATCTCCCTGACTGCCTTGCCTTTGGCCCCGGTGTTAGGGTCCACGCCACTGTTGAGGTCGGGAAACGTCAGCCCATTGGTTGGATCGGTCAGCGGCGGTGCATAGCCAGCCGTTTCTGACAAGGTCTGAAAATGCATGAGCTCAATTGGTCCCATGCTGATGAGGAGTCGTAGCACTTCCACGCTGGTGGCTCTTTGTGCCAGCGCCAGGCGCAAACTGCCGCCGCCTTGTTCCACAGTAGGAATATGGAAGGCCGCTGTGTTGGCAATTGCCTGAATGTGTAGGTGTGGGTGCAGGTCGTCATCTGTCCTTGGAATTGCGGGGAACGTCCCGTTGGCCAGGTCCGGAACCGCTTGCTCGAAGGTAATGGGATTAACGTCGGGATTATTCGCACTGCTGCGGTAACGAGTCCACCAGCTGGTGTTGATCGTCAGCTGCATCAGGTTCGTAATCCGCAACTTTCCACTGGATCCTGTCGCGGTGCTGCCCTGTAAGGTACGGAACGGTTCCATATCCACGGGGTCGGCGCCATTCGAAACAAGATATGCATTCAGGAAACTCTGATGACTCATCTCGTCGTCGGTGATGTCGTGAATGTACTGAGAGAAATTGGGATCGATTGTTCTCAGCGCACGGGTATAGAGTCGATTGCCGCTTCCTCCGGGAACTTCGGCGTCCCGGTGTCCGCCGAGTTCGTTATATTGGGTGTAAAAGTCGGCCTCGAGGGCTTCTCCCGCAGCCAGGAACTGCAGGATGGCAATGTCACCTGAAGTTAGGCTACCGCCGGAGCCTGTCTGCTGCGCAGAGGCCCTAGTGGCGCGGGCGAGTAAGCCGGTTCCCATGGTTACTGCCCCGGCGGCTGCCAATCCGGTTTTCAGAAAGCTGCGCCGACTCGGAGAACTGCTGATCACACTTCCTTCATTCGTCATTATTGTTCCTCCTTCACAAAGGTTTGTAGGTGTCGCGCTTCTTGCCGATTCGGTGACCCTCGTCGGCCTTTCTTCGCACACTATGCGATTGATTCCGATTTCCGACAAACCTAAATCGAGGGTTAGGTTTCACTAGACTGGGAGGGTAAGTTCGTCACACTTCTGAGGTAGTTAGCGCTTGTTCTTGTGAGTGTCGATCTCGATGCGCTTCCATCCAAAAAGGCGAGCGTCTACCGACCAGGCTCCCGGCCCGAGTAGAGCAATCGCAAAGGCAAGGGCACAGAGCAGAATGTCGCTTGCCGGATCCCCGTGTCGTGAAATGATTCGCCACAATTCAAGGAGCACCATAACGGTCGCGACAACAGGAGTCCACAATCCAATGATTAGCAGCAGTCCGGCAGTTGCGATGAAGAGTTGGAAGAAGCCAGTTCCGCAGGTGAGTGTATCTCCCACCATAAGAATGGCGCGAGCGATTAATGAACTGCCTGCAGCAACTCGCAGTACAAGGAGCCCGACCCCGGGCCAGCCACGTGCGAATGATGAGAATAGTCTACGCACACCAGCTCAGATGATCGATCTGCGACGGCTCAAGGCGAAAGCCTAAAAAGGCCGGCCTGAATCACTCTTTTGAGGGATCAGAGTTCGATGATTCCGCGCTTCAACCCGATCATCGCGGCATGAGTTCGATCGTTGGCATTCAGTTTTGAAAGGATGCTTCTGACCTGGCTCTTAATAGTTTCTTCGCTGATTGCGAGCTGCGCACCAATTTCCTTATTCGCATATCCCTCAGCAATCAGGCGGAGAACTCGGATTTCTGCTGGAGTCAACAGATCCTCGCCCGCGTGTTCGGCAAGTTGGAGAGAAACCTCGTTTGAAAGTACTTTTCTTCCTGCATGGACGGCTCGGATTGTATCCGTGAGTTCTTTATTCAAAGATTGTTTCAGCAAGTAGCCTCGGGCCCCGGCCTTCAACGCGCGCAGCACCTGAACGTCTCCCATATAGGTCGTCAGCACGATGATTCGAGCGTCAGGGAATTCTCCTCGAATCGCAATCATGGCGTCCAGACCGTTAATCTCCGGCATCTGCAAATCCATCAAAGTTACGTCTGGATGGTGTGTTCGAAACTGCTGAATCGCCTCCTGCCCATTCGCCGCTTCGGCGACGAGACACATATCAGATTGGGCAGCCACAAGACCGGCGATTCCTAGGCGGAATGTTGGGTGGTCATCCACGGCTAGAATGCGAATCGGGTTCGTCCTCGTATTCATGATCTCGACTGTCTTCGTTTCGTTAGAATCCGCAAACGGGAAAGACCGGGCTTCGCATATGCGCCGGAGGAAGGAACAGTCAGATCGATCTCAGTACCTGAACTCACTTCGCTCCAAATAGTGAGTTCGCCTCCTAAAGATTGAGCACGTTCACGCATCCCGCGTAAACCGTAGTGTCCGGAGAGTCCTTCTGTGCAAAGAAGTTGTGGGTCAATCCCTCTTCCGTCGTCCCGAATCCGCACTCGAAGTCGCTGCCTATCATAATGGATTTCAACTTCGACTTGACGGGCTTGCGCGTGCCGGAAGGCGTTTCGCAAGGCCTCGCCTGCAATTCGATAGACTTCATCTCTCGTGATAGGAAGAAGATCTTGGGGCGTGCCTTCCACATCAACGTGGAATGCCGGAGCATCGCCGTTCAATCCATCGGCAAGCGCTTGCCCAAGGGAACCAATCGCGCAAACGAGGTCGCTAGTGGCTAGGCCGGTCGGGCGTAACTGCTGCACGGCGTCTCTTCCTTCAATGAGTGCCTGAGCAGTTTGATCGATTGTGCTGTCGAGAGTACGCTTCGCCTCATCTGGCCGAGTACTGAGCAAGTCTGACGCTGTTTGGAAACGGAGCAAGAGTGCATTGAAACTCTGGAGCAGAGTATCGTGCAGGTCGCGCGCGATGCGAGTTCGCTCCTGTACCCGCGCGTCCAACGCGATCGCGAACTGCCGGTGCAATTGCCGAACGCGAAACTTATAGATGGCCCACAGCAAGAGAAGAAATGCGCCCACGCAAGAAGTGCGGAACCATACCGTCTGATAATAGGCCGGAAGAATGGAGAAATTCAGAGAAGCTCCGCTCTCGTTCCAGACGCCGTCATCGTTGCAGGCAATCACTTGAAAACGGTAACTTCCAGGACGAAGATCGTTATAAAAAGCCTGACGTCTGGTCCCGGGTTCCTGCCAATCTGCGTCCCGATTCTCAAGCTTGTAGCGAAATCGAACCTTCTGGGGCGCTGCGTAACGGAGAGCTGTGTAATCAATTTCAAGATCGCGAGTTCGTGGTGGAATCGTTAGCCCGGTTTGCGGCGAGTAACTGCGTCTGTCTGCAATGATTTGCTCAACCCGCACTGGCGGTGGCTGTTGATTGTCGGAGATGTGCGCTGGATCAATCACTTGCAGCACAATGCCATTGGCAAACCACAATCGCCCATCGTGGGTTTTTGCGCTGGTGCTGAAGTGACCTAGACCAGGCTGCACTCCGTCGAGCGCGTCGAACACTCGCAGCGTCAATTTTCTTTCTGCGTTTTCCCACCAGAGTTGCATTTGCTCCTGCGGAATCTTGATCAGGCCGCACTGTGCAAGGAGCCACAGATTCCCTGCATCGTCCGAAATAAGTGCGGTGACACTATTGCAAGGCAAGCCGTTTTGTACTGTCAGGATCTGCTGCTTCCCATCCTTCCATCCCACCACACCAAAATCAGTCGCCCCCAGGATGGAGCCATCGGGGGTTGCGGTAATTGCCACAACCCGCGAATTGGGATGGTTAGCAAACTTGACTACACTGATTTGGCCATCGCGATAGCGCGCCAAATCTCCTGTCATCAGACCCAGCCAGATTCCTCCTTGATGATCGGCCACAATCTTTCTTGCCAATGGCACCGTAGGAGACGGAAACTCCTGCGTGACCTTCAGGTTTTGAATTCGGACGAGCGTTCCTGGTGGATCGCTGGAGCTTCCCTTTGTCTCTACCCAAATGTTGTATTCCTTGTCCTCGGTAATTCCCATTGCCATTCCGAGGGCGCTGCCGTCCTGTTTTGTGACTTCACGAAGGCTTCCACGCTCGTTAACGTAGAGTCTGTTCATGAACCCCATCCAGAGACGATCTGAGTGGTCAACGAAAAGAGACGTAACAAGATTTCCAGGCAAAGAGCTTCCCGGGCCAAGAGAGATTCCGTGCGGACCCAGCCCCTGCAGACGGGCTGTTCCAATCCATACGCTGCCATCGCGCGAGGCAGCGACTGATTCCACTCCATCTTCAATCAGGCCCTGGCGTTTAGAAATACTGCTCACGCGCAGTTCTCGAAACATATCGAGCCCCTGTGAAGTGGTCACCCAGAGGTTGCCTTCGCCGTCCTCGAATAACCAGTTAATGTAATCGCTGGACAACCCGTCGGCAGTTCCGTAATGATCGGCCTTGGTGCCATGAATCTTGTAAAGGCCCTGACTGGTTCCGACCCACAGGCTGTTCTGACGATCTTTGAGCAGGCACAGTACCTCTAGCGTCTCGCCATTCAGTTCTCGCGAACGAAACGGCTGGAAAGTGCCATTCACCAACTGTTGCAGTCCCGCGCCGCGGCCAGATATCCCCATGCCAACCCAGACGGAGCCGTCCGTCTCGGGCGCAAGTGCGGAGATGCCAAGATTTCCCTGGTTGGAGTGCAACGACTGGGGGCGGAAAACAGTTTTCGACTCTCCTGGCCGCCACCTTGTGATCTCAGTGTCGTCTCCCATCCAAAAGGCGCCGGAAGAGTCCCGCGCGAACAGCCTCTGCGCGGAAGTAACCTCAAGTCCGTCTTCGCGTCCATAGCACCGAACTCCGCTGTCCAGGACCTGGCACAGAGGGTGGGTAACATCACTGACCCGATAGCGTGAGAACCATATTTCCCCATCTTTGTCCTGAATGAGATCGAGGACAACCCAGCCTTCATTTTCCTGAAACCGAGTCAGTCGGCCGGCAACAACGTGTGCCAGATCGTCATTTGTTCTCATCCATAGGCTTCCGTCCCGCGCGCCCTGAAGACCGGTTACGTGGGATAGAGTCGACTCCTTGTCGGACTGGGCGCTCCATTGGACAAAACGCACTCCATCAAATCGATACAGTCCGGTCTCCGAACTTACCCAAATGTACCCGTCTGCGGTCTGCGTGACGTCGAACACGGCCCCGCCAAAATAGCCGTCTTGCAGCCTCCAGACGCTATGACCGTACTGCGAGATGCGATTTGTTGGGCCGAGCGCGAGGATCCCACCGGCAGAGGAGACGAAGAAGATCGCCAGGAGCGCAAAACTGCGTCCAGCACTCAAGCTTCGCTTGATCATCTTGCCAGAGCCTACTGTTCGCGGAAGCATTTTCTGTCGTTGGCGCGCTCGTTTTCACTTCTCTGAGGCGCACGGTCTGCGCCAGAGGCACTGATCGCCCGCCTCGATTCCCCACAGAACACTTTCGCAATTTAACAGCGGGCAATTACGCCTAGTCAACTGCTTGACGCCCCGGATAGTGGGGGGCGATACCTCAACTGATGGCAGCGTCCAGGTGTCGTGCCCAATGTGCCGTTCTCACCAGTCAGGCGCAGTCGGAGGCAAGGTCACCAACGTCGCGTTCACGACACCGGTTCGAGCCACGGCGCAAGGCGATCTTGGACGGAACGACCTGCGTGGCTGCGAGGGAACGATGACGCCAGAAAGGTTCAGGCAAAACAACTACACGATGGTATTGGTGAAATCTTGGCATCGCTCGGCTGGAATCGAATGATTCTGGACGTCCAGTCGCACGGTAACCATTCCGGTCCATTCGGGTCCGGAGGTCCCAACGGCGGCCCGCGCTCGATCGAGCTGGCCCTCAAGCTTCAGATCCAAACGGTAGCGCGTTCGTTCCAGAACCAGTGAGGTATCATATAGCCCGTTCTCACGATTGCTTGTGAAGAACATGCGGGTTGCTTCTGTGCGGGCAGCAAGGAGGAAACTCGTGAAGCTGTTCAAGAAGCCTAAGTCGAAGTTCTATTGGTATGACTTCACGGTGCGAGGCCGTCGCTACCGAGCGTCAACCCAAGAGACGAAGTCAGTTAGAGCACTGCAAATAGCGAGCTTGAAACTGGCTTCAGTAATGGAAAGAACCGATCCACTTCCAGCCAACCTTGTTGTTCTCCACGAGTTTGCGAATCGCTTTCTCGATTGGGTTAACGATGCCAGACTCGAAGAGAAAACCAGGAAGTTTTATCGTAACGGCTGGCGGCTGCTGAGGTCGACACCTGTTGCGATGTCGAGGGTCGACCAGATTACAGGCGATTGCGCCGAGCAATTGAGGTTTCCTGGCTCGGCAGCGAATGCCAACTGTGCTTTGCGAACATTGCGACGAACGCTTCACAGAGCGGAGGAATGGAAGGTGATTAGCCACGCTCCGAAAATCAAAATGATGAAAGAGCATGGACGACACCTTCGTCTTGACGATGAGGCGGAAAGGAAACTGACAATGGGAGCTTTGGCTTGCAACTGGCGCCCACGGACATGCGACCTTTTCCGGGACATCGTCATCTTGATGCGCGACATAGGGATGAGGAATGAAAGAGAACTCTTCCGGATGCGTATCGAGAATCTGGATTGGCAAAACCACGTGATTTTTGTGCCAGACAGCAAGACCGCGGAGGGGCGACGACTTGTTCCGATGAGCGGGCGAGTCTTCGAAATTCTGCGGAACAGGTGCGATGCCAGACAGGAGGGCTGGGTATTTCCGTCCAGGCGCTCCGCATCAGGACACCTAAGGTCAATTTGCAATCTCTTCCGAAAAGCACGCAACATATCGGGCCTTCCGAAAGAATTGGTTCTCTACTGTGCGCGACACGACTATGGTACGCGAGTTCTGATGCGAACCGGCAACCTTGCGGCCGTAATGCGAACGATGGGGCACCGCGACGTAAAAACCGCGATGCACTATCAGCACCCGGAACTGGAAATCGTGCGCGCCGCGCTCGATTACCGTCCGCCAACATCTGAAGCAGCGGCGTTGCAAATACGATTACGACACATTTTGCGACACACCCAAAAACGACAATCTCGGCAAGTCATTGAACACTTGGCAAGTCGGAGAATACCGGTTCTCTTGGCCGGATAATCGGCCGTCATCCGTCCATCCGTTAATCTTTCTCCGGTCTTTCCCTCCATCAGTCCTGATTATACTTACGCTTGACGTAACACGTAACAATCTGCTATTTCTGAGGCGTGATCGTCAGCTACCGGGACAAGCGGACCAGAGATTTCGCATCCGGTAAACGGGTCAAGGCATTCTCTGGAATTGATCGTGCTGCGCGGCTCAAGCTGGATCGCTTGGAAGCGGCGGTTGAGCTTAGGGATTTGGGCGCATTGCCTGGCAACCGACTGGAAGCCTTGAAAGGCGAACGAAAGGGGCAGTACAGCATTCGGATCAATGACCAATGGCGGATCTGCTTCGAGTGGCCGACGAAGTCGCCCGGGCCCGCAAACGTTGAGATCGTTGATTACCACTAGGAGAGAAGTTGTGGCGATTCTTGCAATTCACCCTGGCGAGCATCTGGCGGAAGAACTCAAAGAGCTCGGTATGAGTGCTGCTGAGCTTGCGCGGCAGCTCGGTGTTCCAACCAACCGCGTAACCGAAATCCTGAACGGCAGACGTGCCATTACGGGGGACACGGCTCTGCGACTCGCCCATTTCTTCGGAACGACGGCCGAGTTCTGGCTCAACCTGCAGAGCCTGTACGAGCTGCGCATCGCACAAAAGAAAGCTGGAAAATCGATCAGCCAGCTGCCTACGTTGAAGCACTTCGAGGGAGCACGTGCGTAAGTGTTCTATTGCTCCATGTATAAGGGGTGTGGCTGTAAGTGTGGCTGTACGTTGCTCAACATTCCCAAGGTTTCAAGCATTTCCGGCAGGCTCTCTGTGCGCGCATGACTCGTTGTAAGTTGTGGGTGAATTGAATGTTTAGAAGAGAATTCAGGATAGAGGACGGGTTGACGGCCGATTGCTTAAACAATTGGTTCTTGGCCGCAGTGGGAGCGAACAGAGCGTTGATGGCCATGAAGACCGCCGTTAGCCTGCCGTTTCGCTGTGCTCAGGCGACGCTTTCCCGCTCGGAGTCGTTAGTTGAATGTGGATCGCCCGGAAGCCGAACGAACAGCATTGGATTGCCCTCATCCGTTCGCGGAAGAATGCCGTATCGTTGGCCGTGTCGGTAGACGAGGTTCATGATCTTTCGAACTTCAGCCAACGTACTGGTTTCGACCCGGTGTTCTCGCTCAATCTGTTTGAACCAGTCCTCCACTTCGAAAGGATGCACGGCGAGAGCACGTTCCTTCCGCCATTTCGGAAGCACCCAACTATTTAGATAATGCTTGTACTTCGTGATCGTGGATTGCGATTTTTTCGATCGTTGCATGACTTTGATCGTCTGGAAGTTCGAATTTGACGTAATGCGCTGCGACTTCACCAAACGTAATCCGTGGGTTTCGAGGGCGCTCAGGCGAATAAGGCTTCAGTCCGAGTTCGTCTACTCGCTTCCATGCCGCTTCTTCGTCGGGGAGCTCATGGATGCTTCCAAGACGTCTTTCTGTAGCCTCGACCCACTTCCCATCCCAGCGCCTCCGGCGGTGGCAGTACACCCAAATGTCGCCTGATTTCCGATGTCGTTTTCGAATCCATCCATTCTGATCCGCCATGAATCAAACTCCGTTGTCGCCTATTTTAGGCGTTCGGAAACGCCGCTGTAAGGCCGATAAAAAAGTTGGCAATCTTACCGGCAGTTGACGTTGCATGTTGTGACTAGCATTGACTTGGAGAGCCGGGAGGCACCTCTAAGTAGTTGTAAAGACTTGTTCTCGCGACTCTGAAAAGGATGGCGTCGGCGGTTCAACTCCGTCCCTGGCCACCATCATTCCAAAGAGCTTGGGCGTTTTCGCCCACTGTCTCTAGCCCAAGATTCAGCCCAAGATGCGTCACTGGATCGTCTCCGTGAGCAGGTGGGCCTTGTCTCCGAGCAGCAGTGCCAAGAATTTGCCCTGAGCTTCGAGCCTCGATTCTTGGTCGGACTGCGCGTAGAGTTGCATTGTCGTCCTGACGTCTTCGTGACGCAGAATACCCTGTACCGTCTTCGGATCACACTTCAGCTTCACTAGCGGTCGAACCAACGATTGAGCCAACGAAGCATAGAATTTTCCCCGCGATCTCGCGCGATTCGTTCTGAGAGAACTTTCGCCACAACACCCCTATAGCAACGTATGCTCGCGCTGACATAAGCTGTCGTAAATTTATTTGCAGTCCGCGTTACCAAAGTCACCGGCTCGACGGGCTGCTGGTTGACGTAACTTCTCCACCTCAGTGATCACCTCAAAACCGGCCAACGGCGATCAGGTCAAAACCGGCCAACGAGAGAGGCCGGGACAGAATTTGTTTTACTCCGCCGAATCCTTTGGCGGCAAGTTAGTTTTTGTGCGCCAAC
>Ga0307474_10000157_pt1 | contig 49867 bp, 61 predicted proteins | sample atmos_gasesECM1C_2_FD_203312 | JGI IMG/M metagenome (GOLD analysis project Ga0307474, IMG submission 203312) | Hardwood forest soil microbial communities from Morgan-Monroe State Forest, Indiana, United States - atmos_gasesECM1C_05 | ecosystem: Environmental > Terrestrial > Soil > Temperate... | reverse complement strand
CCTTGTCACCCTATCTCACCTGCGTCCTCCGTCGTTGCCACGAGCTCCGCCCCGCGCGCAGCGCGCTCCCGCGTAAGCGGGTTCGTTCAGGAGCCCTTGGCGGACAAAGGCGACGTCGTGCTCGCCGCATGCTGGAGCCATGCACGGCGACGCTTCTATGAGGTGGCTCAGGCCACCAACGCGCCGATCGCTACCGAAGCGCTGCGCCGGATAGCTGAACTCTATGCCATCGAAGCCGGGTTCGCGGTCAGTCGCCTGCGCACCGGCTCGCGGCGCGCCACAATCGCTCCGACGTGCTCGCGCCGCGCTTGGCGCCTAAGGCGAGACATTTCGCGAATGCGCACCAGGGATCGAACATGGACCTGGACGGTGCTACCGCCCTTCCTGCACGCGCTCCAGCTTCTGCAGACACCGCGTCGCGCGAACGACGGCAGGCATCTCCTCGTCCGGGAAGTTCGTCTTCCAGTCAGTGACGCCGACCTCGCCGACATAGATGTCGCCCCTCGAATCCAGCGCGATACCGTGCGGCGCGAGAAACTTGCCGCTCTCGAGCCCTGGGCCCTCTTCGCCGCCGAGCCGCGCGATGCGCTTGCCTTGCGCGTCGACGATCGACAACCGCGGGCCGAGATTGGGTACCTTGCGATTGACCGCCATGCCGGGTCCAAGCTCGCCGATGATGAAGTTCGGCTGCTTGCCGCCACAACAGCACAATGCGCAGGGCCGGTGCAGATTGTTCCATTGCGTCTCGTATCGGCCATTGCCGTCGAACACTTGCACGCGATGGTTCTCGCGGTCCGCAACATAGACCCAGCCGTCGGCATCGGCGGCGATATTGTGCACGATGTTGAACTGCCCGGGATCGGTGCCGGGCTCGCCCCAGCTGTTGATCAGTTTGCCATCCGGCGTGAATTTGTGGACGCGCGCGTTGCCATAGCCGTCTGAAACGTAGATCTCGCCTTTCGGTGACAGCGCGGTGTGGGTGCAGCGGTGAAACGGCTCACCGCTCATGAAGGGCACAGGCCTTCCTGGGATACCGATCGTCAGCAGCACCTTGCCGTCAGTCGTGCATTTGCGCACGGTATGATCGCCGTCATCGGTACAATACAGATTGTCATCGGCGTCGATGTGCAGCCCATGCGCGCGGCTGAAGAGGCCTTCGCCCCAGCTCTTCAGAAAATTTCCGTCGCGGTCGAGCACCACCATCGGATGGTCGCCACGGTTGAAGACGTAGATGCGGTCCTTGCTGTCGACCGCAACGGAGGCGACGTCGGTAAGTTGCCAGCCGTCCGGCAGTTTCGCCCAATTATCGACGACGCGATAACGGTGTTCGCCCGAGCCGATAATGGCTGGCATATAATCTCCTCTTTGCCTGTCATTCAGGGGTGTTCAACTCTTCCTTGTTCCACCGCAAGAGTTGGCGGAAAGTCGCCAATCGCGCGGACGCGCGATCTCGCCTGCTCAGCCAAAGGTGCAATTCTTGGCCTCAAGCACCTTGCCGATGCCTGATAGTTCAAGAATATCTCCGCCGGCCTTGAGTGCCTTCATCACGCTCGCTTCCTTTTCCTCGCGTGCGGCCGATTTGGCGCAAACGTCGGCAATGTTCTCCTTGGGCACTATGACTACGCCGTCATCGTCTGCGCTGACGATGTCACCGGGCTGCACGGCGATGCCGCCGATGACGATCGGCTGATTGATGTAGCCAAGGGTTTCCTTGACGGTACCCTTCATGCAGAGACCGTAGGAGAAAACGTTGAAACCGGTGTCACGCACTGCGGGTCCATCGCGAACGCCAGCATCCGTCACCAGACCGACAATTCCCTTGGCGACACAGGCTGTCGACAGAACTTCGCCGAAACCACCTTGCTCAGGATGGTCACCCGCGCTCACCACAAGGACGTCACCTCGCTTGGCCAGCGAGATTGCGGTAATGAGCATCATGTTGTCGCCCGGATGGCAACTGACCGTTACCGCGGGCCCGCACGCGCGCATTCCGGGATAGATCGGCTTGATCCGGGAAGTCAAAGCGCCAGTCCGCCCCTGCGCCTCGTGAAGGGTGGACGGAGGAAACTGCTTGATGCGTTCCACGAGTTCGGCGGCGGGCCGATCGAACGTTCTGATGACGTGAACCATGGTTCCTCCTCGCGACCGCAATCTGCGCTGCACCTCACCTCCATAGTGAACGGCTGCCTGCTGGACAAATTCATATTTCAGGATTGCCCCATCGTATTTCGTTATGGGTCGAGGACGGGCCTCGCCGAGCAGGACGCCGTGTGATGTCCGAGCCGCTCTTAAGCTTGGCCACGGCCTCGGACTGCGCATAACCAGTAGCCTGAGCATAGCCCCTCTACTTGGCTGAAAATCAATGATCCTGTTGAGACGCCGGGAAAGATGGATTCTGGGAGAGCGGCGCGGCGGAATTGCCACCTGTCTTCGCAATGATCTCCAGCAGCATCTTGTAAACTGCGAATGCGGCGTCGGACAGTGCAACGTTGTCTGAAATGCACAAGGACATCTGGAGCGATGCAGCCGGCGCATCGATCCGTCGGACGCAGAGCTCTTCTGAATTCGGCAAGACCTTGGCAATGGTATCCGGCAGCACCGTCGCAGCCAGTCCAGCCGCAATCGCCGACGACAGGGTTGATTGCGACTGGACCTCGGCGACGATGCGCGGGCGCGCCTCAGCCTGCGCACAGATTCGCTCGACCGCCTGCCGCAGGAAGGATTCTCTTGGTGGAAGCAAAAGGTCGATTTCGGCCAACTCAGATGCCGAAATAGGGACTGTGAGTTCCTGCTCCGGAAACATCATCCGCGGCGCAACAAGGTAGAATTGTTCTTGAAACAGTGGCTTGTAGTCGAGGCCAGTAAAAGGTCGGTCGCCGTAAAGGACAGCGATATCCATGCTTCCCTTGAGCATCAACTCGCTGAGCGTTATTCCGAAGCTGTCAAAGATATGCAGAACGATGCCTGGGAAGCGCTCATGCACGCGCGTCAAAAGCGGCACCGCAAGCAATGCAGCGGAGCTGAGCGGCGCCAGCCCGACTGTTACGTTTCCCGTCAGCTCCGGCTTGTTGTCCAGAATGGTGCGGCGCGCCTCTTCGATCTGCCTCTGGATGGATTTGGCGTATCGATAGAGGATTCGTCCGGCTTCAGTGGGCTTGACCCCGCGGGCGCTGCGTTCAAGCAGCTTGCACCTGAAATCCGATTCAAGGCTCAAGATGTGCTGGCTTAGGGCTGGCTGCGCGACATTGAGCACCTTCGCCGCGCTCGACACGCTACCGAGATCCACGACTTTGATGAAGGCTTCAAGGCGTCGTGTGTCCAATACGGGGTCTCCAAATCGACGACAAGATCGTAGCTGTAGCCATAGGCTGGAGCTATGGGACTAGAGCGAAACATTCTTACCATTTGGAACCGGCCGGGCCTATAGGTAACACTGCAAACAGCCGTCCATTCGCGTAACCGATGCCGCTGCAGGCTGGACGGCTGCAGAGGAGCGGTGCAAATGGGATTCTCGGATTATCGGACGGCGTTGGTGACTGGCGCGTCCTCAGGCATCGGAGCGGCGACCGTTCGCCGTCTGAGCGCCGAGGGACTTGAGGTTCACGCCGTGGCACGCGACGCAATTCGGTTGGCTGCCCTCTCGGCGGAGACCGGGTGCCGCGTGTGCGCCGCGGATGTGAGCGACCTGGAGGCGCTGACGGCGCTCGCGACTTCGGCCGAGTTCGACGTTCTCGTGAACAACGCCGGCCAGTCCCGCCGCGGCAACATCCTGGACACGACGCCGGACGACGTCGATGCACTCATCGAAGTGAATCTGCGGGCGGTGCTGCATCTCACACGACTGATCGTGCCAGGCATGGCGCGCCGGGACCGCGGCCATGTCGTCAACATTTCCTCCATCGCCGGTCACTACGCCTTCGGCGGCGGCAACACCGTCTATCACGCAACGAAGGCGGGCATTCATTCGCTATCGCAGCAATTGCGCGTCGACCTCTACGGGACCAGGGTTCGCGTGACCGAGGTGTCACCAGCCCGCGTGGAGACGGAAGTCTTCGGGCGGTTGCTGGGTGATCTCGCCGAAGCCAAGCGCCGCTTCTTTGACGATTACGACGCGCTCCAGCCGGAAGACATCGCCAACTCAATCGCATTCGCCGTTGGATCGCCGGCACGCATGAACGTGGCGTTCATGGAAGTCCTGCCCACCCAGCAGGTCGTCGGTGGTCTCAACTTCGCTCAGAGAAACCGGCAGGCATAAGCTGATGCGCAAGCGCCTCGAACTCGACATGCTGTGAGCACGGAGCGGGACCGTGGATCTCCGTAAAATCGCACAACTGGTCGATCTGGTCTCGCGATCCTCCATTGCCGAGCTGGATCTCACTCAGGACGGAACGCGCGTTCGCATCCTGAGGCGCCCGGGGCCGAATACACCACGTCCCATCTCAGCGCGCCACGCTGATGAAGGCAACGGGCAAGCCCGCACCGTCGATCGTCAGACGCTCCCTCCTCCGGACGCTATGCCTTCGGCCACCGCCGACGTCGTCGTACCCGCCCCGATGCACGGCGTTTTCTATCGGGCCCCGGCGCCAGGTGAGCCGCCGCTCGTGGAGATCGGCACGAGCATCGAGGCGGGCCAAAGGCTCTGCATCATCGAGGCGATGAAGACCTTCATCGACGTCGTCGCCGAAACTCCCGGAACTGTCCTCGCAATTCTCGCCGAGGACGGCGACGAAATCGAAGCAGGGTGCGCCCTATTTCATATCCGCCCGACGAGCCCTCCGTGATGTTCGACAAGGTCTTGATCGCCAATCGCGGCGAAATTGCACTTCGCGTGCAACGCGCCTGCCGGGCATTGGGGCTCAAGACCGTGGTCATTCATTCGGACATTGACCGGGACGCCCGCTATGTAGCTTTGGCGGATCAGGCGCTCTGCATCGGGCCCGCCCCGGCGAGCAAGACCTACCTGAATGCCGCAGCAATCCTGCTCGCCGCCGAGGTCAGCGGCGCCCAGGCGATTCACCCGGGCTATGGATTCCTGTCGGAGAGCGCGGAATTCGCTGACAAGGTGGCGCAGGCCGGCCTCACCTTCATCGGCCCTCCGGCGGATTGCATTCGAACCATGGGCGACAAGGTCGCCGCCAAGCGCGCGATGCGGGAGGCGGGGGTACCCTGCGTGCCAGGGCCGGACGGCGCCCTGCCCGAAGATCTGGCCTACGTACAGACGGTCGCTCGGGAGATCGGGTACCCCGTCATCATCAAGGCAGCGGGAGGCGGCGGCGGGCGCGGCATGCGCGTCGTCCGCAGCGAGAATGAATTGGAGGGCTCCCTCGCCCTGACGCGAGCCGAAGCGAGCCAGGCCTTCAAGAATGCCGCCGTTTACATCGAGAAATTCCTCGAGAAGCCTCGCCATATCGAGATCCAGGTGCTGTGCGATCAGCACGGAAATTATCTCTGGCTGGGCGATCGTGATTGTTCCCTCCAGCGCAGAAATCAGAAGGTCGTCGAGGAGGCTCCCGCTCCTGGAATCGACCGGGCTCTCGTTGGCCAAGTCGGCCGGAGCTGCGTGGAGGCCTGTCGGCGCATCGGCTATCGCGGCGCAGGCACATTCGAATTCCTTTATGAGGACCGAGCATTCTTCTTCATCGAGATGAATACACGGGTCCAGGTGGAACATCCGGTCACGGAGATGACGACCGGCGTGGACATCGTAAAAGAGCAGATCCGTATTGCACGCGGCGAGCCGCTGCTGATGTCGCAGGCAGACATAGCTTGCGTCGGCCACGCCGTTGAATTCCGCATCAACGCCGAAGACCCGACCACTTTCATGCCGTCTTCGGGCACGGCGACCCGCTGGGACGTCCCCGGCGGGATCGGCATCCGTTTCGATTCGCATATGGCCCAGGGAGCCATCGTCCCCCGTCACTACGATTCATTGATCGGCAAGCTGATCGCACATGGTGAGACCCGGGACGAGGCGCTGGCGCGCGCGCGGGTCGCGCTGTCCGAGCTGCGCGCCGAAGGCATTAAGACCAACGTGCCGCTGCACCAGGCAATTCTGGACGATCGGGCCTTCCATCAAGGAGGGTACGACATCCACCATCTCGAGCATTGGATGACCGCGAGGACGGTTGCAAAATGAACGCGCCAACCCTTCCGCGGATCAGCCTGCTCGGAACGACCGCCCTGTTGTTCGAGGCACCCGGTACGTTCGACCTCACCCATCAGCGGCGCATCTGGGCCATGGCTGCAACGGCCTCCAAGTGGCCGGGCATACGCGAGGCGATACCCGGCATTACGAACCTCATGCTGACGTTCGAAACCCCTCCTCGCTCCGTGGATGCCCTGGTTCTGGCTCTCCGCGAGGGATGGGACGAGGCGCAGGAGATCGCGATTGAAGGTCGCGATATCGAACTGCCCGTCACCTATGGCGGCGAGATCGGGGCCTCGCTGCAAAGCGTCGCCGATCATACGGGCCTGTCGATTGACGACGTTGTGTCAATCCATGCCGCTCCGCTCTACACGGTGTTCGCGCTCGGGAGTCACCCAGGGTACTGCTACCTCGGCGGAATGGACCCGCGAATAGCGATGCCCAGACGTCAGACGCCGCTGCAGCGCGCTGCAGGCGGCTCAGTCTCCATCGGCGGATCGCAAACTGGGGTGTCTGCCTCGCCCGGTCCGAGCGGCTGGCATGCGATCGGGCATACAACATGGACGTTCTTCGATCCGTCCTGGTCCGTACCAGCCGCGCTCGCGCCTGGCGACACCATTCGGTTCAAGATCGAACGGGTGATCCGTTGATCGAGATACTCTCCGTGCGCGGTCCGGCAAGCATCCAGGATCTCGGCCGGCTCGACCAGTATCGGTTCGGGGTCGGTACGTCGGGAGCGATGGACGATCTTGCGTTGCGCGCCGGCAATATCCTCGTGGGCAATGACGAGAACGCTGCCGGCATTGAGATCCCGATGATGCCCTTCAAAGTCCGATTCTGTCGGGACATGGCTTTCGCGCTTACGGGGGCAGACGTCGAAGCAACCCTGGGCGGGCACGCGATCCCGCCCTGGTGGAAGTTGCACGCCTGCGCAGGAGACGTTCTCGATCTGAGAGCAATGACCCGCGGCGCACGAACCTACATCACCGTGGCCGGCGGGATCGACGTTCCCGTGGTTCTTGGATCGCGCAGCACGCAGTTGCGCGGGGAATTCGGCGGCCTTCACGGACGGTCGCTGCTGCCGGGCGACATTTTGCCCTGCGCTGCGCCCAGCATCCCCGGCTATATCGGCGAGCTCGGTACGGAGCCGGCCGATATTGCCCTCGCCCGACCGAACACACCGGCCGGTGACATCACGGTCCGAGTGGTGATCGCCGGCGAATATGACGCCTATGACGGCGCTGCGCAGGATCTATTCTGGAGCAGCAGTTGGAAGGTGACGCCCCAGAGCAACCGCTACGGCTATCGCCTCCAAGGGCCACCCGTGAAATCGATAGCGCCGATCGAGAAGAGATCTCATGGCATCGTGCCGGGCGTCATTCAGGTTCCGCCCAATGGGCAACCCATCATCCAAATGCGCGACGCACAAACCTCCGGCGGCTATCCGAAAATGGCGACCGTGATCGGGGCGGATCTTTGGCGCGTCGGGCAATCGGGCCTTGGCGGAAAACTGCGCTTCGAACAGACATCATATGCGGACGCGCTCGCGGCGCACGACGAAGTGTCGCACTATCTTAACAGACTTAGAACAAGCGTTCGTCTCTTCGAGGAGATGCGAAGATGCCGATAGACACATCCGAGATCGAGCGCCTGGCCAAAATCCTGGAGCATTCCGGCATCGCTTCCATCGAGATCGAGGAGAATGGCCAGTCGTTGAAGCTCGTCATGGAAGACACGCAGCCGAGCGTGCGTCCGCCCTCACTTGTACCGACCGCTCTTCCCGGCGATGCCGCCGTCATCGTCAAGGCGGACGTGGCGGGAATCTTCGTCGCCGCACATCCATGGCGGGCAAAGCCGTTCGTCGAACCGGGTCAATGCATCGAAGCCGGCGCGGTCGTCGGCCTGGTCAAGATCGGCTTGCTCTACGCGCCTGTGCTTTCACCGGCTACTGGCTTCGTCGACGCGATCATCGCGGAAACCGGCGCCACGGTCGGCTACGGATCACCGATCGTCAGTGTGCAAGCCACCGCCTAGTGTCGCGCAAGGAAAGAGCGGTCTACCGAAGGAATAATTTGCCAAGCGCCGCGGCGGCAGCACTCAGGCAAGCAACACCGTCGCCGGAACGACCTCTCCGCCGCCCTGCTCGACCACGCGGCGCACCGTCCCGGCCAGGTTGACCGATCCGGGTGTGTCGCTGTGAACGAGGATCGAGCGGGCCTCGATCTTGATCGACTTGCCCTCGATGGTTTCGATGGTCCCGCTGTCCAGAAACCGCTGTACTCGCTTCGCGACAGCCTCGGGCGACGTGATGACGGAATTGGGAAGCTTTCGCGACACCAGATTGGCGTTTTCGTCGTAGGCGCGATCGGCCAGAAAGATCGTGAGGACCCGCAGGCCCACCTTGCGCGCTGCTCGCACGATCTCCGCGTTTGGCATCGAGAACACGATGAAATCGCGATCGAGCTTTGCAATGGCACGCGCGGCGACCGCCGCCATGTCCGGATCAGCGTTCACCATGTTACCCATCGCCGCATGGAAGCTGACGTGGGTCACCCGATGGCCGGCGTTGGCGGCGATCGCCTGCAGCGCGCCGATCTGGTAGACCATGTGCTTCTCGATCTCGGCGGCATCCATCTGAATTACGCGGCGTCCGAATCCGAGCAGGTCCGGGAGGCCCGGGTGAGCGCCGATGCCCACACCCTTCTCCTTGGCCATCCGTACGGTGCGATCCATGATGATGGGGTCGCCGGCGTGGAAGCCGCATGCCACATTTGCCGAAGAAACGATACCCATCAGGGCGGCGTCGTCTGAGATACGATAGGCGCCGAAGCCTTCACCCATGTCTGAATTGATGTCGATCTTCATAGTTGAACCATCCTTCTATCGTGGGTTCATACAAGTCAAAGCGAGCGATAAAGCTCGGAAGTCGCACGGAGGCGAGCGATGTAGTCGTCGACGGGAGTCATGGCTGCAACCGCCTCCCGGTAGTCGACCTCGCTAAACACGATGAACGATCCGGGCCGCGCCTGACCGAGACGCCAGAGGTCCGCCTGGATCACAGCGGCTATCTTTGGGTAGCCCCCGGCCGTGTTGGCATCACTCATCTGCACGATCGGCTCGCCGGCCGGCGGCACTTGAACGACGCCCGCCACCACACCGTGCGAGCGCATCTCGGCCGGTGCGGCCAACGTCAACTTCGGCCCCGCCAGGCGATATCCGCCCCGATCGCTCTGAAAGCTTATCTTCCATCTCGTCGACCAGAAGAGCTCCTGTACGGAAGTGGAAAACAGGTCGTACTCTCCAGCGCGCATGACGCGCACGTGAAGAACGCCGTCTTCAGACGGGCTGGAGCCCGCGATGGCCACATTGGCTGGTTCGACGCCGAAGTCGAAGCGGCCGCCGGCTTCACGTGTCGAGCGACTGACGGGCACCATATCGCCCTCACGCAACGCACGTCCTTCCAGGCCGCCGAAGCCTGCCCGAACGTGCGTGCTCCGCGAGCCCAGCACGACCGGAAGATCAATCCCTCCTTCGAACGTCAAATAGACTCGGGCGCCCCGCTTGGGCGAGCCGATCGCGAGGATGTCTCCCGCCCTTGCGCGCGCGCACCACCATGGCGGAATCGTCCTTGCCGCCAACGTCGCATCGTAGTCGGCACCGGTGACGGCAAATGCGACATCCGCATGGAAGCGGAGGCGGAATGGGAACGTCTGCACTTCGATGCTGGCGGCACCAGCATCGTTGCCCAGAATAGCGTTGCCGGCGGCAAGCGCCACCGGATCCATGGCGCCCGACGTGCTCACGCCGAAACGACGGGCACCAGTACGCCCCAAATCCTGAATGGTATTGAATGCATGGCTGGTCAGTATCTCGATCACAGTTCAATCCGATCGATCCTGAACTTGACCCGATCGCCTGGAGCCATCAGTGAGGGCTGATCGCTTCGGGAATCGAACATCGTCACCGCAGCCCAGCCAATCGCATTCCAGCCGTTGGGGCTCGAGAGAGCCGCGATGCCGGTCTGCATCCCGCCGATGGTCACAGAGCCCGCGCGCATATTCAGCGAGGGCACGGACTTTCGTGGCATTTGGATGCGGGGATCAAGGCCATGAAGGTAGCCGAATCCCGGGGAGCTCGCGACCGCGCAAACCGTATATTCGCCCTCGCTGTGAATCCTGATGACCTCCCGCTCGGATAGTCCCGCGCGAGTGGCGACCGCTGGTAGGTCGAACCCGTGTTCGCCACCGTAGATAACCGGAATCTCGATGACCTTGCCGTCCGCTTTTCGGCTGGGCAAGCGGTGCCACAGTTCCACTATCGAAGCGCTGAGTGCGCTGATTTCCTCCGGCGGCTCATCAAATACGAGCATGACGTTGGTGACGCCGACGACAGCCTCCTGGACGTTCGGCCAGGTGGATAGCGCATCGGCAAGAGCCCAGACTCGCCCCTGCTGAACCATGTCGAAGTCACCAGGCGCCTCGATCAGCATCGCAAGTGTGCCGATCAGGCTGATCTTCAGGCCCTTCTCGATCACGCCGACGAAGGGAGCAATAGGATGATTGATCGACACGACCGCCTCGTAGATCCGGCACACCATCCGTACCGCAGCTGCCTTTAGATTTAGCCAAGCAGCGCAACTTGATCCAAGACGATGTTCATCTGCGGGTATAATGGATGTCGATCACTGGCGCGGCGCACCGCGTAGCATCGCTGTCGCAACATGAATCGAGGATCAGGTTTCCCACACTCGTTCGGCAATATATTTCGATCGCTCCCCCAATCGCGCGACTCCGGCCTCAATGACGCGGAATGACGTGATTGCTCGGAGAATTCCAGCGCGCGACAACCTCGTCGCCCACCGCATATCGGAGTCCCGCCTGCTGCGATTGATTTTGCTCAAACACAACGATCTGCCCGCCGCTCCTCGTCTTCAGGTAATAGTGACTGACGAAGCCTCGATAGATCGCCTGATCGACGCGTGCGGTCACGCTGTTCGCACGTTCAGTCGCTACATCCCGGCCCAGCCTCTCAACACTGATGGCTTCGGGACGAATCGAGACCACCACGTCCGTCGCCGCCGCAGGTATCTCATCGACCTGAAGGCTCAGTTCCGGCGACACACGAATAATCGCTCCGTCCCCGTTGCGCTGCTCAACAAGCCCCTCAAACAAATTCGACGCACCGATGAAGTTCGCAACAAACTTCGATGCCGGGCGCTGGTAGATCTCGGTCGCCGAGCCGACCTGTTCTAGCTTACCGTCGCGCATCACCACGATCTTGTCGGCCATCGTGAGCGCCTCGTCCTGGTCGTGGGTGACCATGATGGTCGTCAGGCCAAGCCTTCGCTGGAGGGCGCGCAATTCGACCTGCATGCTTTCCCGAAGCCCCTTGTCGAGGGCGCCCAGCGGTTCGTCCAGCAGCAGCATCGCCGGCTCGATGACCAAGGCACGCCCCAACGCGACGCGCTGCTGCTGGCCGCCGGAGAGTTGGACAGGATATCGCTTTCCGAAGTTGGAGAGTTGAACGAGACTGAGTGCTTCAGCCACCTTCCTGGCTGCATCCGCCTTGGCGATCCCACGCATCTCGAGGCCGAACGCGATGTTCTCCTCGACAGTGAGATGTGGGAACAACGCGTAGTTCTGGAACAGCATGCCGATGTTGCGCCGATGCACCGGCACCCCGGTCATCCTCGCATCGTTCACGAAGACGTCGCCGGATGTCGGGCTGATCAACCCGGCGATCATTCGAAGGCAAGTCGTCTTTCCGCATCCGCTCGGACCGAGGAGCGCAATCATGCTCCCCGGCTCGATCGTCAATGACACGTTATCGACGGCCACCGCACGGTTATACTCTTTGCAGAGACGTTCAAGTCTGACTTCAGCCGACTTCATGAGCGACTCTCTCAGCTGGTGAACACTTCGTTGTATCGCTCGAGCCAGGGGCCACGCCGCGGAACGATGAAATTCCAGTCCGGAGTGAATAACCCAAGATCGGTCGCCTTGGTGTCGGGATATGCAAGGAACTTCGCCGTCTCCGGCTTGAAGTCGATGCCGCCGACCGAGGGTGCGCTCAGGGTCTGCTCAGACAGCATCTTGGCGACTGATGGCTCCAGAATACGGTTGATGAACGCGGCGCCCAGTTCAGGCTCCGGCGCATTCTTAACGAGCGTCATGCTATTGATGCCCGTGAACGCGCCTTCCTTGGGGAAGGTCATGTCGAGGGGCATGCCCTTAGCGGTGTGAGGATAGATCGCCTTGGAATATTCGATGCCGCCGATCGTCGCTTGGCCTTGTGCGACCTGCAGGACCTGCGCCTCGCTGTCATAGATGGTGAGGACATTCGGCTTGAGGAGCGCTAGCTTGTCCCAGCCGCTATCGACCAGATATTGAGCTTCCTTGAACGGTTTGCCCGTCGCGAGCGACGTCGCGACGATGAGCATCAGCACGCTCTGGGTGTTCTTCGGCGTATTCAAGAGAATCTGGTTGCGATACTTCGCGTCGAAGATCTCTTCGTAGCTTCCGATCGGCTTTGTGACCTGCGGGTTTATGAACAGCGCAGCGCTGGAGATGGAGAAGCCGACCCCGTAGCCGTCCTCGAAAATGTACCGCTTGTAGACCTTTTCCAGGTTGGGGATCTTCGCGGCATCGAGCTTGTCGATCAACCCTTCCTGCTTGGCCTGCGGTATCCCGACATCGTCCATCATCATGACGCTAAATCGCGGCGTATCGCGCGTCGCCCGAAGAGCGGCGATATTCGAGAGCGTCGCTCCTTCGGTGGTAAAGATGCGGCATTTGTATTCGGCCTCGAACTTGGGAATGACTCCTTTCTGGATCAGCCTTCCCAGGGCCGAGTTGTAGACGCCGACATGCAACTGCTTGACGTCCTGCGCCGACGCCCGGCTGATGATCGTCGGGAAGGCAACCGCGGAAGCGCCGGCCTTTAGGAGAGTCCTACGCGTCAATCTCATGGGTCCAATCTCCATTTTGCGAAAGCACACTAGGCGGCCAGGGCACGGCGAAGGCCCACCAATTTCTCCAGCAACAAGACGCCGACCATCGCCATGAGAATGATGATCGTCGACATTGCGGGAACGGAAGGATCGAAGACATTCACGAGTTGCCGCATCAGGATCAGCGGCACCGGCGAGTACTCGGAATTCGCAAGCCACATCGTGACCGGGTAATTGTCGAACGACACCATGAAGGCAAACAATCCTCCGGCGGCCACTCCGGACGCGATTTGCGGCAGCGTCACACGCCAAAAGGTCCGCAGCCGATTGGCTCCGAGCGTGCGCGCGGCGTCCTCGAGGTTCTCGTCAACCAATTGGAGGCTCGTCACGACCGTGCGGATGACGTACGGCGATGTCACAACGACATGGCCAATCAGAAGATTCAGCCTCGCATCCTGTGAGCCAAGCTTCGATAGAACCTGAAGGAGAGCCAGGCCTGTGACCAGCGCAGGAAATATGAGCGGAGAAAGCAGGAATCCCTTGATCGCCGCCAGGCCGGGAAAATTTCCGCGCACCAGAGCAAAGGCCGCTGGCACGCCGAGCAGCAGCGAACCGACGGTCGTCCCGAGGGCGAGCAGGATGCTCAACCTCATTGCTTCAAGAAAATCGCGATCCTGCAGAACCTTGGCATACCACTTCAGAGTGAAACCCTGCGGAGGAAACGTCACGAAATAGGAGTCGGAGACCGACACTGCCATGACGAGCAAAAGCGGCGCCAGGATGAAGATCATCATGGCGACGGTGATCGCGTAAAGGATATAGGCGCCCAATCCAGAAAATCGTTCGTCCGTCATACGGGCCTCCTAAGGCGGCGTCCTTCGAGCAGCCACATGGAGATGCCATTCACCACGAAGACGAGTCCAACAAGAACCACGGCGATCGCTGCGCCGAAGGGCCAGTCGTATACAACGAAGATCTGCTGTTCGATCAAGTTGCCGAGCATGATCGCGGAGGCTCCCCCAAGGATGGCGGGGATGACGAACGACCCGGCTGTCAGTGAGAACACCAGCGTAAATCCGGCGACGAAGCCGGGCATGCTCAGCGGCAGCGTAACCCGAAGAAACACCTTCCACCATGGAGCGCCGAGCATGCGGGCCGCATCTTCGAGATTAGGATCGATCTTGCCAAGCGCCGAGGCCAGCGGCAGGACCATCATCGGGAAGAAGACATGCAGGGATCCGATGATGACGGCTGTTTCGGTATAGAGAATCGACAACGGTGCATCGACGATGTGCAGCGTCATCAGGATCCAGTTCAACATCCCCTTCGGACCATTCTGAAGGATCAGTTGCCATCCGTACCCGCGCACGACCACACTGACGATCAAGGGCGCGATGACGATCAGCGTGATGATCCGCGTGACCATGGGACGGCTCTTGACCATCACCATCGCGACCGGATAAGCAAGCACCGTGGCAAGCAGTGAGGTGATCACGCTGATCCGCAGCGTATTCCAGAGCACGCGGGCGTACAATTCGACGTGGATCAAGCGCGCGTAATGCGCAAGCGTGAACGGGCGCCCGATGATCCCCTGGCTGTTCTGTGTCTGGATGCTCGAAAGCAATAGTCCTATCGCCGGATAAAAGAAGAAGTACGACAGGAACGCCAGCATCGGGATTGCCAGCAGCCCCACAGGCAAATACACGCGCCACCGCGATCCCCGTCGGGCATCTGGTTGGGCTTCAACGCTCGAAAGCGCTACCACATCGTCGCTGGTGGTCATCGCTGGCCGTCCTCGACTGCGCGATACCAAGGCCTACCCCTCTTTCTACGAAGCTTATGCGTCGAAATCTTACAGGACCAAGAAGATCTTCGTTTAGGGGCATTGCGAACGGTTATGTCTCCTTGAGTGACCTTTCTTTGGGCTTTCACCGCCCAATCGCTGAGCCGCCGTTTGGACGAACCGACGCCGCCCGTCGTCGACCTCATCGGCAGAGGGTCCCGATCGCCGCAGCAACCGACGATCAGCGTAGATCTTCGCAGAAGCTCGCGATACGTCGGCACCCCTCTTTCAGAGTTTCGGTGTCGGTTGCGTAGGAGATACGGATATACGGGCTCATTCCATAAGCCCCACCTTGGACGGCGGCGACATGCTGCTCTTCGAGCAGAGCCGAGATGAAATCGGCATCTGTTTCCAGTCGGCGACCTCGCTTCGTCGTCTTGCCGATGCAACCAGCGATATTCGGAAACACGTAGAACGCCCCTTGGGGCTTGTGGCATGTGATACCCGGGATCTGGTTGAGAAGTTTGACCACCAGATCGCGCCGGTGGCGATAAATATCTGCGCGCTCCTTTAGAAAGTCCTGCGGCCCATCCAGGACGGCCACTGCCGCCGCCTGGCTCAGGGTGCAAATTCCGCCGGTCGCCTGGCCATGGACATTGTTCATGGCAGCGATCAGTTGCCTGGGACCGCCGCAGTAGCCGACCCGCCAGCCCGTCATTGCGTATGCCTTCGAGGCGCCGTTGACGGTGACCACACGGTCTTTCAGCGCCGGTTCAACCTCAGCGATGGTGCAGAAATCGAAACCATCATAGGTAAGGTGCTCATAGATATCGTCGGTGAGGATCCAGACATCCGGATGCTTCAGCATGACGTCGGCGATCGTGCGCATCTCGGCTCGCGTGCACGCAGCGCCGGTCGGATTGTTCGGAAAGTTCAGGATCAGCCATTTGGTCCTGGGCGTAATCGCTGCATCGAGGTCCGCAGGCCTGATCTTGAACTGATTGTTTTCCGGGCAGGGCACGGGAACAGGGGTCGCTTCGGCGAGAAGAACGATGTCGGCGTAGGTGATCCAGCCCGGTGCGGGGATGACGACCTCGTCGCCCCGATTGCAGGTGGCGAACAACGCGTTGAAGATGATGTGCTTTCCGCCGTTGGCGACCAAAATCTCGTCGAGCGCATAGTCCAGATTGTTCTCGCGCTTGAACTTGCGCTGGATGGCCGCCCTCAGGGCGGGAGTTCCCGGCTGCGCGGGATACTTGGTGTCGCCAGCCAGCGCCGCCCGATGCGCAGCCTCGATCGCGTGCGGCGGCGTCGGGAAGTCGGGTTCGCCGGACGACAGGCTAACGATCTTGACGCCCTGGTCGCGAAGCTCGCGCGCCTTATCCGTCATTGCCGCCGAAGCAGAAACCTTCACTGTCTTCAGGCGGTCTGCAAGTCCAGGCATCATTCGCTCCATTTCTCATCTTTGCGATCGCGTAGTTCCCGATCGGTTTGCAAATCTCAGCTCGCCAACGACCTGCAACGTCGGAACCACTTCGAGCATCGCCACATTCATTCGCATCGGAGATCCCACGGCAAAGGCAATTGCCTCCACGATGTCCTCGGGTTGCAGTGTCTCGAACTCCCCGACAAAATGCGCATCGCGGTCGTCTGAAGTGGCAGGATTCTGGAAAATGCTGGTCGCCACCCGGCCGGGCGATACTTCCGTGACGCGAACGCTGGTCCCGTAGAGGTCGACGCGCAATTGCTGCGAGAGCGAATGAATACCCGCTTTCGTCGCGTGATAAACGACGGATGAATTGAACGTTGTTGCATTCTCTCCAAACGCATAGTGCCCGGCGATGGAGGAGATGTTGACGATGTGGCCGCGGTCTCGGCGCGCCATGCCTGGCACGATCAGCCGCGTGAGATGCAGCACCGCTCGCAAATTCACGTCAACCAACACGTCAACATCTCCCGTCGACGTGTCCAGGATATTGCCGCGCCGGGATTGACCGGCGTTATTGACTAGAACGTCGAACTCGACCGCCCCTGCCAGTTCCGTCAACGCGCCAAGGTCGTTTACGTCGGCGGCGCACACCTCGCATCCAGTCTCTGCCGACAGCGCCGCCAGCCGGGTCGCGTCGCGCGCCACCGCGTGGACCTCAAGTCCCTCCGCACTGAGGCGCCGAACCGTCGCCGCTCCGATGCCTGAGGAAGCGCCTGTCACCAACGCCGTTCGATAGTCCGAAAATCCCATCCGCACGACTCTCTTGTGATCAAGCGGAGCGGCGGAACACTACGTGTGCATCAACGCAAACGCATAGAACGGATTCGTTCTGCCCTCATAAGGACGGCCGATAGCCCCGACGGGCCGGCCGCTGGCCGCCATAAGCGCGATCGATACGGGCAGAGCGAATTCCTCTTACTGGCCCAACTCATGTCCCTTTACCTTCACGCTCGCGCTCTTCAATTCAGCTCCAGGAGACAGATTCAATGTTGGAGGTCGGCAATCGCATCGTTATGGTCTCAGGTGCCTCGCGCGGCATCGGACGCGCCGTCGTCGATCGGCTTCTGGCATCGGGTTTCCGGGTATCGGCGGGCCTTCGCGATCCCAGCCGTCTCCAGGAGAGCGATGGCCTCATGACCCATCGTTATGACGCCGAGGACGCAAAAAGCCCGATCTCCTGGGTCAAAGCAACGGTCGAGCGTTGGGGTAGCGTGGATGCCGTCGTCAATGCCGCCGGAATTAATCCCAAGGTTCGCGTTTCCGACGAGGGTGAGGACGAACTGGATGAGATGTGGCGGGTCAACGTCAAGGGCCCTCTTCGCGTGATCAGAGCCGCCCTCCCCCATTTGGCCAATTGCGGTCACGGCCGGGTCGTCAGCCTGGGGTCGCTCGCGGGAAAGCGAGTAGGGAGCAACATCGGCTACGCGATGACCAAGTTTGCGGTCGTTGCCCTCACTCACGGCATTCGGCGCGAGGGGCGCGCGGCAGGGATTCGGGCAACGGTGGTGTGCCCCGGTTATGTGGCTACTGATATGACCCTAAACGACGACGAGATTCCTCGCCATGAGATGAGCCAACCCGGTGACATCGCCCATCTGGTCGACACATTACTCAAGCTACCGAATAACGCCTCGGTCTCCGAATTACTCGTCCACTGCCAGTTTGAGCCGATGTTATAGTGCTGATGCTCAACTTGTTACGCGCGTGAATATCGATCGAGAGGGATCGCTTTAGGACACCAAATCGCACCCTCATGAATTTAGCAGCCGCACGAGTTTCGGATGATGAGTTCCGTCTTGTGTCTGACAGTCTTGGGCTCTCGATCAGGCTTCTTGATCCGCTCCAGCAGCATCTTGGCTGCGCTGCGGCCGATTTCCTCACAAGGCTGTGCGATCACCGTCAGTTGTGGTTCGAAACAATCGGCCCATTCGAAATCATCGAAGCCCACCAGCGCCATGTCGCGGGGCACGACGAGCTTCATGCGCTTCAACCCGCGCATGGCGCCGATCGACGTCATGTTGTTGCCTGCAAGCAGCGCCGTCGGCGGGTACGCGCTGCCCATCAAGGCCTCAACGCGGCGCGCAGCGGATTCCACGTCGATCGAGCCGATTGCGACGGGGCATCGGTCCGGGTCCAGGCGATTGCGCCGGATCGCCTTCTGGAAGCCTTCGACCCGCTCGATCGTTGTAGCGAACCCGGGCTGGCCCGGCAGCATACCGATCCGCCGATGCCCGTGCCCGACCAAATGGTCGACAAGGCGTTCGACGGAGTTGGCGTTACGGACACCGACCTGGTCGAATGCCTCTGACGCAAGCCGGTCCACCAGTACGGTCGGGATCTTATTCTCTCGCAGATAGGCGAGCGCGCTCTGCTCGGTATCCGAACAAGGCGCCAGGATGATGCCGTCGACGCGCCGCTGATGCAGCGCCTGCACTACCTCCAGTTCCTTTATTGGCGTGTCATGGGTATCTGCCAGAAAGACGGTCATGCCGAAGCTGGCGCATTCGCGTTCCACCGCACGTATGATGTCGTTGAAATAGGGGTTAGAAACGCCCGAGATCGCGATGCCGACGCTATTGCTTGTGGATTTCGCGAGCGCTCGGGCCAGTGTATTGGGCGTGTAGCCCGTCCGGCTGATGGCGTCGCGGACCACTTGCTCGGTCTCGGGGCTGACAAAGCGCGTTCCGTTCAACACATGCGAAACTGTCGACGTGGAGACACCGGCCACGCGGGCCACATCAGCTATCGTAGCCATGAAATTCGCTTCCCCGACGAGCCGTAACGCGCGTGGAGGTCTCGCGCCGTTTCCGGTGAACCCTTCCTGCGATCATACAAACACATGACTCTGCGCACGAGTTAGACCAATGGCCCGCTCGAATGCGGGCCGAAACACGGCAGCATAGTAAAGAGGATGCATGCCATCACCCTGAAATCGCCAGATTGACCTCAGTCCGTGGATGGAAGAAGTGCACGCGATCCATATCGACACTGAAGGTCCGTCGCTCGCCTTCGCGGACCCGCGCGTCCTCGTCGGCTCGAGCGATCGCGCGGTGGGGGCCGGCAACGATGTCCAACAGCATCTCATTGCCGAGATGCTGCACCACTTCGACCTGGAAGACGGTCGCGTATTGTCCACCTTCGCCGTCCGCAAGCAAATGGAGATGCTCCGGCCGCACACCGAGCACAACCGTGGGGCTGGCCGAGCGGGCCACTTCGGCGGACCTGCTGTCGGGCAGCGGAATCCGAATCCCGGCGGCACCGTCCACAAGCGCGCCTTCGGCGACCTCAAGCTCCAGAAAGTTCATCGACGGCGATCCGATAAAGCCAGCGACGAAGCGATTGGCTGGTTTGCGGTAGATCTCCAGTGGAGGCGCCGCCTGCTGTATCACGCCGCCTTTCATGACGACGATCCGGCTCCCCATGGTCATGGCCTCAGACTGGTCGTGTGTCACGTAGACCGTCGTCGTGCCAATCTCATGGTGCATCTTGCTGAGGAAACTGCGTGCCTCGACGCGCAGCTTGGCGTCGAGATTGGACAGCGGTTCGTCCATGAGGAAGACGCCAGGCCGCCGCACCAGCGCGCGCGCCAGGGCGACACGCTGTCGCTGGCCACCCGACAATTCCTTAGGCAACCGATCGAGATAGCTGTCAATCTGCAGGCGTTGCGCAACCTCCGAGACCATCGCCTGCATCTCGGCGGCGGGCGTCCGGCGGATCTTGAGTCCGAAATTGATGTTGTCGCGCACATTCATGTGCGGAAACAACGCGTAGGACTGAAACACCATCGCGATGTCGCGCTCCTTCGGCGGCAGCGCGGTGACGTCGCGACCACCGATCAAGAGCCTGCCCGAAGAAATGGTCTCAAGGCCTGCCATCATCTGCAGCGTTGTGGTCTTACCGCAGCCGGATGGCCCGACTAGCACGGCGAATTCGCCATCCTCGATCTTCAGATCAAGATGCGGAACGACGGTATAGGAACCGTAGCGCTTTTCCACTCTTTCGAGAGTCACTTCCGCCATGGATTATGCCTATTTCTCGATACCGGAAACACCAGAGTCAGCCCTTGACCGCGCCTGCGAAATTGCCCGATGAGAGTTTGCGGTAAGAGAGAAGGAAGAGAATGACGATCGGGATCTGCGAGATCACGAGGCCGGCAGCTGGCAGGTTGAACACGGCCATATAACGATCGCTGTTCAACTTCAGCATGCCGACGGTGACCGGGAAGTTCGCCTCAGAATTGAGGAGCACCAGCCCGAACACGAACTCCTTCCAGATGGCGATGAAGTTGAGCGTAAAGCCCACCATGATTCCCGGCACCGATAACGGCAGGATCACTTTCCAGAACACCTGAAAGTCGGTCGCGCCTTCGAGGAAGGCCGCCTTCTCGATCTCTCGCGGGATGGTCGTCATGAAGCCGCGCAGAATGAGGATCTGGGCCGGCATTCCATAAGCCGCATGGACGATGATGAGGCCGATCCGGGTGTCGAGCAGGTTTAGGGCTCTGAGCGTGTCATAGAGCGGAATCAGTACGGTCTGCTGCGGCAGCATCAACCCGGTCAGGATGATTCCGAAGATGAGTTTCTTGCCCGGGACGTCAAAGCGGGACAACGCAAAGGAAGGCACCAGCGCCAGGATCACGGCCAACGCCGAGCCGGCCGACGCATAGAGGAAGCTGTTCGCCAGGAGCGGGCCGAATCCGAGCGCATTCCAGACCGTGAGGTATGGCGCGATTGTCGGCTCCGTCGGCAGAGCGAACGGCCCGGCCAGGAAGGCATCATTGGACTTCATCGAGGTTATGACGACGAGGATGATCGGACCGAGCCAAACGAAGACCAGCGCGGCGAGCAGCATCAGCCCGATGAGCTTGCCGGCGACAAGGCTCCTTTGACGCATCATCAATGCGACATCAGACATCGAAAGCCCCCTTCATTAGCTTCTTCATCACGAAGGTGGCCATGAGGATGGAGATGACGAGGATGGCGACTGATAGCGTCGCGCCATAGCCGAAGCGGGAATTCCAGAAGCTCTCGAGATAGACGAGGTAACCGAGCACGTTGGTGGAGCCGAAGGGAGCGCCCTTGGTCATCACCGCGACGAGATCGAAAGCGCGCAGCGATTCGAACAAGGTGAGCATAACGACCACCGCCGTTACCGGCCGGAGTTGGGGTACGGCGACCTGCGTCAACATGCGGAAATGACCGGCGCCCTCGATCTTGGCCGCGTCGAAGGTTTCTTGCGGGACATCGCCGAGCCCGGCGAAATAAAGAATCATCGGCATTCCGGTGAACGCCCAGCCGGAGACGACGGCCAGCGTATACAGGGCGATGCGATAGTCGCCGAACCATTCCATAACGAGCGAGCCGAGGCCGATCGATTGAAGGATCGTGTCGAACGCACCGAACAACGGATTGAGGATCAGCAGGAACATCAATCCGACGGAGATCAGCGACATGGTAACCGGAAAAAAGATCACCGTTCGGATGAGCGCCGGCATCGGAATGATCCGGCTCCTGAGGCCGTAGGCTATGATGAGGCCGAGCAGGACGGGGAAGGACAGCGTGACGCCAACCCATTTCACGTTGTTGAGCAGCGCCGTGTAGAAATACTTGTCGCTGAACAGCAGATAGCGATAGTTCTGTAGTCCGACGAAGGTCTTTTCCGGCGCCATGCCGTTCCAATCGAAGAAACTGAGATAGATCGTGAAGACGATTGGATAACCGACGAAGACGGCAAAGACGGCCAGCGGCAGCAGGATGCCGAACAACGTCACGAATTGATGAGTCTGCGCAAAGCGGATGAACGAGGTCCGTTCATCGGCAAGGCTGGGATGTGCCATTGCTAAGGATTCCAAATCCGAAAAGACCGCCAAATTCAGGCGCGAGCACGCGCCGCGAGGAAGCGACAATCTCCCTCGCGGCCGTTCGTTCGGCTAGATCTTGCCGCGCACGCGAGCAGCCTCATTCTCAGTTTGCTGCATGGCTTCCTCCGGCGTCATGGCGCCGGCCAGAACCGCCTGAACCGAATCGAGGAACTTGTCCGATATGGCGGGCGAGACAGCATGATCGACATGCATGAAGGTAAAGGATCCCGCGTCCGCCATCGCCTTGGCCAGACGTTGTTCCATCTCCGATAGGCGCGACAGATCAGCCTCTGTCGAAGACGGATACGGCTTGTCGATGGCAAGCTTCTCCGTCATCGCTGGCTTCGAGATCATCCAATTGACGAATTCGGCTGCGGCGTCCTTGTTCGGGCTCTTCGCATGAATCATGATCGTATCTTCCGCGAAGACCGACATGACAGGCTTGTTGCCGTCGATCGGAGGCAGCGGGAAGAAGTCCATCGGTACGACGCAGCACTTTTCCTTGTCGCCACGGAAACGGCCGAGGTTGAACGATCCCTGATACCAATGGAGCGCCTTGCTCTGCGACCATGGAACCATGGCAGGGCCAACGTCGATCGAGTTGAAGGATGGCTCGAACATACCCGCTTTGGCCAAATCCTGCATGATCTTCGTCACGGCGACCGCCCGCTGATCGGTCCACGGAATTTTGTTGTCGACGAGGCCCTGATAGGTATCGAGGCCGTACTTGTTGACCAGGATGGCCGACCACATGAATTGCGCCGGCCATTTTTTCTGGTTGGCCAGCATGAAGGGCCAGTAGCCGTTGTCTTTGGCCACCTTCGCATTCGCCATCAATTGCTCCCAGGTCGTGGGGACCTTGAGGCCGAGCTTCTCGTAGAGATCCTTGCGATACCAGACAACCGAGGCGCCAATTTCGGTCGGAACGAAATACTTTCTGTCGCCGAAGGTCGCGAGCGAAACGCCTGCCGGAACGAGGAATTTATCCCAGCCGTACTTGGCATAATAGGGTGTCAGATCGGCAGCGAAGCCGTTCTTGATGACTTCCGCGGCGCGGCCACCTTCCCAGGAATAAAAGACATCCGGGGGATTGCTGGAGGCAAGCTCGATGGTCTGCTTGGTCTTGTAGGTCTCGCCGTCGACGCTGGCGCCGGTAACATGGATTCGATCGCCATTGACCTTGTTCCACTCATTGATCAGCCAGTTGGCATAGGTTTCCGAAGACGGCCACGGCGCACGATAGAAATAGCGGATCTCGATGGGAGCGGCGAATGCCGGCGCGACCCCGCCGAGGGTCGCGGCAAGTGAGCCCGCAGCCAAGGCCGCCGCCAAGAAGTAGCGGCGTGAAAAAATGAGATTGGATTGCATACAGTGACTCCTCCCATGACACGTCGTTTCCGGACGCTTACCGCGCTCGAACGAACGATAGATGTGTGATTATTTTGCTCGGGAACGCACTTCTGCTGTTCAGGTCTTTCGCCGCGAGCCATCAGCGAAATCCCCGCGGACGGGCACCGCGGCCCATGCCCCGCTCACCCACCACCTCCCTCTTCCGGCTCTTCCGGACGGATTTTATTCACGACGATTGCAGATTAGCACATCGAAGCGCTTGCGCAAGCGCTTCGATGCCTGAACGTGGATATGAGCACCACCGCTTCGGCAAGAGGGCTTGCGCTGCAGAGGAACTGATTGCCGAACTCTGTTCAGCCTTTCTTTGTGCCGAGTTCTCGATTGACCTTTGGGCGACAGCTGAAAGACCGCATGAATAGTGTTTTCATCGACCTTTTAACAACCGCGACAGATATTGTTCAGCTTGGCCCGCGTTCGGGTGTCTTCCGCGACGAACGGGTCCTGATAGGCGGCTCGCGATTGGTCGTTTTCATCGGCCGCTGGCCTTTCCTTTTTGGGAGGAGGAAACGCCGCGTCGTAACAAGCGAGCCTTCCGCTCGTGCTTTCGATTGCGCGGCAGTCTGATCCAGCGGCCAGAGCGCTTTGCATGGATGCGCAAAGCGCCAGTACTGCGAGAGCTATTTTCATCTCATCTTCCTTCTGGAACCGACATTACCCGCCACATATCCGCAACCCAAAAAAGTATCCACGACGTGGAAGGCCGCGGCACTCTGCAACAACAAGCCGCCGGCGCGCAGAGTGCTCGAATGCGCTAGTGGAGCGGATTTGACATTCGCTACCCTCGTGCTGCGATTCCCTCATGCGAACGTCAAATCCAACGCTCCGCTAGCGTCAATACTTGCTGGTGGTCCTTTGATTCCAACATTGGCAAAAGTGCCTGCCGAGAAGGGAAGCGAATGTTAGAATCGGACCACTGGTCCGACAACTCGTCTGGGCTGACATCAGTTAATGCGTCTTATTTCTTCTTTCCGGAATCGGAGCTCGACTGCCATCCTGCGGTCTTTTGGCTAGGCGCAGCCGCAATGGTCTTGATCTTGTCTTTCTTTGGTTTCTTTCGCCTCCCGATTACCTCTTTGCTCTCCTTTCGTCATGCCAGTTTCTTAGGTTTGATGATGACACTGTGCGACATGCGGCCTGTCGCTTCCGCCCCGGTTCAGCTTTTTGGCGAAACGACTTGCTCTCCGCTTATGGCGCGATCCAGTGCGTCGATAAGCGCCTGCATCTCGATAAATTTGCTGCGTGCACGCTCCGCCTTGTCCCGGTCAAAAGGAGCGGCCAACACCTTCGCATGCGTATCCCTTTCCTCGATCACACGCGCGCGGGCTTTATTCAACGTTTCGAGTCGCTCACTCATTGAGGCTCCTTTTGCTTCCATATCCAATCCGGCGACAGGACATCTCAGTCGAACGCTTCCGGAAGCTCGCCCTTCCGGAAGAAGACCGTAGGCTGGTCGTCATAGTCACCCATCTCGGGATCGCCGGTGGAGGAGTACGCGACGACGGCAAACTTGCTCAACGCCAGTCTCTCCGCGGTTCGAAGAGCGCCGCTTGCCGATTTGCAGACGATCGGAGAGTCAGGCTTCAGGTGCCCGCCTTTACCGGCGTCGAATGCCTGCACGAAGTACGCTGTTTGTCGGGCCATGAGGGTTCAGTTTCTTGGCAGAGGACGTGACGCCACCCTCGGTTCATGCCGTCGCAAGTAAACCGAGACGAACTACCTCCCAACAATGGCCACGTCGGAAATCAGCGGCGTAACAACGACCGACAGCAGCCCGAAGCGCGAGCAACTCACGAAGATTGCAGTTTGCGGGCAACCGATAACCCACCGCCCTTTTTTGGTTGAGGCGGGGAGCGCAAGCCTCTCGGCCACAGGTCGAAGGCCCGAGAGTGCCGATGATGTTGAAGCTGTAGCAGCCCCCTCTCCAAATAGCGAGGCAAATCGGATTTTTATGCCAAAGTACGAGTGCTTGCCACAGCGAGAGCTTCTACAACAGCGCGTCTGTCCAGACTTTAAAGCTGACGAGCGTGTTTGGCCCGAAAGTCTGCGTAATTGGAACGTCAGCGGCATCGCGGCCTTGGGCGATCAGGACGCGACCGATCCGCGGAATATTGTTGCGTGCGTCGAAGGTGTACCAGTGGCCGCCGAGATAGGCCTCAAACCAGCCGGCAAAGTCACCCGCCGCGTAGGGCGGCGGCATGCCGATATCACCGAGATAGCCGGTGCAGTATCGCGCGGGAATGTTCATGCAGCGGCAGAATGCGATGGCAAGGTGCGCGTAGTCGCGGCAGACGCCTTTTCCCTCATTGAACACATCCCACGCAGTCATGGTCGGTCGCGCGTGCTCGTAACCAAACGCGATGTGGTTGTGAACGAAATCGCAGATCGCCTGGACCCGCGCCCAACCCGGCGTTGTCTTCTCGAACAGTCTCCACGCAACGTCGGAGAGCCGGTCCGTTTCGCAGTACCGGCTGCCAAGCAGATAGACGATCGTGTCCGCCGGCAGATCCGCCACCGCGTGTTGCGAGGCCGAAGGAACAAACACGTCGGGCAGACCGCTATCCTGGACCGTTCCATCGGCCGAGAGGCGCACGCGGCCGGCAGGCGCGACGATCCGGCTGCACCAGTTGCCGAAGCCATCGCGATAGGGCGTGATGGGTGCGAAAGGGCTGATGGTCAGGTGATCAGGGACGAGGACGTCGGACGCTCGCGTAAAATGCGTACCCACGACTGCGATCAGCGGCGTCGGCTGCGGAAAGTCGTAAATCATCTCGAAGCCGACACGAATCTTCATTGAGGCTCCTGGTTCCGACCGTTGCGCTACTCAAGGGCGGCCCGCCGCCCTTATTGATCCGCGCTGCTACGGCACCCGAGCGACGGTTCAACAAAGTTTGGATGTATCGCCCGAAGCTTCGGGCCGGGTCGCGCGAACAAATCGCCTGTTTCCGAGAAAGTTCCGGCGCACCGCGCAGATGGCGACGAAGACAGTCGAATACAAGGTAACGCGAGCGCTATTCGATCCGACGTCGCCGATTCATCGAGAAAGCGATAGCTATTTCAATCAAAAGAGCGCACGAAAGAGTCGCGCTCGATCTCGACAAGCAGCCTTATTTGCAGACTTTGCCCGGCTCTCTAGGGAAAGCCGAGTGAATGGTGTCTGTCGAGCGGTCGAAAACCTCTCTGCGCCTGCGCTCGATAGAAGATCGAACGCCAACCTGAAAGCATATCCTCCATGCAAAACCTTACGCCGCGTCACGTCAAGACAGAAGAGTCGCTTCGGCTTGGCGTCGTATCCGGCTGGTACAGTACGAAAGTGAGCGGAACGTTCGTTTCCGGACCGCACGATTCCGAGGCCGATTGCCTTCGTGAGATCGCGGAGCTCGATCCGTCTCCCAGAAAAGGCGTGAAAGGCGCGCGAATTGCTTAGCCGCGTTGCTCCAAAGACAGGAGCGTCTTACCAAGCTTATATTAGCGGCCAAGACGGCCACTTCATCAGGGCTGTTCAACTGGAGCATCCGGACGATATCAGCGCGGCGGCCGCTGCCCAGCAACTCCTGGAAGGCGATCACGGCGTTGAACTCTGGCAACTGAACCACAAGATTGCACAGTTTGACCGCCGGCCGGATGCCACTCGGTGAAGACGTTTATGAAAGCGCAGTTCCTGGCCCTAGGGTATTTCTCTATCCTGCTTTCACTGAGCGGTTGTGGAGGGGTGGAGCTTGAGTGTGATTCTTTGGAGTCACGCAAATCAGTAGTTAAGATAATTGAGGATGATAACAACAATGCGCTCGTCAATTACGCCGCCAACAATTCGAGTGTGGTTGCGGCAATGGTGGGTAACGCGGATGCGAAAGCTGATAGATTGATGATTCTTGAAAAGGCGAAACGAAGTGCGGTTTATAAATTGGACGGTACGATACGCATGAACTCGAGAAATAGAGCGGCTCATGCGGTTACTTGCAGTGGAATTTTGGATGTGACGGTTGCAGATACGACTGCTGAAAAACAGGTGGATTTTAGGGTGGAACAGGCGGCAGACGGGAAGATGTCAGTTTCAGTAGATCCGTTTTTTTTTGAGGCGTTATGAAGTTTGGAGCGAAGTTGTGCGCGAGTGATTGGCACGAAACCGTGCCGCTCCTACGGTACCCAGGGTATCAGACCGGCGTTCTCATCACCGCTGCCAAGGGACGTCTCGGTGATTGTTGGAACGGATCTTGGGGACATGTAAGTGAATTAGTGAAGATCGGCCCAAGGCGTCCGGCATGCACCACTATTTGATCAGTTGATCTTTCGGTTGAGTGCTCGATCCATACCGATCTTCGCCAAGAATATCGCTCCGCGATCTTCGGCGGCGTCGGTCAGCATCTGAACGGCATGCCGCCATTCCGGAGCATCCTGCTCAAGTCTAGAGAGCTTCCTGACGAAGTCGCTGGCATCTCGCAGAGTTCTGGCGGGTCTCCCTCCAGGTAACGGAACGGGCTGGGCAAACGGACGATCCCACGACATAAGCGCCACTCCTATAAGCCAATAGAGGAGAAGTCTGCGCACTCTGGATTCGTTCCTGGTGCGCGAAGCTTGTCCAGGGTCAGGGGCTGCCGCTAGGGCGCGTTAAGCCAGCCCGGTCAGTGATGGCCAGGAAATAACCTGTCTGTGGAGTGCGCAAGACGCTTGTCCGAGCCTCTCGTGTCGTTCATATGCCCGACCAGTTCGCCAGACGGACGATAGATGTTGGAGCCCTTGAGGTCGTAGAGCTTTCTGCCCGTGAGATCGAAAATCTCCGTGCCGACCACCACCGCAACGTGTATGCCTTGGCTGTTGAAAATATTGCCGGCCACAATCGAGCTCCCGTAGACGCGCCCGAGCCAAGCTGCGCTTTTCGGGCGGCAATAGCCAGATAAATCGCATTATTTGTCCTTGGCCAGTCAGCGGATGCTCTTAGTGGTGGCGCGCCTTCGGTGGGTGCAAATCCCCTTGAAGCCAGCGTCCAAGGGCTTTGGACTTCATCGGATCTTCATACGCAGCAAGCGTCTCAAGGGCCTGATTGCAGATGGCGCATTTAAACGTATGCAAATCGACATCCCGCGCGCGTGTCGACTCGATGCTGACAAGCATCATCGCTGCTTTGCATCTTGGACAGGCGGGGCGGCCAATTGCAGCAAGCGGAGTAACGGAAGGGACGCACTGAGATTGGGACATGAGGGCTTCCCTCTAACTGGCGGGAGCGCAACACTCTCTGTCACCGATGGATGCCTATATGGGGCGGTGATGTCGTTTACTATGCGCCCCCGAGGCCTCGGATGCGAGTCAATTCGCGCGCCGGCTCCGCAAGGGATAGATCGACCAATCAGCCCTTCTTCGGCCTTAGCCGATCAACCCGCACCTGCCGGAACTCCTCAGGCCCCTTGATCAGGTTGCCTTTCCGGCGGGACTTTTCACCGCTCTCCGGTGTCGCAGAGGTCAGATTATCGATTGTTTTCGACGCCAGCTCCTTAGCCCGCTCTGCGCGCGCCGCCGATCCTTGCTTGGACTTGGTGCGAATGGTCAGACCGAGCTCAACCAGCCGGCGGATGCCTTCTGAGCGGGTCGCGCCATTCGCAGTCGCCCACGCATCAACCTCGGCAATCAGAGCAGCTGGCATTCGCGACGTGACGTGAGGATCGCGACCAGTCGCCGGACCGCCGTGCGTCTTTTTCGGTGGCACCTTTATTGATTTCCTCATGGCTTTCGGTGTGACAGAAAATCGAGCTCAGGGGAAGCTGTCGCGACCGCCCCGGCCTTAGCCCAATCACCGAGAACGGCTTAAGCAATGACCGAGGCTGATCGCGTACATAGCACGTCCACCGTGAAGCATGTCTTCGCCATTGCATCCGAAAGGCTTCCAGGCTGCCGGCGCGCTCATTCTCCGCAGATACGCGCACCAAACCTCTATCAATGAGGCGGCCTTAGTTCACTGTTAATCCAGCGCAAGGCGTTGGAATCGATCGGATCCGCAGGAGCTCGCGCTTCGTAGATCAGCCGGCACTTCGAGCACCGAAGTGTTCGATGCTCGAATCCGGGCCGACCCGATACAACGCGCACGATCTCCATGTGGGCGTAGCACATCGGGCAACGGGGGCGAACGATATCGCGTGGAGAGAGCTGGTTGGTGAGTTGAGCGTCAGGCATGGGCACTCCCTTATCGCGGCGGGAGCACAACACTCTCAGTCACCGACAAATGCCATGGACCGCGCGGTGATACCGACAAGCCTACGCCTGATCCACGCCTCCGTATATCAACAAGTGGACACGGGAACGCCGCGATATGCGCCAGCAACGAAGGTTGCAATTCAGGACACACGCCAGCGCGCTGGTGACGGACAGAATATGCCGGCTCTTTCGGCGTATTCATCGATCCTCCGGGTAGCGTGCGAGCCGTTCCATCCATTTCGCCCGAGAAAGCGGTGGCTATTGCCGGTAAAAGGGCGCATGCTTTGTACTGCTTCAAGGCGCGCCGGTGTGGGGCCTCTGCGAAAGGTAGGCATGCATGACCATCCGCTCGCGGCGGGAAGTCGTCACCTTCAAACATCCGTTCCGCATCAGGGGCATCGACCGCCTCTTGCCAGAAGGCGCCTATGAGGTTGTCACTGACGAGGAGACGATCGAGGGGCTGTCCTTCGCTGTTTATCGCCGCGTCGCCACCATGATCATCGTGCCCGTCGAGGGTTCGCGCGGCGCGGCCGTGGAGATGGTGTCGATCGGTTCGGTGGACCTCGCGGACGCGCAGCGCATCGACGCGAGTGCTTCCGATGACTGACGAACCGCTCGATCTCGACAGGCACCGTGGTATGGCGGCGCAGAAAGCCGTCGATCTCCGCCGTGCGCTGACGGAAGCCGAAAATCATGCGAGAGAGCTGCGCGAGCGGGAGGCCGTTCTCGAACAGCGTCTGCTCTCGTCTGAGGCCGCGTCGTGGCCGGAGGCGGCCGTGAAGGCGCGCTATCTCCTCAACCTGTATGCCGCGAGCCTGCCGGAGCACGATACCAGGCACCGGGCGCTAATCGCCGCTGTCTTGGATGACTTCGCCCGACTTACCGGAGACTGCTGACACCGATCTGTGTCGCCGCGTCCGCCGCTCGCGCGATGCTCTGTCCGCGAGCGCGACGGTACAGCCTATCGAACGCCTGGCGGTCCACGCTGAAGGAGTAGGCCTATGGCCCTGACAAGCGGCCGATTCATCGGCTACGAATTCGATCGGATGGTTGTGCTGTTTTCGATGCTCGACGGCAAAAAGGAAGTTGCCTGCGCGATAACCACGTCCGCCATGGACGCGCTGGAAAGCCTGGCGCGGCCGAAGCCCGACCAGCGCGAGGCGCAATTCATGCGGCTGCGCGCTCGCATCGAAGCCTGCGCCGACGGTAAGTACTCCGCCGCCGAATTCGAAGGCACTCCCCCTGGCATTATCCTTCGCGGGATCGATTTTCGTGACCGGAGATAAGGCGATCAATGTCGAGCCCACGGTCTCAATGTTTCAGCCGAGTGATTTCAAAGATGAAGGCCGCCTGGAAGACCGGCCCCTTCTGCGTCCGAACCTCGATCGCCATGTGCTGTCGTTAATAGAGGGCGGGAGGTCCTTGGCTAGACCGACTAACGACGTCGCAGCTTCGATCTCAGCCGCCCTCTGATCAGCCAGTTCGAGACCTTCTTCGTCAGGGTAGAGGTCCTGGCCGTTTCTAATGTCGAAATAATAGTGGGGTATCACAGCGCTCCGGATGCAGGCGGGAGCGCGCGCGGTCTCTCGGCCACCGACGCCCAAGGTTGGCCGATGCCGGTGATGGATAGCAAACTAATGGAATGGAGCGATGTTTCAAAAGTAAATCAACACAGATGCAAACCTTGCTCACGCCCACCAGGACTACGCGGCCAGAAAGACCTAAGGGCAAGGCTCTGCGGCGTTGAATGCACGCCAGCGTGCTGAGGGTCGTTGCTGGCACGCGCTTTCCCGCTCTACAACGCTGAAAACCCGCTCAGCCCTTAGGGGCGGAGCGGGCACAGCACCGTTCCAGTACATCCGTGGAACGGCGCAACGGGCTTAGGCCAGCGCGAGATTCTCCGCGCTGCTCTTGCCCCGCATCTTGTCCATCTTGATGTCGAACGTAACCTTCTGGCCCTCGGCTAGACCGGCAAGACCAGCCCGTTCGACGGCGCTGATATGCACGAACACATCATTGCTCCCGTCATTCGGCTGGATAAACCCGAAGCCTTTTTGGCCATTGAACCATTTCACAGTACCTGTCGTCATTCTCTTCTCCAAAGCGCACACGGCGCAGTCGCGTGACCATCACGCGATCTCAATTCAACTTCGTCGATGTCTCTGGAAAAGGAGCCCGCGGGCCACATTCAACAAGGCACAGCGGCTGATCGAATATTGCTAACATATAGACCTTTGCGAGTGATTGCAAGGAGCAAGGGCAATTAATCGTGCGTCGACCATCCGCGGGCTGGATTTGTCGATCAATACGATGCACTGTGGCATCTGATTTCACCGCATCGCACGGAACTCATGGTCGCCTGGTGAGTTGATTTGCTGGTGAGTTGATCTGCATCGGCAAGCGCTGCCAATGGTTGGATGACAGATTCCTTCCCTCCGCTCAGTCTCATTCGCAGGCACTCGAATGACTAACTGGACGCGTGGCCGATTGACTTGGCCGATTGACTTGGCCGATTGACTTGGCCGATTGACTTGGCCGATTGACTTGGCCGATACGAAGCTTGCGAGAAACCTGCCTAGACGCGAGCTGCCGAACGAGAAGTTATAACAAGGGTGGAGAGCGATGAGTTGGGCCCGAGCGTGCCATCGTGAGCCTCATCCAATGTCGCTTTCTTGGTGCCGGAGCAGCTCGTATATCTAACCGGTCGCCCACGCACGAGAGATGGATATGCTCAGCGACTCAGACGCTTCAACACAAGAGCGGGCCAGCGGAAGCATTTGCTGACGGTCTGATGATAGAGGGGTCATCGGAGTTCCGAGCGGATCGACTGGATCTTCTGAAGGGCGAAACGACGATGAAGCAAGTCCAACAAGTCCAAGTGGTCTCAATATTCACCATCGAAATTGACGGCAACCCGACCTTGGCGTTCGAGGCCAGGAACATGACTGAAGCCCGGGGGCTATGTAAAGAGCAATGGCTGCTTGAGGATCTGGGCGCTCTGTCTTCGGGTGGATCGACCCTTTGCGGTGTTGGCGCAAAATTGGCCGTTCGGCGAGCCACCGAAGGTGAAAGCCACGTGTACAGGGAGGCTGAGCAGTCTGTTCCGGCGTCGGATGACTTGGTGTTAGCCTACCTTGTTGAGCTTGACGGGTTCGATCATCAGGGCTGAAGCAGTCGACGCTGGTGAAGCGTCTGCTTCCAAGAGCAGTCAGCCTGGCGTCGGCGCTTTCAACCTGTCGGAAACTGCAATGCGCGAAGGGGCGCAAGACGATCAGCATACAGGAGATCTGGAGATGTTTGAGCGAAAGCCGGCGAGCCGCGCTGAACTCGAGGCTCGCAAAGCATTTAAGCCGGCTCAGCCGGAAACTACTGAATATGCAAGGACACAGAAGGCCTTTCACGAGAATCGGAATCGGCTTAAGTCGGAGCGACTGGCTCGGGAGGCAGCTGCCGCTGATAGTGCCCGGAAACCAAAATCCAAAACCGAAAACTGAACGCTGACTCGGTGTCTGCTTGATCACCATGCTTGCCGAACAACGCCGTCGCGACGGTTCACGCGTCAGACCTTGTGGACGACGACTATCACGATCAGTCTGACGGGGCGGGTTTCGCCGGCGCGGCCGTGTGCTGCTTCGTAGTTCGGTCGCTCTGCAATTCAGGCTCACGCCTGATAATGTGACGCGTACGATCGATCAGCTATGGGTTCTCGGCTATTGCTTCGGAGTCCTTGATGCCGTCAGGCAGACAGCCGAGCTGGAGGAGTCGGGCGAGGGGTGGCCCTCATTGCTGTCGGCTTCTTCCTCTTGATGGCGGACGAGGCCAAAGGTGCGGACATGATGCGGCAGGCGCTCAACCATGAGAGCGACCCGCGCTTCGCACAAGGTTCTCTGCAGGGAGGAAACGATATGTTTGCATGGCTGGCCGACACGGCAAAGGCTCCCACTGGATTATCGAAGCATGTGAACAGTCCCCCTCGGAGGACTAAGCTCGACGTCAGATCTCGATCGTCGGGAGCAACCCTGACCAGAAACAACCGTGATTTCACCAAATCCGACGGAACGTTGCTAAAGCCGACCAGTTTAGCGCAATTGGCCTGCCACGAACAAAACGGGCGGGGGCGTCCGGAGAGAAGCGAGTCCAGATGTTGAGGATCAAGAGCAGGAGATGTCATGAAGCTAAATTCAACGCAGATCGAGCGAACCCTCAATCAGTTTAACGCGCGGGTGATCGCCGAGGACAATCCAACGATTGTGGAATTGAACGATTTGTTCGGGGACCACACTTTCTTTCTCGACGCCAGGGGACTCAACGTTCTGGAGCTGATCGAATTGCCCCAAATGGAGTCGGAGAGTGGAGAGATGATAAATCTCGCGGATTGGAGCGATGCGACACTTACCAAGCTACGCACGCATCGCCCCGAACCGACGGGCATTGTGATTCGGTTGAAAGAGACGCACCACTGATGTGGTCGTCCCTCGTTCGCGTATCGCCTTTGATGAACGATACTCCAGACTCACCCAAGGTGACGCAGCTTTCTCGACGCGCGTTTTGAACGGCGAATGCGCGCCGATGTCGCTAGTTGCAAGATGTAAGTCGGGGGCCGGCGTTGGAGGGCGGACTACTCCGCTTCCGGTTTGCAGCGGTCATCAGGCTTCGTCGTGACTGTTTGAAAGTTCTCGGCTCTGATTTCGCGAAACGACACCAAGCGGCGCTGCGCCTCGTCCCATAACACGAGCCGTACACACCGAAAGCTCTCCAGGAGAGTTATGCGACCGACCTGGCGCAGTTCAGGGTGGTCGCGCAGCACGCGCGATAGCCGGTAACAGGGAATACGACTGCAGAGATGGTGCACGTGGTGGATACCGATGTTGGCTGTGAACCAGCGCAGCAGCGTCGGCAAATCGTAATGTGAGCTGCCGTACAGAGCGGCTCGTTGAAGATTCCAGCGCCCGTCCCGCTCCCACGTCGTTTGCTCAAATTGATGTTGTACATAGAACAGCCACACGCCGGCCGCAGCGGCGAGCAGCACAATCGGAAGATGCACGAGCAGGAAGGCCTTGATGCCGACGAACCAGGTGAGCACAGCGATGATCAGGGCAATCGCGAGATTGGTTGCCATTGTGCTGGCCCAAGGCTGCCAACCCTTGCGCATGAGGCCGACCGGGAGCCGGTGCTGAAACAGAAACAGATAGGCTGGCCCGACCCCAAACATGACTAGGGGGTGGCGGTAAAGACGGTATTTCAAACGGCCCCACCAGGAACGGGCTCGGTATTCGCGCACTGTCAGCGTATCGATATCGCCGACACCGCGCCGGTCGAGGTTCCCGGTGGTCGCATGATGGATCGCATGCGTGCGGCGCCAACAATCGTACGGAGTTAGCGTGAGCACGCCAATGATGCGACCGACCCAGTCATTCGCCAGACGGCCAGCGAAAAAGGTGCCATGGCCGCAGTCGTGCTGGATCATGAATAGGCGGACGAGAAAGCCAGCAGCTGGGATCGCGATAAGCAGCGAAGCCCAAGCATGGCCGAGGGAGAATGTGAACCAAGCCGCAGTCCATAACAACACGAGCGGCAAAGCGGTGATCGCCAACTCGGCTACGCTGCGTGCGTGATTTGGGATGGTGTAGCCGCCCAGAATGCGCGCCCAACGCAGTGCCTCGGGAGGCGAAAGACGTCGATTAGGCCCGAGGCGCAAATCGATATGCGAGGTTTGGCGGTCGCGGTCGGAATGGGCCGAGACCCCAGGCTCGTAGGCCCGCACGGCTTGAGCCTTTTCGCACTCGCGTTCCACTTTTAGCGCAGCCGCAGTCGTTAGCGGCTGGTTGACTTGCAACATCGTCGTCAACTTTCCCTTTGGCGATACGATCAAATGGAAAAATCCCGCGGCCTATCCGTCGGTGTGCGGGATCTTGAAACCAGAAGCTCTGCCAGTACATCCAGCGCGACACGGATCTGCTTGCACGGCGCGTTGAGCAGCACGCAGATTGTCGGCAGCAGACTTGCCGGTCCTTTGGGCTGCAAGGATGTCGAAAGATACTCTCTGGCCCTCTTTGAGCGCGTCCACACCAGCGCGTTCGACCGCACTGATATGCGGCCCAGTCGATCGGCCAATCGTCGGTTGGTGGCATATGGACACGATTTGGACCGACGTCAAGCTTTTGCCGCTCCTCGTTGCCCCGCTCCCTCTTTAATTTGTTAATTTGCTGCCCACAGCCTCTGCCGGGTTCCGTGAAGCCGAGTGGGGGACGCCAAGGCGCGGTTTGAGTGGGACCCGTTCAATGACCGTCGTTGAAAACCTGCCGCAAACAGGCGCCCGGCGTTGAGGCGACGCAGTTCAGAATGGGCAATCGCAGGTGTCGTCTATCATCGCGCGACGGGCAATGATCCGATTCCGTCAGGGTTTTTCAACTGTCAGATGAGTTCGTGGCGCGGCGCTTGGATTGCTGGGCAAGATGATCGGCCTCGTCGTGCCGACGCTACCCGCCGCCCTGATCGAAATCGGACTGAAAATGAAGTCGAAATAGCCCGAGCGTGCGATTTGTCTGGCTATCTCCAGCCAAAGAGCGCAGCCTTCGCCACGGGGGTCTCATGGGAGGTCAAGATGAACGAAATCGACAGCAAGAGACCCCATGTCGGGATGGCGAGCGTATCGGTCGATCGAACCCTAACAGAGATGCAACAACTGGAGGCGATGGCCGCGAAGCTGCTAGAGACTGCCCGCAAGCTCCCTGCGGGGCCGGTATGTCGCGACATTCTTGAGGAGATCGGGAAATTCGGTGTGCGAATCGCCGCGCTGAAGGCGAAGGGGAGATGAGCGAGCTAGACCCAACGCCGGAGCTGCCAGATAACATGCCAATCCGTGAAGTCCGTTTCCCAACGCAGATAAAGGACGCGCTGCGCGCGGCCGGCCTGAAGACCGTCGGTCAGGTACGCACAATCTCGGATGAAGCATTGTTTGCGCTCCCGGATTTTGGAACGGCCTCGGTCACGCATCTTCGTCATACCCTTGGTCTACCGTCGACCGACGAAGCTGGGCCCTGAGGAGGTCGAACGTTCACTTGTCGTCTTAGTTATTTTTCTGACCCAGTCGGTGTACAGCCGAATACCGGAAGGGACGTTCCTGCCGCGATCATTTCGGTGAGTTCGCGGCGTCCTTTTTGGCTTCGAAATTATGGTTGCGGATCATCTATGGGTTCCACCACTTTTGGCTCGCCAGCCGCCTCAGTTGGCGGCTTTACTGCTCGAGCGCTCGCACGATGCGGTCGCGGTGCTTGACGTGCTGTTGATGCAGATTCTTGAAGACAACAAGCAATGAACGGGCATGGGCTGTGTCTTGCCCGTCGTGGTCCATCTTCGCGATACGCTTCTCTTCGTCTATTATATTTTGCGCGCCATGGGCGATGTGCCCTTCGGCTTCTTCGAGGCGACGGAGCTGCACCGTGCGGTCCATAACGCTACCTACAACCTAACTCTGAGTTCAATCTTCCGGGTTACTCCTGAACGCGCACATCGCTCTATACTTTTCGGCGTCGCAGAAGTGCCATCAAGGGGTGCCGCGGCAAAAGGCACACTCGTTCGATCACCTCGTCGGCGGGACAGCAGTGTGATGGTATTCGACCATTTCTATTTCCTTTTGTCGGAAGCGAAGGTTGGTTGCCACGCTGCGGCTTTTCGGCTTGGCGCCGCAGCAATTATCTTTATCTTCTCTTTCTTTGGTTTCTTGGCCTCTCGATTGCCTTTTTGCTGGCCTTTTGCCATGCCGATCTCCTTGGGTTTGCGAATGACGCAAATTGGATACAGAGTTGGCTAAGTCTATAGTCAGAAAATATCGTCCGGCTCGGCCAAGCGAGGCGTGTCCAGATCGTATCTGGTTCTGAGCCTCGCGATCAGATCAATCGTCCAGGTGCGATAGATAATATCCGCCTCCGAAGTCGGTTGGCTGATGCTCGCGGTCCATCCGTAGGCATCGTCAAATACGAACAGCGTCATTCCTGCAGGCCACGAACCGTAACGGGCCGCCGCTTGTTCGACGATCATGTCCCGGAGTTCATTCGCCGTCTTCAGGGCCCTTGAGTTCATTGTCGGTCTCGTACCTCTTGCTACGGTAGGCTTAGCGTTTCGCATGCTTCGAGCTGATCGAACCCATCGGAGCGCAGCATCTGGCCTCGAGGCGTCATATTCGCACGTCCATATAGCCTCGCTCCAAGAGCTCCTTGGCGTTCTTCAAGGCCGCTGCTGCCGTAGGACTGCCAAGATTGACGCAACCGAATTGATTGTTCCCGCTGACCAGGTATTGCAGCTGCGTCGTGCTATCCATTCAAGGCGACCGCGGCGATGGCCAGAACCAGAAGAAACAGCGGGATGACGACCGGTGGCACGATCCACTCGACCAGGCGAAACCGAGACAATTCACGCTCCTCTTTTTTGGCGGGAGCGTTCGCTACTCTCAGTCACCGATACAGGCCGTGGGAAGCGCGGTGATGACCCACCCTACGCTGACCTCCGGCGAATAGCGAGGGCTAAAACGTATGAGAGGCTGACGATTATTCCGAGCCGTCAGCAAAGAAAGAGAGCTAATCAAGTCGAAAGAGCGCTGGCTCCCTCGAACCGAACCCGATGGGGCGGTTCGAGAAAGGTAAGCGGGCTTGACAATCCGCTCTCGGAGCTGCTTTGCGACCATGATCCTGGTGCCTGCGGCGGCCACGCGCTTGGCGATGGAGATACCAATCGGCTCGGTCTGTCGGAGGCGGGCGGATCGACGCAAGCCCGTTTGAAGGAGCAGGTGAAATGACGCTCACACGTGGACGCCTTGTCGGGTGTGAATTTGATAGGATGGTCGTACTGTTTTCGATGGTGGACGGCCAAAAGGAAATACCCTGCGCCATCTCGACCTCCGCCACCGGACCGGCGCGAGGCCGAATTCGTCCGGCTACGCAGCCAAATTGCAGAGCGCGCTGATCGCAAATTCCTGGTAATGGAGTTCGAAGAAAGTCCCCCCGGCATTATCCCGCGCAGTATCGGCTTCCAAAGATAGTCAAATCATCGGGTGTACTTCGCCAGGGCGGAGATCTTTTTGTTGGAGGTGCACCTAGCCATTTGATTTTAAGGCACCACATCACAGGTATCACTGATCACGGCAAACAGGCGTCAGTGACTGAGAGACATTATCGCGCTCCCGCCGTCAGCGGGAGAAGCGGTATGAACGCCATCATCTATCCATTGCATTTTCAGCGTAGCCTTGAAAGCCGCTGGGCTGCCAGGATGGTCCGCGACGAGCCGCGCCGCTCTCCGTCACAAGGGACAGATACCTGTGCCTGCGGACAAGTGATCACGGCCCCGAATAGCTCGACCTATTTGCCAACAGGAATTGTCAACGAGTGGCGGTGCTCCGCTTGCGGCCGCCATTGGGACACCATTGCGGATACCGGCGCAGCTTCTACGAGACCCGATCCATAAGCGAAAGAGAGATACTGTGACCAACAACATCTTCGCCGGGTATCGCCCCCTCCAGGCGCGGGCCTGACATCGTTCCTCCGCCGCAGCCCCCCGACCGCAACATTCATCAGCTGGCTCATTACGTGCCAGCCCGACATAAAATCACAGCTCTGAGGAGTGGCACGCGTGCAGGTATTCGTCCGAGACAACAACGTCGACCAGGCGCTTCGCGTCCTGAAGAAGAAAATGCAGCGCGAAGGTGTTTTCAGGGAGATGCGCCGCCGTCGCTTCTATGAGAAGCCATCGGTTCGGGCTACGAGGGAGAAAGCTGAAGCCGCACGGCGATTACGCAAGCTGGCACGCAAGAAAGCTATCCGAGACGGACTGATCCCCGCTCCAACAAGAAAGGTAACCGGTAGCAGCAAGCGTGGGACGGACCTGCGGGCGAACGTCGTCAGAACGCAACAAGGTCAGACGGGCCCTGCCTAACGGGAAAGTCTCGCTGCTGAGGAAAACAACGTGGTTGGCTCTGGTCTTTGACTGAGCACGCGAACGGGCGAGACTTTTTGCTGTCTCCCGGACAGCTTTTGTGGCTGCCTCGTCCGCAGATCGAAGACGCGCGAGAAGGACCATCGCGCTCGGCAGCACCGGGATCACCCCGCCCTCAGTTCGACCCCAGTTGCCGGCTGTGAGGGCGACCATGTCCGTTTGCGTCGGAGCGCACGCGCTTGGGCCTCACTGCCGCAACCAAGTCAATTTAGGCCTTTCGGCGGGATAGCCCGGGGATTGGCGGCGATATTCAAATCGCCAAGAGCACAGACGTTTTCAATCAGGTCGCGCATGATAGCCTGGGGGCAATCCAGCTCTGTAGGCAACGTCTGCCATAGCCAAAACAGTACGGTCGCTGCGGCGTTCGCCTTGAGGGCCAGATCTTCCAAGTTCTGTGCAGGTGCCGAGATGATCGCCTGAACGAGGAGATCAAGCTTGGATGCAAGAGCCTCCATTTGATCGTTGATTTTGTCGAACCCCATCTCCTCATCGACCACCCTCATCACTGCCAAATGGCGATCTTCTTCGGCAGCAGTGCGGAACGTGTGATGCGGCGCAAGGCCCGTGCAGCGGGCTATCTCTGCTTCGCGTCTTGCTACTGCAGCTTCGTACTTGGGACGAAAGGCTTCGATCTCTTGGTAGCGGCTGGTAAACTGTGCGATGAGCTCGGATTTCTCAGTCTGCGAGATTGGATGCCGGAGATTCATGGTGCTTCTCGCTGGTATGGCTCATCAGAGCCTTTGCCGGATCGGCCGGCAGCCGGGGGTGATCACTCGCCAGTGACCCGAGTCGAGTGCTCTTTTGGAGACAGCAAAATCTGACCGCTGGGTTGATGATGTGACGCCTTCAGATATCGAACCTTTATTACTCTGCAGCGCCTGCGGCAAACGCGGCAGCGGCCGATTTCAATTGGAACCAAAGTTCGGCGTCGTCTATCGGTGAACGACAAGCCAAGAAGAAGGTTTTATTTGGAGACGCGATCGACCTTCCGACTTTCGACTGTTACCGCGGACCCGCCCCAAGCGCAATCTGGGAGATGACCAACGGGCTGTAAGCTGGGAGTCAATGCCACGGCCTGATTTCACCTTCCGTCAATTGCAGATCTTCTGCTTCGGCTGCGGATAGAGGCGAAGCAAATAGCTTAATATCAGGCTCATAGGGGTATAGGTGCCGGATTCTCGCTTCAGCCTCCTCTCGCGAGGAACAGCCAATGACGTAAGTCTCGCGCTGAGGCGCTCCATTATCGACCGGGATGTGGACCAACACTGTAAAGGCTTGGTCAGCGAATCGAGTCATTCTGTCAATATGTGACTAAACCATTCTTTTTCCAGTACGTGGGTCTGTCGCAATCAAGGTCACCCACTATCCGCTTCCCAATTCATCTGCGCCGTCAGGACCGCGCAACCCTTCGGCGAGCCAATTCCCGCTGAACGTCCCTGCTTCACAGTCGAGCGCGAGATTGCGATCAAGCCTGGCGGCAACGCAACGTAAGAAGATGACCGCAAGGCGTTGGAATGCGAGCGTCGTTCCCGCGTCGATTCCGGCTTCAGGGGCGACTCCCAGAACGCTCGTTCGTTCCTCCGCGCGATGACCTCCTGTGGGCTCTTTCGTTCTATAGCCCGGATGCGGACAATCGCAATTTTGATCTGCGCAACGGTGAGTGTAGCGGGCCTGCGAGCCTGTATTGAACGGGTTGGCTTCGTTGCCCGAGCCGGCGCAGCGGCACGGCATGAACTATTCTCGAACGTGACGAGATGGTAGTTTGTGAAACAAGCATCTACGTGGAGCGGCCCAACATGACTCAAATCGTCGACGGCCGCCTTATCATTTCATTCCGTCTGTTGTGGAGAAGTCATCGTGCGCTCTGAAGATCGTTCGCCTCGCCTTGCCGTTTTGATCGACGCTGACAACGCCTCCGCGAAGATCGCCGATGGGTTGTTCGAGGAGATCGCGAAGATTGGAGAAGCCAGCGTCCGCCGGATCTACGGGGATTTCTCCAATCCTCGCTCCAAGGCATGGGCGGACACGCTGTCCAAACACGCAATTATCCCCCAACAGCAATTTGCCTATACGACAGGCAAGAACGCATCCGACATTACCTTGGTCATCGACGCAATGGATCTTCTTCATAGCGGCCGGTTTGATGGCTTTTGTCTGGTGTCGTCGGACAGTGATTTTACCCGGCTCGCCGCCCGAATTCGGGAGCAAGGCGTCGATGTGTTTGGTTTTGGCGAGCAGAAAACCCCCGAAAGCTTCCGTCAGGCGTGCCGCAGATTTGTATACACCGAGAACCTGATTTCAGGCGCGGCGAACAGCCAGGACGGCTCTACAAAGCCTCTTCAGTCGCCGAGCGAGGCCGTACCGATCATCAACAAAATCATTGCGGAGATGGAAAGTGACGATGGCTGGGTTCCATTAGGAGAAGTCGGACGACAGCTCGCGAACTTCGCCTCCGATTTCGATCCGCGGAACTTCGGGTTTCGCAAGCTGAGCGAGCTGGTACGAAAGACAGACGCATTCGACATTGATCGTCCAGAGGGACGCGCCGTCCGAATTCGCACGAAATCTGCTATTGGAGGTGGAGCAAGGTCGAGGACAACAAAAAACACCAAAAAATAGGACCGACTGCCTTCATTTCAGTGTGATGCCATAAGGTCGATCTGGACGAGAAGATCTGGCACCAAGCGCCGGGTATCCAAGCATGCGCAGGCCAGGATTATGATTTGGACGCACTGCTGTGGGCCGCCAGCGAATGCTACGCAAGTGTCAGTTCCTCCTATGAGACCGTGCTGGCAGGGTTCAAAATAAGAATTCAGCCTGTCGGAACCTTTTGCTGGGCCCCTTACTTGGTCTCCAGAAGGCGGGCCATCCCGTGGTGATTTTAATCGTAGAGGACGACGGCCTTATCAATCTGATGGCCAGTGACGACCTGAAACGGGCAGGCTACGATGTTGTGTCCGTCTACAGCGCGGACGAAGCAATCACGGTCCTGGAGAGCCGGAACGATATTTGGCTGATTTTCACCGATATCGACTTGCCAGGCTCGATGGACGGCTTGAGGCTGGCAGCGGTGGTGCGCGATCGATGGCCGCCAATTCATATCATCATCACGACTGGCCATATCAGGACTCCCAATGCTTCGTTGCCAAAAGGCAGCGCATTCCTGGCCAAGCCGTATCCAGCCGGCGAATTACTCCATACGATCCAATCGTTTTCCTGAGCGAAAAACGTCGGTCGAGTCGTTGGTGTCACCGGCCGACTTATCGAGTCTCGCCCATCGTGCAGATCGTTCGAGTACTTCGCTTGGAGACCACGCCGCCAAGTCGCGGATGGCGTGAGTCTCCACACACACGCGAAAGACCCGGCGTCGCGGCGGTCGGTAGTCTCAAAAAATGGGATTGGGCATCGAACGGCCGGCAGCCTCACGGCTAAAGCGGAAGAGGCTACCAACTGACCTTTTTGGCGCAAAAGCAACCATCGGCGATCTTGCGATCATGCGGCCGCCGTTCAATTGGAGCAATACTGTAGGTATAGGGATCGGCGCGACTGCCCTTGCCTCCACGAGCCAGCTTGCCTTGTTCGTACAGCATCAAACAATCAGCCTTGACGCGTTGTTGGTAGGTCTTGTCCTCCCAGTATAGCATTTCTGCAATATCGATTGCTGTTAGCTTTAATCGGCGTTTCCGCTTCAACATGTCGAGAATATTATCCGCAACAGTCATTGAAACTTCCCTTGAGATGGCTAATGACAGATATCAGAAACTCTCTTCTGTCCTACCAGCGGACAAAACAGGTTGAGCTTTTGCAACGAAATACCGAAAGGCGTCTGTGAACGCAGGTGGGAGCAAGTTGGCGGCCTAGCCTCCTGAGGCTCGCGAGCAGCGCGCGTAAGAAGGCGTCGGGAGAAAGCCCGGGATCTTCTCGACTTTTTGTAAGAGCGAGTGTCGAAATCGTGCTCTTCTTTCGGCGCTCGAATTGTTTCGCAACCTTAGGGCGCGCGTAAGCGGGTTTCCCCGCTTATTTCCCATCAGCATTCAGATCGTCATCGGCGGCAACGTCCCTGTTTTGGCGAAATACGAAACCGACAAACCCGATGATCACCAGGACGGTCCCGGCTACGATCAGCCAGTGCGGATATTGCAGTCCTGAGAGGGTGCTCAACTAAGGGCTCTCCGATAATCATCGCTTCTGCTTCGGCCAGCCGCGTGGCACGCCATTCAGTAGTACTTTAGCCACAAAGCAAGCCAGGTGGCGAACAAAAGAACCGCGACGATGCAGAGGAGCACTCTCGTATTGCCGGTCCACTTGAAGCCGTTCACTTAGTTTTCGCCTCCAGCCCGATTCTCGACCAAGGTGTCAGCCGTCTTTCTCTTAATCATGAACCTCGAACAGACGAGGATTCGCCTCGACGTACTTTGCCCACAACTGCTCCATCATCGTTTGCACCTCATGGAGTCGATAATGGTTGCCACTCGTGAGCACGTTTCCCGGCCGGCTTGGATTCATAATGCCGCAGTACGGGGCGCCGGGATGAGGAGTGTACGTTGCCCCAGTCGGCTTGTGGGTAATACCCTTAGGCGAAACCTCAAATTGGTCGCGTTGAACCGGCATCGACGACATCTTGCGCTCCTGCCGGCCCTGTCGAGACGTCGCCTCTGACGTCGAGTAAAAGCGATGGGAGCTTTCCTCGAACTGACAGTTCGCGCAAGCGCATTCCTCAGGCTGGGAATTATTTTTACCCAATTAGGCTTTGCCTTCGGCTTCAGTTTTATCGCGGTCGTGGCCTAAGCCGCTTGAACGACAGGCGCAAAATGTGAGCTCGTGCATAGAGTGCCGAGACAGAGCGCTGAAGCTTGATTGCAATCTCGGGCGGGCGCAGGCCCACCACGATCATTGACCGGAACCTCTCGTCTTCCTCAGGTGTCCAGTGCTTCGTGCGAGAGTCAGCTCGCATTTTGCCTTTGCCTCCAGCGGTGCTTACGGCTCTTCGAAATCTCGGCGCTGGGGGCGCCGTCGGAATCTCGCCCGACGCCCGGCGGAAATAAATGCCCTGATCATGTAGCCAACCAGAACACCGGCGAGAAAAACGCCCGCCAAATAGAGAGCTGGTAGCGGCATTTCCATTTGATGAGGCCCCTACACGGTCATGGACACATTGACTGGCGGTTGCGCTGATATAGTCCGTCATTTAGTGGGGCTCACTCAAACCGAAACTTGTCGTCTCCCGCTTTTGCTGACTGCTCAAACAGGGCATTGAAACGTATGCAAACCCACGGCTGGATGTTCTGGCTCGATACTGACTAGCCATCCGCACATCGGACATGCGGGGCGCACAAATGCCGCCGGTGGAACGGCGGCGCGGGTGAGATCGCGAGTATGCGCCTCCGGGGTCTCTAGGGCGAGTCAATTCGCTCGCCAAAGGATTGACCAGAATCGGATAGCGCTGATGGCCGTTGGGGCGATCGGGACACCGGCAAACTGGAACCCACCTGCCAAACCGTGCTCTGCCGGCAGAGCGCTCTCGGGCTCGGTCACCCCGTCTCCGGCCTCAATTCACGAAGTGATAGATTCCCCTTCCGAGAAAGCCGACGTTAGCCACCAGCAACCTTGGCGCGAGAAAGCGAGCTCCGGACGAATTCCAGATAAATCGAGTTGATGATGGGGCGGCCAACATGATCGCGCACCGGGGGCTTCGGTTCCGCGCTCTCACACACGAAAGAGGCCGCCAACTGAGGCGGCCTTTTATCTGAATCGTTTTTTCGGCTTCGGTCTTGCAGACCGGTTGACCTTGGAGATTTCTGTCCGGGCTTCTTGTGCTTCTTTGACTAATCTTAGCTCCTTGAGGCGCGCCATGTTTTGGCGAATATCAAGCGCCTCTTTCGCTTGTTCTTCCATGACCACATCGCGATGCGCGACCGCAAGGCGCTCTCTGTTCTCTCTGGCAGCCTGACGAAGGTGCCGCTCTTGATTGTCGATCATCCTGTGGCCTCCGGCACCCGCGGTGGGGGCGATGCACACCCTAACAGGCTTTAGGATACTTCTGTATTTTATTTTGGACCCTGAACAAGGGGGCGCGACCGTCCAGGGGCGCCGCCCGAGCTAGTCGTCGCGGATTGATTGCATCCGTCCGAAACGAAGAAGGCCGCCAATTAGGCGGCCGTAGCGACACTGGCCGGGGGAAACGACCTAGCCGCCGGGCATGCCGTCGTCCAGCGGGTCTTGACCGCCAGACAGCGGGCCGCGCGCCACCTCGTTCACGATCGCAATGATCTCCCGCATGATATCACCGCGGTCGCTGCCGGCCGCGCCTTTGAGCAGATAGCGGACCGCCGCCCGGATCTCTGCCTTGGCGTCGTCTTCGCCGTTGAAATGAAACTCATCTAACATGACGGCCCCTTTTCTAGCGCTTGAGCCTGCTGGATAGCCGAGTGCTTCAACAGCGTTGAGTCAAATTGACTTGCCTTTCGGGCGACGCCGATCGGTACGAGGTCTAACCCGGTTTACGTGCGTGGAACATTCGCCGAACAATCAGCGCTGGTAAACTTTCTGATAGCAGAGTTGTCGGTGTGTGTACTGAAAACTTAAGCTCGGGCGTTTTGCGGTGAAGTCCGCCAAGGATAGCGTGTGATTTGATGCTTCCGATTCGCTGAACTGGACGAGAAACCGGCGCATCCTTGTTCAAGGATCGATGCGTTCTGAAATTATTATAATAGCCGGCGTAACATTTCAGAATTCGGCGCAGATGCGCCTCGCCGAAGACAATGATGATCGCGGTAGGGACGCTCATTACTGGGCGCCCACCCGGTGAAGTCCGAGACAATTATCAATTTGAAGACCGCAAAAGCGATCGGCATTCAGGTGCCAACATCCTTGTTGCTTGCCGCCGACGATGTGATCGAGTAGGGCTCCGTTCGCCGCGACGCATGAGTCCCCCATCAGCGAAGTGGCACCACGCCCCATCGAGGTCCGCTACGGGGAACAGCGGACTGGATTTGCTCACGTTGAGTTTTTCGCATTTTGACCCAACTGCGACATCGAGGCTAAGCCCTTCCAGGCACGGAACGCTTGCAAATTGGGCGGCCGGGACTGAAGTTTGGCGGCAGCTTCTCGTCAATTGGGGGTGGCATATGACATTGCCACGTTCAGAACCCAAGTACGACCGCGACTTTCTGCTCAGCCCCGACAAGCGCAACGAGCTTGTCGAGCTTTGGGAAGTTGAAAAGTACGGGCGGGACTGCTTCGGCGATCCTGATCATGTTCACCTTTACGGCATGGCGCCCAGGCAGTGGTGGGAGCGCGGTGTGCGCATACTGGCGCGAACCTGCCTTGAGGCGGTGAAGGACCCCCTTGGTGATGCGATAGGACGCGATGTTGCGAAGGTCGTCGCGTCGGCTTCCGGCAAGTACAATGTGGGCGTCGTCGATCCGTTCGCTGGATCATGCAATGGCCTGTATGCCATTGTGCGGCATCTGCCCGGCTCAAAAGGTATTGGTTTCGAGATCCAACAATCCGTTTTCGATCTGACTAGCAGAAACGTTGCACACCTAAACGTCCCGGTAGATTTGGTTTTTGGCAGCTACAAAAACTGCCTCGCTTCGCACAGGCATCCCGCCGATCATCTTATCGTGGCTTTCCTCGCGCCACCGTGGGCAGATGCTCTGCATCCATTAGCCGGCTTGCACCTCGATCGGACAAAGCCTCCAATTCTCGAAATCGTGCGCGACTTCGAGCAGGTCTACGGCTCCCAGCCTGTGTTGTATGTGACCGAAGTCCATGAAGTGAACGAGCCAACCGCGCTCAAGGCGGTGGTGTCGACATTCGACTGGTCCGATCTTCGCATCTACGATGTCAACGCGCCAGGGTTGCAACACGGTATTTTGCTGGGTACACGGCGTTGGCCTCTTTAAGACATCCGTGAGGAATCTTCGTCGGCGGGAAGGCTTGGTCAATCGGAGCAGGAGAAAGAAGATGGCAGCATACCTCATCGTGGAGCACATCATTACCGACGCGGCCAAGTTTGAAGAATACAGGATCAAGGTCGGGCCCTTGATCGCAAAGCATGGTGGCCGCTACTTGACAAAGGGCGGGAGCCACAAGATCCCGGAGGGCGGGCATTGGAAACCCGAGCGGGTTGTCATCATCGAGTTTCCGGACATGGACGCGCTCAACGCATGGTACAACGCGCCCGAGTACCAGCCGCTCATTGCCCTTCGCAAACAGTGCACGAGCGATCTCGATATGATGTTCACGCTCGAAGGCGCTTAGTCTGGAATTGGCCCATTCAGCGAAGTGGCTTCAGCTCTCAGTGAGGCCCGCTCAGCGGGGCATAGCCGACTGGATTTGCTCAGGTTGAGTTCTTCGCATTTTGACCGATGCCGTCGAAAAATGCCCTGCCACAGTTGGCGTTGCCATTAAGGAAGCGTTTCGGGCCTGCTCCTGGCTGGGCGTCGCCGCCTGGCCGGCGAATACCACGACCGGATTGCCATGCGCCACTTACCCAGTCGACGCGCACACCCCATCCATTGGCGGCCCGAGTAGACGCAGTGCCATCGTCTTAAGCTTCCGCACAATGGCGGCGAGGTGGAACTCGTCGCGAGCGCCGGCGAGACCACGAGGGCGCATCCGCTCGAAGCCAGGCTGGACCTTCAGGTGTGCAAAGCGCATCTCGACCTTTTTGCGCTCATTTCTCGATCGCCCTCAAGCCCTCTTTCGACAGCATCGACCCAAATGCGACATCGACCCGTCGTGGTCCTTTGCATCCAGCGTGTGACGGTCATTTCGATTTAGCACCTCCCCCATCCCTGCCGGATCGGGCTGCTTTATCTCGGCGAGGATCGGCATGGGCATTTCTGGGCCTGCAGCGCGGCCGAAGTCTCTCCGCGAGACCATGAAGGGAAAGGAAAGCAATGAGCGCGACCGATCCCTGGTAAGTCGTGCGACATGCGGATGATCGTTCTTTACAGGCGTCTCTGGTTGCTCAAATATCTTCTGCGGTGGGTCAGGGTATCCACTCTGGAGCCCCTCCACATCTGTCACAGATCGGGAGGCTTCTATGATCCTATTCAGGATAATCTTCGCGGTAACCGCTATCTTGCTAAGCAGGGATGCATTTGCGGAGCCAGGGATGTGGATCGGGACAGCCCCATTTTGCTTTGCGTCGCCAGCAGACTGCACTGATCTGGGAATGACATACGTGAAGAGTGATTCAAAAGGGGCCGGTGGCGAATGCTGGACCGGAACGAAAGTGTATTGTTCAGGTTATGCCGCCCCTGACATTGCATTCATGGGTTATGATGCTTGTGACGGTTTACAATGTCATCGAACCATGTGCGGTAGCAATCCCGGTCCGGGTCCGAGGGTAATCGCAAGTGAGTCTTGGTACTTCTGTCCTGTCTGCGTTAGTGCAAATGTTAAAAGGATGATAAGATTGAACAAAGTCCCTAACGCACAGATTGCGCGTGCTTGTCCGTGGCGGTATTTCTAGGTTCGTGATCATTGGGCAGTACGTAGGCGCAGTCAGCGCACATGATCGCCCGCTTGTCGCCGATGCAGATCCGATCCTTGCCGCCGTCGTGCCTGCAATCGTGGCATTTGAATAGGTAGTTGAATAGGGAGTCACCTGGCGTGCGGAAGATTGATGCGGAGCGGCATCGCTCGAATCTCCGCCGACGTGACGCGCTCGCACAGGCGCAGAGACCAGCGCCGGAACCGATGTTCCAGACGCCCAGATGATGCGGCCGTAGTCGCTATGGCGTAACCTTGAAGCGCCAGCGTCATCACGCCAACCGGCCAACGGCGCTTTCGCCTTGTGAGAGGTCCAGCGATGCCCGCAGATCATGATACGCGCCATGATACGCGCCCCTTGGGGCGAACCGGCATCGATGTGCTGCCCTTGGGCATCGGCACGAACAAGTGGCGGCGTGCCGATCGCGGGGCCGTGCTGGAAACATACAGGACCATTCACGATGCCGGCCCGTGCATGATCGACACCGCTGAAATCTATTTCTCGGAGCGCGTCGTGGGTGACTGCTTGCGCGCCGGTCCCACCCGCGCGGTGATAG
>Ga0307474_10000156_pt1 | contig 50029 bp, 33 predicted proteins | sample atmos_gasesECM1C_2_FD_203312 | JGI IMG/M metagenome (GOLD analysis project Ga0307474, IMG submission 203312) | Hardwood forest soil microbial communities from Morgan-Monroe State Forest, Indiana, United States - atmos_gasesECM1C_05 | ecosystem: Environmental > Terrestrial > Soil > Temperate... | reverse complement strand
GAAGCCGGCAAAGTTCCGCTGTCAGAAATTGACGACCATGTACGCCGAATTCTATATGCCGAGTTTCTGTCGGGAATAGTAGACGATCCGCCGCAGCTGGGCGTAGTGGACGTCGAGAAAGGATTTGAAGTTTCCCAGCGAGTAGAGGAAAAGAGCATCGTTCTGCTGAAGAACAGCCCAGCGGTGCTTCCGATCGATCCATCCAAGGTCCACACCATTGCGATTGTTGGCGGACATGCCGACGTCGGTATGATCTCCGGTGGTGGATCGGCGCAAGTCGATCCTCCCGGCGGCAATGCCATCATGCCTCCTGGCCAAGGCGCGACGATCTGGCAGAAACCCGTTTGGTTCCCTACCTCTCCCCTAAAGGCGCTTCAGACCAAGCTGCCGAACGCAAAAATTAATTTCGATCCGGGAACAGATCCGCAATCGGCTGCGAACCTCGCCAAGTCTGCCGACCTTGCGATTGTCTTTGCCTATCAGTGGCTGGCAGAAGATATGGACGTGCCGAGCCTTTCGCTTCCGAATAACCAGGATGCTTTGATCGAACAGGTGGCGGCAGCGAATCCTCACACCATCGTCGTGCTCGAAACCGGCACCGTCGTCACCATGCCCTGGATCGACAAAGTAGCAGCCGTGGTCGAGGCTTGGTACGCCGGAAGTTCGGGACACAAGGCACTGGCAAACGTGCTCGTTGGAGATGTCAATCCGTCTGGCAAGCTGCCGCTGTCTTTCCCGAAAACCGAAGCGGATCTTCCGCATCCTGATGCGCCTAAGATTCCATCCGAGAGCCAGGTACGCCCTGGAGATGTTGCCGACAACGGTGCGCCTACCTCGAATGCTTCAGCTCGCGCCGGTTACGCGGTCCATTACGATGAGGGCCCTGAAGTTGGCTACAAGTGGTATGAAGCACAAAATAAAAAACCGCTGTTTCCCTTCGGCTTCGGCTTGTCTTACACCACCTACGAATACTCCGGCCTGTCGGTCGATTCAACCGCCAAGACCGCGCGCTTCACCGTCAAGAACACCGGCACGCGAGCCGGCACCGAGATTGCTCAAGTCTATGGACGGCTTCCGAAAGGTTCAGACGAATCCTATAAGCGGCTTGTGGGGTGGAAACGAATCACGCTCGCTCCCGGCGAATCTCAGACCGTTACGGTTGCGATCGATGACCGGGCGTTGAAGACCTTTGATGAAGCGAAGAACGCTTGGAACTTGCCTTCAGGCGAATATCAAGTGTTGGCTGGGAGCTCTTCAGACAAAACGCCTCTGACCGCGAGTCTTGTGGTGCACTGAAATTCGTCACCACAAAAACACCCCCCTGGCGTCCACTACCAAACATAAACCGCGCTTACGTGCGGAGGGCCGGAGCGATCTCCTACGACCTGGGTTTCAAGAACGATTTCTATGTTCTTTCGATTCCAATCGGCAGGTACTCGCTTCAATATCTCCTCCATCCGCTGCTCATCCACCAGGAATTCCCCGGCGGCGACGGTGCCTCCGCGGCCAATCCCTGCGCCCACGACCACCAATTGCTCGATGTTGGGGTCAACGAACCGAGCCACTATCGCGTAATCCGAGTAAGTCCCGGTTTGTTGAATCGTACGATCCATCATCCAATTGTGATTTCCAGGATTGTCGCGGTCCTCAATCCATAATTTGTTCATCGCGGGATCGTTGGCAAAATGGAAACGCAAAGGCGAGGTCAAGCGCAGCGTCCAGCTATTATCGAAAGCTCCGATAAATATCGACGGGGCCCGGCGTAAATCAGTAAGGGTAGTGTTCGACTCGCCGAGCACGCGGGAGGTCTTCCCGTAAGAGCGCAGCAGAGCCGCCACATTCACCAGGGGACTTACATCATCAATAATTAGCGCCACCATGCTGTCAGGCAAAGTGATTTGATGCGAGGGGTCAGCGGCGTCGCGCAGGCGTATGGTCGAGTACTGGCTTTGGTCGGCAACGCATATGAGCACCGGATTCGGTGAGGTTATGAACGGCTCCCAAAATTGTTTCAAGACCGGAGGGCGGGACATACGCCATAGCGCGATCGAAGCAATCGCTAGTGTCAGCGCGATCAGTGCCACTGCAGGCATCCTGCGCGCCATCAGATTTCGTTTTGGTTGCCGAACGTCCGCTGGCGTCGCGGCAGTCTGGGCTTTGAGGAGATCAGCGTCGCCGGGCATCTCCAGAGAAGTTACAGCCGGAGGACCGCTGGGATGGCCGGGCCAATAAAACTGCGGGGCGTAAGATCCCGCGGGCAAGATCATGCGAATTTCGTGGTTATGCTTGGGGTCGTGATAATACTGTTCGATGCGCTTACGGATTTCCGCTGCGGTAACTCGAACAATAGGGTCCGTATTTGTGTCGTAGTCGGCGGGCCGGTCGAAGATTTCGACCCCCAGGATGCGCTCTTTGAGTTGGTCGGTTTGGCCGGCCAATGCGCGCGCTACCACCAGCCTTAAGAACTTCGGATATCTCTTGCTGGAATGGAATAAGGGCGAAGCGAGCAGCAATTCGAGTTGCTGTTGAACGGCATCCTTTTCGACTTCGCTGCAAGGCGTCCAGTTTTCGGTTAGCTGCTCTGGTTGCAAAGTTACCCACCCCAACCCCGGTGAAGTACCTCGCCGAACACTCAAATAGACCGCCATTTCGGCAAGTTCTAGGAATACAAAAGATAATTTTAATGGATGGTACTGCGCTTTAGAACAGCCTGCAATGTAAAACGCGCCCGCGAGGCCGCTTTACGGTCATTCTTGCCCGATTTGCAACTCGTGAGATATGAATACTATAGGCGACAATAATCAGCCTTATCGCTCTTATCCTCGTTACTTTACCTGAAAACCGTTGCCAGCCTGCTCGCGACTCTCTATAAATCTCACCAACGCACGGCATTCCAGTGCTTACACGCACAATCTGAAGATTTATCTGCGGCGGTCACGGGGACAGTGAGTTTGGCCGCTGGTTCGAGCCGTACCGGGTGGAGTCCTGGCGTCAGCCAGAATTTCGAGGAGGGTTTTCGAATGTCAGGCAGCTTTCGCTTACGGCAACTTGGGTTGTTACTTGGCGCTCTGGTGGTTCTATTCCTCTGCTGCCATCCTCTCTACGGCCAGTCGTCCGCTGCGTTTACCGCCACGCTCGGCGGTCGAGTGGTCGATCCCTCCGGCTTGGGCGTGAAAGACGCCGCGGTAACGCTCACCAACTCCGATCTCGGCATTTCGCGCACGACTTCCAGCGGCGATACCGGCCTCTACAGTTTTACTTTCCTGCCTGCGGGAGTTTACGTTCTGGAGGCGCGAACTTCGGGATTTAAGCAGTATCGGCAAGAGGGAATCACCTTGGCGGCTGGCCAGAGCGCCGAACAGGAGGTTCGCCTGGTCGTAGGAGCGCTTACCGAAACCGTCGAAGTTACTTCCCAAGCGCCGCTGCTGAATACGGACAACGCGAATATTTCGCAAGACCTCTCCGCCCGATTTACCGAAGGCCTTCCATTGAACTTTCGCAGCGTGATCAGTTTGACGCTGATTAATTCCTCGGTGAACAACGCGGCCGAACAGCAGGTGGTCGGCGCCCCGGGACTGGCGCAAACGGCCGACCAGGACATTTCGTTCCTGAATTTCGGCGGCACCTTTTTTGGCACCGCGGAATATCTGCTTGATGGAACCTGGGATACACGCGTGGATTGGGGTGGGGTAATTTACGTTCCGTCGGTGGACGCCGTGCAGGAAATGAAGGTCATGACCAACGCGTTCACCGCCCAGTATGGCTGGAGCAGCGGCAACGTCGTCAACATCGTCACCAAGTCGGGAAGCAACGGATTTCACGGAGACGCTTGGGAGTTCTACGCCAACAGCGCCCTGGACGCGAGATACTATTTCAACAACGGAGCTCAACCGTCGTTCAATCGCAATCAGTTTGGCGGCACGATCGGTGGACCAATCAAGAAGGACAAACTCTTTTTCTTCGCCTACTACGAAGGTGAGCGGCAATCCACCCCATCCACGAACTCTTACACTCTGCCCACCGCCGCGGAAAGGACCGGCGACTTCTCAGCGCTCTTGGGAGCGCAAGTTGCCACCGACACTCTCGGTCGGCCGGTTTTCGCCGGTGAAATCTACAACCCGTTCAGCAGCCGCCAAGTCACTTGCGGAGGCACGGATCCCGTCACCGGGAATCATGTAACCTGTGGCACCGGCACGGCATTCGTTCGAGACCCGATTTCCGGCAACATCTCGACTGGGCTTGGTGTTACCAACAAAATTCCCGCGGCACTCATGGACACCATCGCCAGCAATATCGCCGCTGCGAACTTTTGGCCGAATCCAACTTCAGGGGGATCGACCGGAACCAACTTTACCCCAACCGGCGCAGCCGCAGAACATTCGAACGAGTACTCGGGCCGAATCGACTACAACATCGACGAGAACAACCGCCTCTATGCTCGCTTTTCGCAGAAGTTCCAAACCAAAACAAACACGCCAGACTTCTACGGACCTGATGATCCGGCAGGTCCAGGACTGCTCAATCCCAATAATCGCTACAGCATCAACGTCGCTCTCAACCACATTTTCAATCCCACTTTTACGATGAACTTGAATTTCGGCGTGAACCGCCACGTCGAGCAGGCCACCGGACAAGGTTTGGGCTTTCAAACCTCGACTCTCGGCTTCCCGACATTCATTGACGGGATTGCTCCGGCCTTCCCCCAGATTTCCTTTAGCGGGGGCGGAAACTATGCTCCGCTCGGAGCAGTTGGCGGGAACAACAGTTACATCGTGCCGCAAACCTTCTGGACTAGCTCGATTGATTTCACCAAAGTAAAAGGTCGACACGAACTAGCTTTTGGTTTCACCGATGTGTGGCTGCGGATTGACGGCGGCCACTTTGGCCAAACGGCCCTCAACTTCCAAACCGCTTCCACCGAAGGGCCGGATCCCAATAACGCAACGGCGGGCACCGGAGACGGGTTCGCGTCTTTCCTGCTCGGAGTGGGAAGCGGAACCAACGGTACCTCGTGCGCCCTTTGCACGCTGTTCCAGGCATTCCCCGCTACGGATAAGCACTTTCTCGGCTGGTATATGCAGGACGGCTGGAGAGTAACTCCGAGAATTACAGTGAACCTGGGCCTCCGTTACGAAATCCAAACCGCGCCAACCGAACGCCACAATGCGCAAAATTCCTTTAGCTTCACTGGGGAAAACCCGATAAGCGCCCAGGTTGGTTTTTCCGTTCCAGGTGTACTTAACTTTAGCTCACCCAACAATCCCGGCCTGTATCGTACTCCGTACGGCAATGTTGCTCCGCGGATCTCCATCGCGTATCAAGCCGCCAAAAACCTGGTCGTCCGTGGAGGTTACGGAATCTTTTACGTGCCGAACTACTACGGCCAAGGTCCTAATGACGGGTTTTCACAGCCAACGCCATGGAACACGACTTTAAACAACGGTCTAAATCCCGCGTCGACTCTGAGCGGCAATCCGAACGCCACTTGCGAAGCTTCTCCCGGTGTTTTCTCGGCCTGCGCCCCCGCGTTCACCACCGAAAGGCTGCCCACCGGCAATTCCGCGGGAGGGCTGCAGGACGTCGGCTTTGGGGCCACCATAACTAACCACAACCGCAGCGTTCCATTCGTCGAGCAGTGGATGGCCGGCGGTCAGTACTCGTTTACGCCCAACGACATGTTGGACGTCAGCTACGTGGGGAATCACGGTACGAACCTGCTCGCCACAGGTTTGCAGTGGGATCAAATATCGTCGGGAAATCTGGCTCAGGGGAATACACTCTTCAACGCGGTGCCCAATCCCTTCTTTGGCAGCATCACGTCCAGCAGCTGCGGGCTTAACAATCCCACAATCACCTTGGCGCAATCGCTCCAACCGTTTCCTCAATACTGCAGCGTGTTCGAGAACGGTCCTGCCGTCGGCAGTTCGAAGTACGACGCGTTGCAGGTGACCTATACCCACCGGTGGCACTCCGGGCTGGATCTCAACCTCTCGTACACCTATTCCAAGTTCACGGATGACGTGCAAGGTGCTTCCGGTTGGGCCTTCCCAGGGAGCGGAACCAGCAATCTGAATTCGTACAACCTCGCCGCCGACTATTCAGTGGATGCCAGCAACGTCCCGCACCGATTCGTCGCCTCCTACATTTACGAATTGCCGGTGGGCAAGGGCAAACGATTCGGCGCCGAGTGGAGCAGGCCCGTTAACGCGGTCCTGGGCGGTTGGGCGTGGAGCGGAATTCTCACCGCGGAATCAGGATTGCCAATCTCTATCCAACCAGCCTCGAATAACGTCGGTTTCGGTTTCAACCAGCGCCCCAACATCGTGCCAGGCGTGAATCCGGTCCCAGCGAATCAATCGATCAACAACTGGATTAATCCAGCCGCGTTTTCGCAACCGGCCAGCTTCACCTTCGGTGATGCTCCCAGATTCTTCGAGAATCTTCATGGGCCCAAGTTCTTCAATTGGGACATGGCCATTCAAAAATACTGGGATTTCACCGAGGGTAAGCGCTTGCAATTCCGATTCGAAATGTTCAACGCGCTCAACCATCCGGACTTCTTCCAACCGGACACCAATCTGGGCGACGTGAGCTCCGGCAATTTCGGGAGGATAACATCCGCTTACCAGGCTCGAACCGCACAGGTGGCTGCGAAATTCTATTTTTGACGCCTGATGCGATCTTCATCTCCGTCACCCCGGAGCGCGGAAGCCTGGCAGGCGCCGGCGATTGGATTCCCAGTCGCGGCTCGCCACCCAACCTGCCAGGCGCTTCGTTCTGAACGCGACCGACAACGGCTCATTCGTCGGGGAAGTGATTACCTTTGCGCCAGAACTCTGTATGTATAGCGACCGGCTGACCAACAAATCGGTGATCCAGTCACACGTATGAAGACATGGGGCTCGCACATGCTACTAACGGACTTGCTTCTCAGGCTTCGCCGGTGCTTGTTCGTGGTCGCAGTGGGTGCGCTGACTCTGCTCCATTCCCCTGTTGCAGCTGCCGATACTCCAGGTCCCAATGATCCGGTGGCTAACCCGCGCGCGGTCGTCACTACCGCGCACGCACGATTCACCGTCTTGACGCCGCAACTCATTCGCCTGGAATGGGCCGCCGACGGCAAGTTCGAAGATCACGCCTCGCTGGTCTTCCTGAATCGTAATCTTCCCGTCCCTGAATTCACCCACGAATCCGCAGCGAATGGCGGACGCACAATTATTCAAACCAGCGCGCTGAAATTGGTTTACCTCGCCGGTAACTCGGATGGCAAATTCTCCCCGGACAATCTCAGCATCACTTTCAGCCCGAACGGGAAAGAGATCGTGTGGAAGCCAGGCATGCCGGACACCGGCAATCTGCTCGGCACCACGCGCACGCTCGACCGGATCAAGGGCTCCGACGTGCAGTTGGAACCAGGGCTCATCTCCAGCGATGGCTGGACCGTCGTTGACGACAGTACGCGCCAGTTGTTTGACTCCGACGATTTTTCCTTCGCGTCAGGTGAAAGCAGCCCTTGGCCGTGGGTTGCGGCTCGCCCGGCCGGCGACCGTCAAGATTGGTACTTCTTCGGCTACGGCCACGACTACAAGCGCGCCCTCTTCGATTACACGCGTGTGGCCGGAAAGATTCCGCTGCCGCCGCGGTTTGCATTCGGAGCCTGGTGGTCGCGCTATTGGGCCTATACCGACCAGCAATTCAATCAGCTGATTCAAAGTTTTCATCAACACGATACGCCTCTTGACGTCCTCGTGATCGACGTTGATTGGCATCTCACCTTCAACGAAGTTGGGGGGAACCAAAAACAAGATGCCTCGGGACATCAGCTCGGCTGGACCGGTTATACCTGGAACAAGTTGCTATTCCCCGACCCGGATCGCTTTCTAGCGGGCATACACCAGCAGGGCCTCCAGGCCACAATAAATGTCCACCCGGCCTCCGGTGTGCAGCCTTGGGAGGAGCACTACCCAGAGATGGCACGCGCGATGGGGATCGATCCGGCAACCAAGCAATATATTCCGTATGACATTACCGAAAAGAAATTCGCCACGAATTACTTGAACGACATAATTCACCCACTCGAGAAACAAGGTATCAATTTCTTCTGGCTCGACTGGCAGCAAGAGGACACCACCAGCATTGCTGGATTGAATCCCACCTGGTGGATCAACTACGTCTTCTTCACCGACCAGCAGCGTCAGGGCAAACGCGCGTTGCTCTTTCACCGCTGGGGCGGCCTCGGAAATCATCGATATCAAATCGGATTTTCCGGGGACACCATCTCGGTGTGGGATTCGCTTGCCTTCCAACCTTATTTCACCGCCACGGCTGCCAACGTGGGATACGCCTATTGGAGCCACGACATCGGCGGCCACATGCCCGGCGCCATCGAACCGGAGCTTTACCTCCGTTGGATCCAGTGGGGAAGTTTCAGTCCCATCCTGCGAACTCACACCACCAAAAATCCTGACGCGGAACGGCGTATCTGGGCCTACCCCGAGCCGTATTCGGACTTGATGCGCGAATCTTTCGCGCGTCGCTACGCCCTGCAGCCCTACATCTACACCGAGGCCCGAAGAACGTACGACACCGGTTTGGCGCTACTGCATCCGCTTTACTATGAATGGCCGGATGCGCCGCAGGCTTATACCGCGAAGAATGAATATATGTTTGGCGATAGCATGCTCGCCGATCCGGTGACTCAACCAGTCGCAAAGGATTCACAACTCGCGAAGGTCCAGGTGTGGCTGCCTCCCGGTGACTGGTTCGAGCGGGACAGTGGGGCAAGTTTTCACGGACCGATCACCGTAGACCGCGACTTTTCGATCAGCCAAATCCCCTTGTACGTGAAGGCTGGAAGTATTATTCCCATGCAACCGCCGATGAAGTATACCGGCGAGAAACCTGTGGACCCGCTCATCGTCACCGTCTTCCCACTACAAAACGGACAGACGTCGAAATATCGCCTCTACGATGATGCGGGCGACACACCCGGCTACCAGGAAGGAGAATGTACCTGGACACCGATTCAGGCTGCTTCGAACGCCGACGGCACCGTACTCACGTTGACCGTCGCGCCCGCCATAGGTCACTACGTTGGAATGCCAAACGAAAGAGCCTACGAGTTCCGCCTGCCGGGAAATTGGCCGCCATCTTCGGTGACGGTTAACGACCAGCCGCTGTCCTACTCCATCGCGGTGGATCATCCGGGATGGCATTTTGAAGGAAATACTCTAACCACCGTGATTACGACTCGCCGGTTCAGCACCGGCGACGCGATTACCGTGAAAGTGCGAATCGATCCCCAGTTGGCGCGCGATCGCTCGATTCTCGACGGCTTCACCGGCAAGTTGACGCGCCTGCGCGAAACCTACGACATCTTAAACGTTGCGTGGCCCGCTGCCGGCGCCCCGAACCTTTTGATCGACGCCATGCAGACCGGAGATCGCATCGGCTATCATCCGGAGACCGTGTTTGCCGAAGTGAGCGGCCTGTCGGCGAAATTGCATGGCTTGTCCGAAATTATAGATGCCATGCATGCTACGGAGAGTTCGCCCGCATTCGCGTCAATGAATCAGGACAAACAGCACCAAAGTCAAAAGCTCGAACAGTACAACGGTCTGATTAACACCGCCCTTGCGCACATCGCGGACCTTAATCCGTCTCCCTCGTTGTCCTCGAACGGTACCACCCGACCGTGACCGATCCGGAAGATCGCGGGCGAATCCAAAGCGGTGGTCTGGAAATTCGGAATTCGAAGTGAGAAGCTCAGAGCCGAGCAACGCGGCTCGGTCGCCCAAGGAATCTTTTCCGTCGCGGACTGCAGACGCCACGCGATCTCGAATTGCCAAGAACATGCCAGGAACATGCCAGGATCGTGCATGACCAGAAGAGAGTTGTTGTCTTTGCTGTTTTCACTTGGCGCGCTTGAATTCGGCAGCGTGCTGGACGCCCAAGGGACTAACCCCAAGACCGCCCCAGTGTTCCAAGTGAAGACCTTGAAGGGTATTGATTTTGTTCTCCGTAACTCGCCAACTTCTCGGAAGCATCTGATTGAAACCATGCCGGGAGGGGTAGCACTCCTCGATTACAACAACGACGGTCTGCTGGACATTTTCTTTGTGAACGGCGGCAACGTTCGCGAAAAAATGACCACCCCCATAAATTTCGATCGTAGGAATCCAGCCTATTGGAATCGCCTGTACCGTCAGAATCCGGATGGTACTTACACCGACGTCACCGAACGGGCTGGCCTCGCTCATGCCGGTGATTCAAACTATGGGATGGGAGTCGCAGTCGGTGATTACGACAATGACGGCTTTCCCGACATCTACGTGACCAACTTCGGAAAAAATATTTTGTATCACAACAATGGCGACGGCACTTTTACCGACGTCACCGCCAGGGCTGGCGTTGCCGCCGGCGGTTGGTCTGCCTCGGCGGGATTTTTCGATTACGATAACGACGGCAGGTTGGATCTGTTTGTTACCCGCTATCTCGATTGGAGCGTGGAGAGCAGCAAAACGTGCGGCTCTGAGAGACCGACGTACTGCCCGCCGGGTTCGTTTCCTGGGATTACCAACGTCCTCTATCGCAATCGGGGAGACGGCACGTTTGAGGATGTCAGCGTCGCGTCCGGCATCGCCGCGAAGAAGAGCCACGGCCTGGGCGTCGCGTTTGCCGACTATGACGGCGACGGTTTCACTGACATTTTTGTCGCCAACGACGCGACCGATCAGTTTCTCTTCCACAACAACGGGGACGGTACGTTTACCGAATGTGGTCTGGATTCTGGTGCGGCCCTTTCGGAAACCGGGAGAATGCCTTCGGGTATGGGCGTAGTTTTTCAGGATTATGACAACGATGGCCTTCCCGACCTTATTGTCACCCAGCTTCCTCACGACCCCTACGTTCTCTTTCATAACGACGGCAAGGGATTGTTTAGCGCGCAGGAATTGGAAGCAGGTTTTGGCATCCTCTCGGGAAACGTGTCGGGTTGGGGAGTCGGGTTGGAGGATTTTGACAACGACGGATGGAAGGACGCCTTTATTGTCCAGGGACATGTCTTCGACAACGTCGAGACCTACGATGATTCGCTGCGCTACCGCGAACCTCCCTTGCTGGCCCTGAACCGTGCAGGCCGTTTCGAACGAGCCGACCCCGGATCGGATTTGCCCGTAGCCGGCCGCGGCTCGGCGTTCGGTGATTTGAACAACGACGGCTGGATGGATGTCGTCACTACTTCTCTTGGCGACGCTCCGCAGTTCTATTTCAATCGTCGCGGCCAATTTCACTGGTTGACCATCACGCTGCGTGGAAAGCGCAGCAATCGCGACGGTTTCGGCGCCCGCGTTCAAGTGAATGGCCAGACGCGCTTCGCGACCGCGGCGGGAAGTTATCTCTCATCTAACGATAAACGTTTGCATTTTGGCCTCGGCTCCGCGCAGACGGCTGACATTGAGATTCGCTGGCCCTCCGGCATTCGTCAGGTCTTGCGCGGTGTAAAGGCCGATCAATTCATAGTGATTGAGGAGTCGGCGCAACCATGATTTTCGCGCTGCTGTGCATGTGCTTGCTCTTGCCACCACAATCGGCGGAGCCTTCCGTGCCCCCCGATGCTCTTCCGCTACTGCAATCCGGAATCGACGCCGAAAATCGCGGTGCCTTGGACCAGGCGATCGTCGCGTTTCGGAAGGCCGCGGATCTGGCTCCGGACTCGGCAATCGTCTTGCTTCGGTTGGGCGACGCATACATGAAGAAGCGTGACTACGCTGCCGCCATTCCGCCCTTGAAACACGCCGCCGAATTGAGTCCGGATTCCCCCGCCGTCCATCAGTTGCTCGGATATGCGCTGCTCGCGACCGGCTACGCCGCCGAGGCCATTCCTCATTTGAAAATGATTAACGACGCCGGAGCTCTGGGTATTGCGCAACTGCAAGCGGGCCAAGCAGCGGAAGCAGTCGCGAATCTGCAAGCGGCTCTCGCGAAAACGCCGGACGATCCGGATCTTCTCTTCTATCTCAGTCGCGCCTCGACGGCGCTCGCCGGGCAGTCGCTCGACCGCTTGCGTGCCGTTGATCCGAATTCTGCACGAGGGCATCAGGCTCTCGGTCAAACCGATTACGAATTGAAAAAACTTCCAGAGGCCGCGAAGGAATATGAGCAGGCGATCGCGATGCGGCCCGATTTGCCGGGTTTGCGGCTCGAACTTGGGCAAGTTTTTGCCGCCGGTTCCGAATGGGCCAAGGCTGAAGAACAATTTCGCGGAGAGGCAAAATTGCAGCCCGGAAATGCAGAAGCTGCTTATCGTTTGGGAAACGCGTTGCTGCAGCAAGGAAAGATGAAGGAAGCCGCGGAGGAGTTGAAACGTTCTGATTTGCTCAGCCCGGGTATGCCGGAAACTTTATACGCCTTGGGCCGAGCGGCCGCCATCACCGACCCGGACGCGGCCGAGCGTGCGTTGCTGCGCGTGATCGAGCTGGAGAAAGATACTCCGCTTGCCGGACAAGCGTATTTGGCATTGGCTCAACTTCACCGCAAGCAGGGCAAGACGGACCAGGCTGCTCGAGACATGCAGGACTACCGCAGAATCCAGGCGGTCGCCGGTCACCCTCCTTCATAAGCGCCATCTGCAGGCTCGATCACCGTCTCGATAAGGAGGCGCCACCTGATGACAGCGGGCCCGGGGAACTATCGGCTAAGTTCGTTTTCGGTATGGCTGGCTTTGGTTCTTCTTGGTCCTGTGTCGGCTCGGGCCGCAAATCCACCGCAGCAAGTCGCACAAAACGCAACGCTCCGGGCTACGTTCAACGCCGACGGCACGTACGAACTCGAGTTTCTCAAGGTCAACTGGGGCCTCGCAGGCAAACTTCCCCAGGCTCCTGAGTCCGTCCAATCGACTCCCGGAAAAGATGCAATTGGAAGGTACGATGCCGTATCCGCAACCTACTTAAATGGTGCGCGAACTGCGCAGGTCCGCGTTTATCGGACGCTATCGATCGCCATTTTTCGTGATGTCTGGAATTCTGCCGGACCCAATCAGCACCCATTTCCTGCTTTCGATAAGTTGCCCTCAGAGTTGATGAAGTTTTCATACCAGCGCAGAACATTCGGGCCTTATGAGTTCGGCGCGCTGGGCTCCGAAGGCCCGTGGTCGCTTTTCGACAAACTGGGCAACGTTATGATGCTATCGCCGGCAGACAATTTTCTGATCTCGCAAATGAGCGAATCACCCGGAGGCGCAGCCGAGAGCCGCATCACTCCGTCAATCCAAACTCTGCCCGTCGGCTTCTCTCACAACACGCTGCTTGTTTTCGATAAGGGCATGAATCGAGCTTTTTCGACGTGGGGATCCGCGCTGCTGGCGCTGGGCGGGAAGCAGCGTCCTGCGAACGACGCGAACGTCGTGCTCGCCAAGCTTGGCTACTGGACCGACAACGGCGCCCGCTACTATTACAAGTTTGACCCGCAACGAGGGTATGCCGGAACTCTTCTCGCCATACGAGACCAATTCACGAAATTGGGCGTCCCGCTCGGATATATGCAACTCGACAGCTGGTGGTATCCCAAGGGCGTGAATGATCGATGGGATTCACTAAGCGCAGCGCTTCCCGATGGGGAATATATTTACCGTGCGGATAAGGAACTTTTCCCGGACGGCCTTGCCGCGTTTCAGCAATCGCTTGGGCTGCCGATCGTTACGCATTCGCGCTGGATTTCCACGGCCAGCCCTTATCGCGCGCAATATAAAATGTCTGGAAACGTCGTGCTTGACCCCATCTTTTGGAAATCCACCGCCGAATATTTAGGCGACGCAGGTGTCATCGCCTATGAGCAAGACTGGCTCGATCACAATGCGCAGACGGAACTAAATTTGACGGATCCTCAGATGTTTCTCGAAAACATGTCACAAGCGATGCTCAGCAAAGGAATGACCATTCAATATTGCATGCCGCTGCCCGGCCACTACCTGGCGAGTACGCAATACGCGAACGTCCAGACCATACGCCCCAGCGTGGACCGATTCGATCGCGAAAAATGGGACTCGTTTCTGTATGACTCCAGACTGGCGACCGCCGTTGGCCTCTGGCCCTGGACCGATGTGTTCTTCAGCAATGAGCTTCCCAATCTGATTCTATCCACGCTATCGGCCGGCCCTGTTGGAGTGGGAGACGCGCTGGGCGAAACGAACGCCAACAATCTCGCCGCTGCGATTCGCGCGGATGGGCTGATTGTGAAAGCGGATTCGTCCCTGCTTCCTATCGATTCGATGTATGTGAGCGATGCGATGAATGAGAGTGGGCCCATGGTCGCAAGCTCGCAGAGCGTATTTGGCAATAAGCGCGCGCACTACGTTTTTGCCTATCCGCGAATCGGTTCGGAAGAGGGCGTCACCGTTCCACTAAGCAGCTTGCAAATAAGCGGGCCTGTATTTGCGTACGACTGGGTTACGCATAGCGGTGAGCTGCTCCCAGACGGCGGAAACCTCCGCATGAAATTCACGGATGGTTGGGGTTATCAGATACTTTCTCCCGTCAATCGCCAAGGATTGGCATTGCTGGGTGACACCGACAAAATTGTGTCGCTGGGGAAGCAACGCATCGCAGCTTTCGAAGATCATGGCAGCCTAACGGCGGCCATCAAGTTCGCTCACGGTGAAGACCTGCTCACCATCTCCGGCTACGCTTCGCATCTCCCCAAATTCAAGGCGCTCCAAGGCAAACTCGCCAACGCGGCTTACGACCCACAAACCAAAATCTTTCGCGTGCAAATCACGCCAGCCGGATCCGGACAAGCTATCTTGCAAGTCGTCGCGCCATAATTTTCGGGCGCAATTGAACATCCGGCATCCGTCTCTCGTGTTTACTGAGACCGCGGTGCGAGATTGAGCAGAGTCAAGTCGATGCCGTCCATCGCATAACGGGCATACAGGAAGTCGTGGATCGATACCACGCGATCACCATCGAAATCGACGGCAACAAAATAAGCGGGCGTCTCGAGTGAGACCTCGCGGTCGTACACGATCATCGCGGCCCGGCCATCGACCACGCCCGCCGCGTAAGCCCACCGTTTGGCGGCTGCATATGCAGCGTAGTATTCCCGGACCTCGCTCTTCCCTTGCTTTCGCATCTTCGCGACCAGGTCGAGTTTGACGTCGTCAGCCAGCATTGCGCGAACGGTGTCGAAGTCTCCGATCTTGAACCCCTCTACATATGTGATCATTCGCGCTCGCGTTCCATCGGACAGCATTGGAAGTGAGGCATCGGCGGGTTCCTTGGCAAACTCGCGCAGACGAACGCGCCCCCGCTGCAGCGCGGCTTTCGCGGCGGCCTCGCTCGCACCAGTAATCGACGCGACTTCCTCCAGTGAATGGCCCAGCACATCCTTCAGGATGACCGCGCTCCGCTGCAGCGCCGGAAGCCGCATGAAAGTGCGCAGACTCATCGTGGCGCCCTCGTGGTCCTGATCGGGGGAATCCGGAGCGGCAATCATGTCGAGGGCCTCGTCATGCTGCATCATCGGACCCCGGGCGCGGCGCCGGAGAAAATCAAGCGCGGTGTTGTGGGCGATACGGAACAGCCACCCTTCAGGATTGGCGACGACGCCGACGCTAGGCAGGGCGGCAAGAGCTTTGATAAATGCGTCCTGGACAATATCCTCACCATCGACAGCAGAGCCGGTCATGCGCGCGCAGTATCGATGGAGCTTTGGACGAAGCTCACCCACCAATTGTTCGAACTGATTACGCACGTCATCAGTCATCAACTATCGCGTCCCTGTAATAGCGGTGCCCTTTGAATCATACGTTACGTCGAGTGGCAGGATGTCACTCTCGCTGCGAAAGCCGTAGGCGACGCCGTGCCTATAACGCGGATCGCGGAGCAACTCGGCAACTTGTTCTCCGAGCTGCGCTGGGACCCAGCCCTGGCCGCCGCCGGTGATGACCACGCGCTTTCCGTTTAGGTTCTGCATGTTCGTTCTCCTTTATCCGGGCATCAGGCGTGGTGGTTGTAGACGACGTCGCCGGCGAAGCTGTCGAACGCGGCGAGCGCTGCAATCCTCGGGAAGTAAGCGACCATGTCGGGATTCGTCCGCATCGCTTCCACCGATGCGAGGTCGCGCCACTGCGAGTAGATGACCACGTGGCGCTGATCCTTGGCGGCGATGAAGCTGGTCGAAATCCAGCCATCGAGCCGAGTGACCACGTTTTCAGTATTGGCGCACAGGAGCTCGATGAGCTTTTGCTGATTCTCAGGCTCAACGGTCAAGATGTTGATAAGCGTGGTGACCTGTTTGGTCACCGCAGTTGTCGCGTTCATGATGTTCCCCTCCAAAAAAGCGTTGGTCTCTGTCCTTACAACATGAAGACGATTCCGCGAATCGAAACGGACCGGTCCGGGGAGAAAAAATGTCCAATTTATGCGAAGGGAAGTGCGGGATATGCGAATAGCTCGCCCAGGCCGTCGCGAGCTATCGGGTACTCGAAATCAACTAGTTCGTCCGCCGGGCGGCAACTGTAGCGGCGCGTTCTTTTACGTGGGCCACCAGGGCGACGAAGCGCGGGTCACCGCGCAGCGACTTAACGTCGAAATCTTTTTCCATGGCCAAAGCGTAAGGGGGTGGCAGCCCGTGGTCCACGGATTCGCGCAACAAAGAAATGGCCTCGGCATCCCGGCCCTGATGGGCCTCGACGACACCCAGGTTGTACGTAGTGATGGCGGTGTTGGGATGTTCTGGCCCAAAGACCCGACGGTCCAGGATGATCGTTTCGCGAAACAACTTTTCCGCTTCGGCGTAGTGACCTTCGGAATCCAGAATGCCGGCCAGGTTGCCCATGGAGCCGAGTGCGGCCGGATGCTCCGGCCCGAGGACGCGGCGGCGGGCCTCGAGCGTTTCCCGATATAACTGCTCCGCCTCGCCGAAGCGCCCTTCCAGCTTCAGAACATTTGCCAGGTTGTTCTTGGAGGACAACGTGTCGGGGTGATCCGGCCCGAGAATACGGAGCATCGCTGCAAGCGTCTCACGATCCAACTTTTCGGCTTCAGGATACTGACCTTCCCGCTCCAGCACGACGGCCAAGCTGTGCGCAGATCTCAGGGTGTCCGTGTGTTCCGGCCCGAGCATTCGGCGTTGTGCGTCGAGCATTCCGCGGTACAGCTTCTCGGGTTCGGCGTAGTTTCCTTCATCCGCCAGCACGCTGGCCAGCTCTTGGGTCGCCACCAATGTGTCGGGATTTTCCGCGCCGAGGACCCGGCGGCGCAGTTCGAGCGTTTCGCGGTCCAGCTTTTCGGCATCAGCGCGGTGGCCTTCGGAGTGTAAAAGGACCTCCAGGTTGTACATCGAACGTATCGTGTCGGGATGTTCCGGCCCCAGCACCCGACGTTGTATAGCAAGCGTATCCCGATCCAACTTTTCCGCTTCGGGGTAATGGCCTTCCTGAAACACGATGTAACCCAAGCTGCTTGTCGATTTTAGTGTCTCTGGATTTTCCGGCCCCAGTACCCGCTTCTGAATCTCCATAGCCTGCTGCACTAGCGGGTGCGCGCGTGGATAGAGGCCGAGGTTGTCATAGACCATTCCCATGACGTACATCATCTGGGCTTGCAGCTCGGGGTCCGTCGCCAGGCCGGTGTCAATGTCCTTCGAAGCTTTATCCAGAATTTCGCGCGCGGTGACACTGTTGCCACGCGCTTCGCTGGGATTCGATTGTTTGAACATGCCGCTCATGAAACCGGTGACGCGGTTGGCGCGATCTCGCTCTCGAGTGGTGCGGTCGCGTTCCTGCGTAATCCGGCGCAAGGCCACAGCCTGCGTGACGATCAGGCCGGTCAAGAGCAGCAACACCACGAAGGCTGCCGCCACTGCGGCACGATGCCGCCGGACATATTTCTGAACCCGGTACCCAGTGCTGGCCGGGCGCGCCGCTACCGGCTCGTTGCGCAAATAGTGCGTGATGTCGGCGGCCAGCTCCGAAGGCGTGCCATAACGGCGGGCGCGATCTTTTTCCAGCGCCCTCATAGTGATCCAGTCGAGATCGCCGTGAAGCTGGCTCACTAACTCCCTCGGTTCCGTTCCGCGCATGGCAGCGGCCGCGCTCGACGTATCCTGCTGCGATTCCACTTTGGTGCTGGGGCGCGGCGGATCTTGTTCACGCAACTGTCGCAGCACTTCGTCTAACGGCTGCTCATGCCATTGCTTGGGATCAAAGGGGAGCGAGCCGGTCAGCAGTTCGTAAAGTACGACCCCGAGCGAATAGACGTCGGTACGCGTATCCAGGTCATGGACGCGCGGATCGGCTTGCTCCGGACTCATATAGACAGGAGTTCCGACGAAGGCCCCGGCTTGAGTGAACATAGTTTCGCCGGGGGCTTGCGGCCCAACGGCTTTCGCCAGGCCGAAGTCGATAATACGTGGAGTGGCTTTGCCATCTACTTCGACCACCAGGATGTTGGCCGGTTTCAGATCGCGATGAATGATCGCCTTCTGATGCGCGTGCAGCACGCCATCGCAGACTCTTACGAAAAGTTCCAGGCGATCGCGGATTTTGAGTTGATGCTGATCGCAGTAGGTGGTGATCGAAACGCCCTGAACGTACTCCATCACAAAGTACGGCTGGCCGTCGGGAGTGGCCCCTGCGTCGAACACTTTGGCGATCGCCGGGTGATCCATGATCGCCAAGGACTGGCGCTCGGATTGAAAGCGTTGCAGCACAGCTTGATCGTCAATTCCGGCGCGAATCAATTTCAGGGCCACTTGCCGCCGCACCGGAACAGTCTGCTCGGCCAGCCACACCTGCCCCATGCCGCCTTCACCGAGTTTGCGGGTCAAACGATAAGGGCCAATGGATTTGGATTCGAGGGGAACTGGATCGAGCATCAGCCCGGAAAGAGGATGTTCGGATAGGCCGCTGGATTTCTCATACTCCGAGAGCAACGATTCGACTTCGGCGCGCAGGGAGTCGTTGTGCGCGCAGGCCTCCTCCAGGAAAGGCGCGCGCTCCGCAGGCTCGCGCTCCAGGGCCCCTCCGACAATTTCCTTAATCTTTTTCCACTGCTGCGGTGCTTCCACTTTTTCCCTTCTTCATGGCACGCGACAACCACGCTTTGGCCACATTCCAATCGCGTTTCACGGTGGCGGGCGAAATCGCCAGCACGGAAGAGGTCTCTTCGATCGTCAACCCGCCGAAAAAACGCAGCTCGACAATGCGGCTCTGCTGTTCATCCATTTCGGCGAGTTCGCTCAAGACGTCATCCAGGGCCAGCACGTCTACACCCTGTTTCTTCGGGGTGATTACCGCTTCATCCATCTTCACCAGGCAATCCACGCCGCGCTTGGCCGCGCCTCGCGAGCGCGCGTAATCCACCAGAATTTCGCGCATCAGTCTGGCGGCCACGGCTGCAAAATGCGCGCGGTTTTGTGCGTCCGGAGGCGCTCCATGCGCCAGCCGCAGGTAGGCCTCGTGCACCAAGGCCGCGCTTTGCAGGGTATGGCCGGGACGCTCCTGTCGCAGGCAGTGGTGCGCGATGGCCTTAAGTTCTTTGTAAACGAGGGGTAACAGCGCATCGAGGGCCTTGGCGTCCCCGTGTTTCCACTTCACCAGCAGTTCCGTGACGGGCTGGGATGGCTCTTGGTTCACGGACCCACCTTCGCCGAAGCGAATGAATTTAGAGGAAGGTAACGTTGTTTTTAGGTGAAGTCAACGACCGCGAGGCGAAAGCAACGCGAAGCCCGCGCGCAGGTCTAAGTCGCCCGTAAAAAAATGAGCCAATTTCCCCTGGCTTTCCGCATTTACAGGTAGAAGCCAGATGCGGGCTTCGATCACGAGCGAAGGAGAAACAGAATGGCTAAGAAAAAAGCATTGAAGAAGGCGAAGAAGATTCAACCGACCAAGACGCTGTGCTGTAGCGGTACGCATTAGAAATCGAAACTGCTGTGCGCGCGGTCGATGCTGTTTGCGGTTCAGGGTGCCGCTCTTCATCCAACCGGCCTTTTCCATCAGTTGCTTTTACACACTCGCGAAAAAAGAGGATTGAAAAATGATTACACCCAGCAAATCCGCACTCAAACTTTCCGCATTGGCCGCGCTTTCGTTGTTTTGCATCGCCCAGGCTCCGCCGGCATTGGCGGATACCGGTTCCACGAAATCGTACACCGGCACCCTGGCAAATTCGGAATCCACCTTTCAAACCACGGTGAAGATCGGAGCTGGGGACGACATCCTCTTGCAGTCTTTCAGCTTCGGTGGCGGCAATCCCGCCAACGGCGGCATGGTCTCCGGTGGCGGCACCGCGCCAGAGGTGTCGGTTTTTGACGTTACCGGGGAAATCGTGACCGACGGCATGGGCAATCCCTACGGCACGTCCATCGCGCTAGGCAATTACCCCACCTTCAATGGCTGCACGCTGGGCCAAGCTGCCGCCCCGGTAATTGGCGGAGCGCCGCAATGCGGCGATGTCGCCATGTCGCTCGACGACCTGGCCGCCGGCACGTACATGATCGTGCTCAGTGACGCGCTCTACTTGCCCAACGCCATCTTCGATAACGGCAACCTCAGCGAGGGCTTCACCGACCTCACCGGCGGCGAGTTCTGCAATCTCGAAATCAACGGCGCGGCCTGTCCCAATACCTCCGGAGCCTACGCGCTCGACGTGACCACCGTTACCCCATCCATAGCCGCACCGGAGCCTGCTTCGCTATTTTTACTCGGCACCGGACTATTCGGAATTCTTGCCAAGCGGCGGCAGCTTTCGTCGCGTCGTGCGATTTAACACCGCAAATCTTTCGCTCATCCGACTTCTGCGAAAGGCACAAATATGAATTTTGTAGAACTTAGGAGAAGAGAAATGAATTTCGCGAAAAGGTCCTTAATGATCGCCGGTGCGGGAGCACTAGCAGGAATTCTGGCAATAGCAATCGCTCCGAAGACGGCTCAGGCCCTGGTCGCCGCGCTGGTGCAAGTTTCAAATACCCCGGCGGCTGCAGTGCCCGTGGTGCATGCGCCTGCGGCGAGCAATGTCTATTTCGCGAGTTGCGAGGGCTTCTTCACCGGCGGTTTCAGCAGCTCATGCTCCATGCCGCCCACCGCAGTCGACCGCACCCTGGTCATCGAGGCCGCGTCGATCATATCCCAGACACAGGGCGGAGCTGATCCAAGTAATGCCTTTATTTATACGTCCGGTGACGGGCCTTTCTTCTCCATCCCCATGCAACTCCAGAGTCCCCAGAACTTAATTGACAACTACACCGGTCAGCTGCAAGGGCGAATCACGATCCCAGCAAACGCCGGCTTGGGGCTGACGCCCAACTGCGAAGTTGTGCTGGGTAAAAACTCAACCGTTGGGGAGTTCTACTGCACCATTAATGGATACACGGTCGCAGCGAACTGAACGCGCCAGCGCACATCACGCCCGACGGGCACGCCAGCAATCGCGGGATGAAAATATCGGTGGGAAGTATCAAGGTTAGCTTTGCGCGTAAGCCTGGCACCAAATTCAAAGGTACGAAGGAGAAGCATCATGCGATTTGCAAACCGTATATTGATGGTAGCCGGCACCGCGGCGTTGGCGGGAATTCTGGCGTTAGCGATTGCTCCGAAGGCGGCTCACGCCCTGGTCGTTACGCTGGTGCAAGTGGCGAATACCACGGCGAATCCCGTGCCTACCGAAGATATCCGCGGGACCGCCTCGCAAATCCTTGAGTTAACTTGCGCGACAGACACAGGGTCCGGTGAGCCCTGCACCCAGGACGCTCCCGGCGGTTTGTCCACGGCGCAGTTCACGGTTCCTACGGGCCAGCATTTCGTGATCACGCAGATCGAGGCGGTCTGCAGCGGCGGCGGCACCGAACTTCTGGGGTTCAGTTTTCCGGCTTCTGTCGCGGGAGACACCGTTTTTTTCGCAAGCCGCACCTATGAGTTCCCCTGCAATTCCACGACGGTCGAGTTCAATTTGCAGCCCGGACTCGTCCTCCCTAGCAGCCAAGCGCCCACACTTTTTTCGCGCAGCAAAGCGACCGACCAGCCTACCTACGTTCGTGGTTATCTGACGGCGAACTGAGCGGGGCGCCGTGTGGTATTTAAGCCCGACGGGGGAGGAATCATCATGAAGCGAATGGGAAAAATGCTGGCCGTGATCCTGGGTACTGGACTGGTGGCGGTGGTATCTACGATGTTCAATCCGCGCACGGCTCACGCACTGGTTGCGGCTCTAGTTCAGGTTTCGAACACCCCGGCGGCGCCGGCGATGACGCTGGATGTTTCCAGGCTTGCCTCGCAAAACGTGCAGCTACTCTGTGTCGGAACCCAAAACTGTTCGCAAGTTCTACCAGACGGCGGCTCGCCGGTGCAGACCTACATTGTGCCCGCTGGCAGCAGTCTGGTGATTACCACGGTCCAGATCAACACGGCCGGTTCTGGTTCAGTGCAGATGAACCAGGCTAACAGTTCAGGTGTAACTACTCGTGCATTTTGGACCTTTGCCGCCGGCGGTAGCTTCGACTTCCAATATCCCGCCGGCATTGTCCTCTCGTCCGGATCGGATGTTTCTGTGAACGGCGCTACCCCTCCTTTCCAGGAGGCCATGCTCACCGGTTATCTCGTAAACTCTCAGTGATCTGCGCGTTGCTGCCCAAAATCCGCCGTTCCGATCGATGCTGTTGCTTCAACGGCGCGGTGAACGCCCGCCGCCACCACCTGAACTGCGTCCCGAACCACGACCGCCTCCGCTCGCACCGCCGCTGCGTCCTTGCTGCTCGAGTTGGTCACCCCGTGCGCGTGAGCCAGCATCGTTGTTCAGCTGGCCCATAGTCCCTGACCCCGCTGAATTTCCGGTTGCGCCGGGAGCCGGCTGAGCCTGGCGTGCCTGACCAGAGGCTTGACCCGATGCCTGCCCTGATCCTTGGCCCGACGCTTGGCCTGCGGCCCGGCCAGAATTTTGACCCGATGGCTGCGTCGTTTGTCCCGAATCTCCTCGATTCGCCGCCCGTGAACCATTTCCATTCTGCGTGCCCGAGCCGGAAGCAGGTGCGGTTCCCGGCGTTTGCGTTTGATTCTTCTGCGTCGCGCCGCTGAGATTCTGGTTCTGCGAATTTTTCTTGGTCTGCGCCGCGCCCGTCGATGGATCCACCGGCGTCCAACTGCCGTTGTCCCACTTGCTCCAGTCGCCGTTCGAATCTTTCTTGTACACATTGCCGTCGGCGCCCGCATACACGTTATTGTTATTGGCATCCTTGGCCACGAACGCGCTGTTACCGTTTTTCCCGGTCACGCCCGCGCCTTCGCTGCCTTTCGAAGTCTGAAACGATCCCGCGGTTCCGTTAGCGTTAGTCACGTGCTGCGCCGTCGCCCAATTGTCACCGTTGGTGACCACCGAACTCCCCCACTGGCTATATGCGTTGTGCCCTTGTGACGTGGCCGCGTACGTTCCCGTCCACGGATTGTAAGCCTGCGCATACGTATGTCCGCCGTATGCATTTTGCGTCGTTACCGCCCGTCCGTAAGTTCCGGTCGTTGGGTTGTACCAGGCCGCGGTGCCCACCGAACCATACGGACCGTACACCGCGTGGCCCACCCCGTAAAATCCGGTGTACGGGTTGTAGACCGCCGCACATCCGTAGGTATAAGGATATGGATAGTAAATCGGATAACGCGGCCCGTAATAAATGTACGGCGGATAATAGTATCCAGTCCCGTACACCACCGTCGCGCCAATCGCCATTCCCAGAACAAACACTCCCAGGTATCCGCTCGAATAACTGGTCTGCACCGTTGTCGGCGTAGGATTCGAAACCACCACGTACGTCACGTTGTAAACCGGTGAACTCGGCGGAATCGTATAGATAATCGCCGGCACGGAATCTGCCGTCTTCCATGGCCCTGCCGGGCTTCGCGACACGAACCAAATTCCCTGGTAGCACAGATAATAAACGTCGCCGACCCGAATCACCCGGCCCGCCGTGTTCACGGCATAAAACATCGTCGTGCCGGTGATCGCAACGAATTGCGGCTCGCCCGCGTACACCACCTTCACCGACGCTTCCGCCGCCGCGCGATTCACCACCGCCGTGGTCGGCACCTGCGCTAACAGCACCGCATCGTCCGCGGGTTGCGTTCCGGCCACCGAGACCAGCGCCACCGAATACGGTTGGCCGCCCGGGATTTTCGCGAAATCCGCGGGAAGATCGTTTCCGGCAAAAACCCACGGCGCCTCCAGGCTGCCCGCGCGGAACCAGCGGCCGGAAAGCAATACGTACAATTGATTGTCCGGCTTATGGATGAAGAACGTACTTTGCGTGTTTGTTGCGTAGGAAAGATTTGTTCCCGGAATCGGCGCGTATACCGGCTGGCCCCGGAACACGATCACCTCCGCCGGTTTCTCCGTGACGAAAACTTTCGGCGCAGCCTGCGCGCCCATCGGCGGCGGTATCGCCTTCAAAACTTCGTCCCAATTTTGGCCCTTGGGCAGCTTAGCCATATCCGCCGGCAGTTTGGTCGTTACTGCCCACGGTCCCGCCACCTCTTTCGATTTCAGCCAGGTCTTTCCATCCAGCAAGTAATAGTTTGTGCCGTCGTAAAAAAGATCCCAGTTGGTATTCACCACATACTGCATCGTTGTGCCGTCGATCGGCGCCAGTACCGGTTTTCCGTTCACCATCAAGGAAATCGCCGGAACCGTGCTTACAAAAATTGTCGGCACATCCGGGCTCACCGGGATCGATTCGATCGACGCATTCGCTTTCTGCAGGCTCGCGATCATCCGGTCCAGGCTGATATTGAATGTCATGGTTGGATAAATCTGGTGCATCCGCTGCTGCATGGCCTGATCTTGCGCGGGCTCCAGGCCAGGGAATCTTGAACTCAGAACTTCGATGTCATGCACGTAGACCGTGCGCAGGCTCACATTCGCGACCGTCTCCGCCTTCCACGAAATTACCCCGAGAATTTGCTGGCCTCCCTGCGGCGTGATCGAAATGGCGGTGTCGGCCACCAGTTCGCGGTATTTTTGCCAGCTCTTCAGTTGCGGCTGGTACACGATGATGTGGTTGCCATCTCGATCGATAACCTTCGGCCACGAAGGCGGTACCGGCGCAGATGCGGGAGCCGGACTTGCGGCTGCCGCTTGCATCGAAGCGAAGGGAACCACGCTAGCCGCGAGACACACCATCACGGCCAAAGCCACACACGCTTTCCAATTGTTCATCACGTCCGCCTTATTTGCTTTTCGGGGTAGAGGCCTAAGCGGCGGCCATCTTACCTCGATTTTGTCCATTGTTGACGCAAAAACCCAATCATCCGCCCGCGTCGACGGCGCCTTTTACGTTTTTTGGCTTTACCGAACACCGTGGCTCCACTACCATGCCTGCCAAACATTCGATCTTTCGAGGATAATTCACATGAAATGGCGCTCAGCCTTGTTTGCCCTCATCGCGCTTCTTTTTTCTGCCTGGTTCGTTGCCGAACCCGCCGCCGCGCAGTCGGCGCCCGCGCAATCCGCTGCCGTTGCCCACGCGTTCACCAAAGATACCGTCATCTACGTCAGCGATTTCGAACTGGATGCTCAGGACGTGACCGTAGACAAGGGCGGAGTGGTCGGACAGAATCGCCCCGGCCTGATCGAAAGGCCGCGCAAGCGAGAACAGCAAGATCCCGCCGCCCAGGCCAAAAAATTAGTCAACGTAATGTCTGAAAATCTGGTTTCGGATCTGCAAAAAGCCGGATACCACGCGCAGCGTCTCGCCCCCGGGGGAGCTCAGCCCGCTTCCGGTGCCTGGGTTCACGGTGTATTCACCGAAGTCGATGAGGGCAGCCGCATTCATCGCGCCGTGATCGGATTCGGTTCCGGGCAGGCCACCATGAATCTGTACGTGACGCTCACCGATTTGGCTCACCCCGACAAACCCCTCTACGACGTATCGCAATCCGACGCCAGCAAAGACAAAATGGGCGCCGTCATCACCATGAATCCCTACGTCGCCGCCGCGAAATTTGTAATGGAAAAGAACGCCCCGGAAAAAATGGTAAAGAAAACTGCTGGCGAGATTTCCGCGCAGGTGGTCGCGCAGATGAAACAGTACGGCGCGATGCCGTCGCCGAAATAGACCGACGACGCTCCGGACTATTCCATTTCAAACGTTACGTAGGTCAGTTTTCCGCCGCGTTCGACCTGCATCGTCGCCGCTTCGCCTGGCTTCAGACTATTGAACGCTTTCCGCAACTCGTCCACGTTCATGATCTCCGTATTCTTCAGCGAATGGATCACGTCTCCCACCTGCAGTCCCGAATCGACGGCCAGCTGATCGTTCACGATCGAAGCCACCACCACTCCCGACGGAATCCGCAAGTCCCCCAGCAGCGAGCGCACGTCCGCCGAAGCCGTCAAGCCCACAATGCCCAGCCGCGCGATCAGATCTTTCGAGGGATCGGCCAGTTCCGAAATCTGGTCCGGCGTTTCTTTGGGTTCGTAGACCGGCACATTCACTTCTAGTTTTTTGTCGCCGCGCAGGATTTGCAGTTTCACCGATGTTGCCATGTCCCGCATATACAAGCTCAACGCAAAAAGTGGCACGTTGTCCACCGGCAGGCCGTCAATACTGACAATCACGTCGCGGATCTTCAAACCGGCGTGTTCCGCGCTGCTGTCGGGGAACACATCAGATACGATTACGCCCGTGTCGGTCGTAAGCCCCAATCCCTCGGCCAGCTCCGGCGTGATCGATTGCAAATCCGCGCCAATGGTCCGCCGCGGCACTCTCCCGAATTTTCTGATCCGCTCGTACGCGTAGCGTACGATGCCGCTGGGAATCGCGAAACCAATCCCTTCATTTCCGCCCGACTTGGTGTAAATGAATGTATTGATGCCCACCATGTTTCCGTCCAGATCCATCAGCGGCCCGCCGCTGTTGCCGGGATTGATCGCCGCATCGGTCTGCAGATAAACCATCGGATTTTCGGGATCGGGCTGCCGCGCTACTGAACTGATCAATCCAAACGAAACCGAATTCTCCAGCCCTTCCGGACTTCCAAACGCCAAAACGATTTGGCCTTTTTGTACCCGCGCGTACAGTCCGATGGGAATCGTCGGCAGCCCGGTCGCTTCCACTTTCAATACCGCCAGGTCGATCTGCTTGCTGAATCCGACCACTTTTGCCGACAGAATGCGCCCGTGGGCCCGCAGCTGGGCAAAGGGTTGCGAATCCTCGGTAGGCGGCGGGGTCAAGCGTACCCGCACGCGATCCGCGCCTTTCACTACGTGATAGTTGGTAACGATATAGCCGTCGGCCCCGACGATAATCCCTGCTCCGAGGCTGCGCTCGCGCCCCACCGCGCTGCTCGCATCTTTGTCGTCTTCATCCGCCGCACCATATCCGGTCACCATCACTTCGACGATCGCCGGCGAGACCCTCTTCGCCAGATTCACGAAGGTCCCACTCATCTCGTGAATGGCATCCGATTTCTTTTCAGGCATCGCGGCCTGTGCCTGCGCCGCCGGCGCAATCGCGCAAAAAATCAAAACGGACGCGGCCAAGATTTCACCAACGCGCAAAAGTGAAAAGCGTTTCTTCAACCAATTCATGGTCACGATGTTTCGCCTTTGGGCTGCGGGGTCAAAGTGACCGGCCCGTGTTTTTCCACTGCGCCCCAGGTCACAATTTTCAAGTCGATCACAAAAATCGAATATAGCACCGGCACCAGTAGCAGCGTGATGAACGTCGCAATGCCCAGCCCGCCGATTTGCGCATAGCACAGCGGTTGCCACAGCGGCCCACCGTGCAGCGCCAACGGGAACAGCGCCAGAATCGTCGCTCCCACCGTGATCAGCACCGGCCGCAACCGCACGATCCCCGCATCCAGCAGGGCCTGTTCCAGCGGCTCGCCTTTTTCGTGCATCTCTTCGATGAAATCGAAGAGCACGATCACGTGGCTGACGATCACGCCGATCAAACTGGCGATTCCCAGAAACGCCATGAACCCGAACGCCGAACCCATCAGGTACAGCACGATTAGCGCGCCCGCCACTCCGTAAGGAGCGGTGGCCAGCACCAGCAGCGGCTTGATCGAGTGTCGGAACTGGAACGCCAGCGCCAGAAAAATCAGCGCAATCGACATCCCCATCACCGCGCTCAGATTTTTGAAACCCTGCACCTGTTTCGACTGTTCACCGCTGATCACGATGTTGTAGCCTGGCGGCAAAGTTTTCTGCAAATCCGTCAGCCGTCCTGCCGCGGGTGAAAATACTTCCGAAGGCAGTACCCCCGGAGTTGTGAAGCTCTGCACCGAAATTGTCCGGAAGTGTTCCAGGTGCCGGATGCGCAGCGTCTGCAGCGTATTTTCGATTTTCGACACCGAAATCAGCGGCACCTTGTTGTCCGATGACGAAGAATAAACGTACAGATTCTGAATGTCGGAAAGCGTCGCGCGCTCTTCCATGCGCAGCCGTGAAACCACCGGCACTTGCTGGTCGCCTCGCCGCAAAGTGGTTACTCCCGTGCCGCTAAGCGCCGTCGCGGAAGAATTGGCCACATCCTGATTCGTGACGCCTGCCATGTTGGCGCGATCCGGGTCCACCGTCAGCGCCACCTGAAAACCGTCTGGTCCCCAGTCATCCCGGACGCGCGCCGCTCCTGGAACCGAATTCAAGATGGCCGCCACTTTTCCCGCTATCGACCGCAGCGTTCGAATATCTTTTTCCTCGTCCAGCGAATTGATGTCGGCCAGTCCCGCCACCCGCAGTTCGACCGGATAGTCCACCGGATTCGTCTGCAATTGGCGCACATCCACCCGCGCGCCCGCCACGCTCTGCGAAATGGCCGCCTGGAAAGGTCCCACCAGTTTCGGCGTGTCCTCTTTGTCGGTCAGCTCGATAATCACCTGCGCGTAATTCAGCTGCTGGAGTTGTGGCGTTACCGAAAACCAGAACCGCGGCCCGCCGCCGCCCTCGAATGTCGTCAGCGATTTCAGCACCGGCCGCGGTTTCCCATCTTTATCCGGATGTTCTTTCCCGTATTTTTCAGCCGTGGCCCGGACCGCCTCTTCCACCTGCGCCACCCTTTCATTGGTCACGAAGAGCGGCGCATCGTTCGGCAGCCAGACATCCAGAAACGAAAGGTACTGCACATCGTCCGGAAAAAATTGCGTCTTCAGCCGGTGGCCAAAAAACAATCCCACCGCTAGAAACAGCAGCGACACCGCAAACGATTTCCAGCGATGATCGATGACGAACGTCCCCACCCGGTAGTAAAACCCGCTGAAACCCCGCGAACGCCGTTCCTCCATCGATGCTTCTTTCTTTTTCGACGGCCGCAGCAGGTAGTAGCCCAGCAGCGGAATAAAGGTCATCGACACCAGCCGCGACGCCACCAGCGCGCAGGTCATCACAATCGGCAGGCTGTACAGAAATTCGCCCGTCGTGCCGGTCAGCATCAGGAAAGCGATGTAGGCCACGATGTTCGTGATCGTCGCGAAGAGAATCGCGTGCGCCAGTTTGGTGGGTCCCAGCCACGCCGCGATCACCGGAGGATGATTGTCCGCCAGCGAGCGTTTGATCGAATCGCCGGCCACTACCGGGTCGTCGACGAGCAGCCCCAGCGCGATGATCAGCGTGGCCACCGAAACCTGCTGAATGTCGATGCCCAGCAGATGCGCGAACGCGAACGTCATGGCCAGCGTGATCGGAATTGAAATGGCCATCAATACTGCGGATCGCCATTCCCAAAATCCAATCAGCGAAACGATCACCACCAGCGCGATGGCTTCGTACAGCGCGTCCATAAACAGGTCCACATTTTCTTTCACCTGTCTGGGCTGGTCGGAAGTTTTGGCGATGATCAGGTCGGGCGGCAGCAGCGCCTTGGTGTCATCAAGTTTCGCTTCCACGTGCTCGGCGAAATTCGCGATTTGGTCGCCTTGGCGCATCTGCACCGAAACGGTTACCGCTCGGGTGCGTTGCCATTTTCCTCGCGTGTCGCGCCAGCTGTAATAATTCAGGTAACGCGCGGGGCTTTGGTACCCGCTGCGAATGTCCACGAGATCCCGCAGATAAATCGCGCTGCCGAAACTCGAAGTACCCACAATTACGTTTCCGATGTCTGCCGGAGTCTCGAACTCACCGGAAGGATCGATCAAAATATTTTTCGACCCTGCTTCCAGTGCGCCGCCCGGCAGCGTGATATTCCGCGCGTTCAGGATGCTTTTCAGGTTGGAGGGCTGTAACCCGTAGGAGGCCAGCCGCTCCTGCGAGTAGTCCAGATAAATCTGTTCCGACAACACTCCCGAGCGATCTACACGCGACACTTCTTGCGCGCCTACCAGCGTGCGTTGCAGCAGGTCCGTGTATTGATCGAGTTGCCGGTACGTATATTTATTTCCAGGCGCGGCCGCCAGAATCGCGCCCACCCTCGCTGGATCGCGAACCACGACCGGCGGCCAAGAGTCCGGGTGCATTTCGGATTCGTGCAATCTTGTTTCGACAAAAGTCCGGCCTAACGCGTAAATCTCCCCATCCGTTGCATTCGTCAGTCCATCGGTTGCCACGAACCCGGGACCATGAAGAATTTGGGTTTTGCTGAAAACCTCCTTCGCTTCCGCGAATTGCACGAACGCCCGGATGTTTCGTTCCACCGCTTCTTCCGGCACCGAATCCGGAAAGCAAAACACGATCGAAACCGGATTCCCGCCTTTCAGCCGCCACTGCGCGCGCGCCTTGGTCAGCACCAATTCCACCGCGTGCGCCCGCACCGCAATGGTTGACGCGTCCTCGAGTGGGCTGGCCACCGTTAACATCAGCGCCGCGGTGTCTCCGAAGTCGCTATTGAACTTGATCGGCCCCGCCCCCGACGGCAGGCTCAGCGAATTCAGTTTCAAATTCATGTCGCTGAATTCTTTTTTGGAATCCTTCACCGTGTCGGCCAGCTGCACCTGCACGATCGAAATCCCCGGCATGGATAGCGACTTGATCCCGAAATCTCCGCCCAGCGGTGCGCGAATATTGGGATTTTGTGCGACGGTCGATTCAATCGGCCGCGTCACTAGTTGTTCCACCTGTTCTGCGGTCGCGCCTGGATACTGCGTAATCACCGAAGCGACCCGAACCGGAATGTCCGGGTCCTTGCGCTTGGGCATTTTTGTGTATCCGTAAATTCCCAGCACTACGGTAGCGATTAACAAAATCCATGAGATTTGGCGGTTTTCGACGAAGAAGCGCGCCGTGTTGCGCTCGTTCTGAATTAAGTCTTCGTCGGTACGGTGCGCCATCGGGTTGCCGCCCTCTCAAAAATTACTGAATCACTCGAATCGCCTGCCCATCATTCACCAGCGTCGCGCCGTTCACCAAAACCCGGTCGCCCACGCTTACGCCTTTCGTCACTGCCACCATGTTCCCGAAAGCCGCCCCGGGCTGCACCGTTCTGCGTCGCGCCACGTCTTTCTCGCCGTCATGCTCCGCCACAAACACGCTGAACGTTTTCGTTCCATCTCCCGTTCCAGCTCCGGCTCCCGCCCCAACTCCCGACGACACGATCGCGCTGATCGGCACCACCATCAGTGGCACGCTCAGCCTGGCCTGTCCCAGCACCAGCGTCGCCACCATTCCCGATTTCAAAAGCCCTTGCGGATTCGGCAGCGTTACCTCCACCTGAAACGTCCGGCTTTTCTGATCCGCCTGCGGCGCAATCGCCGTGATTTGCCCCATGAACGACTGCGGATACGTCTCGGTTTGCACCGCTTGTTTCTTGCCCAGCGTAACCGCCGAAAGCACCGTATCCGGAATTCCAAAAATTGCTTTCACCGTTTGCGTTTCGCCAATCGTGAATGCGGTCGTCCCGCTGCCCACCAGCGCGCCCAGCTCGATATTTCGGCTCAACACTTGCGCGTCAAAAGGCGCCCGCACTTCGCAATCGGCCAGCGACTGTTCGGCCTGCGCTACCGCCGCCTGCGCGGTTGCCACCGTACCTTGGCTCGAATCGTATTGCGCCTTGGCCGCGTCGTAGTCGCTTTGGGTCATCGCGTTAGCCTTGTACAAGGCCTGCGCCCGCCCAAAGTCCTGATTCGATTTTTCAGCCCCGGCCTTGGCCTGCTCCAGCTGTCCTTTATATTGGTTCAGCGCGTCGCGGTAGTCCGACTGTCGCACCGTCGCCAGCACCGTTCCTGTTTTCACCCAGTCGCCTTGCTGCAGGTTGCGCACCCTCCCGTCCACGCCCTTGCGCTGCAAAATGCTCGTCACATATCCCGCGGATTTGAATGCCACCGGAACTTGCTGGTAGGGAACGATGCTCGCCGAATAGTTCACGCCCTCCGCCCCGGAATATTCCTGCACCTCGGCCACCGTAACCGGAACCAACGGCTGCTCCGGTGGCCTGCTGGGCGATTCACAGCCCGCCAGCGCAAAAATCAAAACGAAAAATGTCAGCGCGAAGTATTCTCGGAACTTGCCATGTGGATTCATTTAGGGTTCGCCTAGCGCTTTTTCAAATTCGGAGCGCGCGCTCCAGAAATTCGATAGTGCCTGCTGGTACTGTGCCGCCGTTTGGGCCATGTTCGCCTGCTCGGTCTGCAGCGCGCTCAGTAGCGCCGCCTTCTGTTTGTATTGCTCCATCACCACTTCCAGTTTTTCTTTCTCCGCCTGCTGTCCCAGTTCCGCCACTTTCAGTCCCGCCCGCGCTTCACGCAATTTCCGGTAACGATTGTCCACATCGATGGTTACCTGGCTGCGCGTCTCCACCAGATTCAGTTGACCCTGCTCGATCCCTCGCTGCTTCTCATCCATCAGATGCCGCTTGTTCCCCCAGTCGAAAATGTCCCACTTGAATGAAACTCCCAGCGAGTTCACGTTGGAAGGGAAGCCTTGGATGGTGAAAGGCGAAAAAAACAGATACTGGATGCCCACTTCTGGAATGTACTGCGCCTTCTGCAGCCGCCTGGCGTAGACCGCCTGATCGATTTTTATTTGCGCCTGATGAATTTCGGTCCGATTGGCCAGCGCGCTCGCTCGCGCCAGCTCGATGCTCTGTTCTTCCGGCAGCGCCTCCGGCACGCCGCTCACCGTGAAATCCGTGCGAATGTCGCGGCCCATCAATTCGTTCAGGTTTTCTTTTTGGGTTTCGAACGTATCTTGCAGCGTCACCACCTGCAGTTCGGCCTGGGCCAGTTGCACTTTCACTCCGGTACTCTGGTATTGCAGCACCGTTTTTTCCTGGAGATACGCTGCCGTAGTTCGGTCCATTTCCCGCAGCGCCTTTACATTTTCGTTCGCGGCATCCAAAGCGCTTTGGGTCTGCAGCAAACCGTAGTAAGCCTCTTTCACCGAGTTCGCGATCTCTTGCCGCTGCTGGCGCAATTGTTCCTGGCTCAGCGTTTTTCCCACTTTCATCAGCTCAATATTCAGGTGCGCGCTATACAGCTGGCTGAGCGGCTGATAAATCTGAATCAAACTCATCGCCGAGAATTTCGGGTTCGTGGTAATCGTGGAATCTTGGGCCGGCACCGGCGAGCCGTTGACCAAACCAAGGGAATCCTTCGGCACGGTTACGCTGATCGCCGTCAGCAGTCCCGATCCGGTCAGCTGCACGTTGAATTGCGGATAGCGCTGCGTCTTCGCCGCCAAAATCTGATCGTTCGAGAACAACACGTTTTGATTGGCGATCTTGATCAGCCGGTTACTCTGCTGCGCCTCGGCCAACGCGCTTTCGAGGGTCAATGCGGCGGGAGATTCTGCCGGCGCTACCTGCGCCGGCGCGCCGCCGGCGGTAATTGCGAGCAACACTGCAGCAAACAAGAAACGCGCCAACATCACCGGAACGATCCGGCGCGCTTTCCTTTCCGGTATTTGCGGCGTGCTGCTCACGGCGGAATGGCTCTCGACCAGGCGAGGCTCGGGCCTCCTGCCAAGAACGGTGCGCGGAATTTATACCGCGCCGCGCGCCGCTGTCAATCGGCGTGTAGGACTCTCGAATTCTTAAGAAATCAATTGCCGCGCCAGTCTCGCCGGAGGTATGCTTCGCCCCACGTGACGGCGAGTCGCCGTCGAATCGGGGCTGGTTCTACAGAAAACCCACTCGGGCTTCTATTCGCAGGGCAGCAATCACTCACCTCTTGCCTGGCGGCTTCGGTCCGGAAACCACGGAGGATTTTATGCGAACTCAAAGGATCAAAGCGGTTGCGCTCGTTGCGGTTTTCATGCTGATTGCTGGCGTTGCGGCCGCGGCCGATCCCGCCAATGTCGCCGGCACTTGGACTTTCAAAGTCACCGGTGACTCCGGAAACGCGGAACAGACCATCGTCATTAAGCAGGACGGAACAAAAATTACCGGTACCTTCAAGGGTCCCCGCCAGTCCGGCACCATCGATGGCACCGTCGATGGTAACAATATTAAATTTCACGTCACCGCGCGTGCCGGCATCGACTACACCGGCACCGTCGACGGCGACACCATGAAGGGCACTCTGGCGGCTCGCGGAAAAACTGGCGATTGGACCGCTACGCGCGCGAAATAAAGAACAAGTTCGAAAGCCCGGCACTAATAAGGTCCGAAAGGGGATTTATGACTTCTGTATCGGAATCCGGCAAAAAGAAAAATGCGGCAATCATCGCAATGCTCTGCGTGTTCGTCCTGTTCAGCGTTGTGGCCGTCTCACTTCACGGCCAGGGCGGCGGTGACATGCAGGAGAAGTTAGGCGAATTGAAAGCCTCGATGGCCAAGAACAAGCAAGCCCTCGCGCAATACACCTGGCACGAGACTGTGGTGATCAGCCTCAAAGGCGAGCAGAAAAAGACCCAGAACTATCAGGTCCGCATGGGTTCGGACGGCAAGCCGCAGAAGACTTCGCTCGATCAGCCCGCTCAGCAGCAGCAACAGAGTGCCGGTGGCCGTGGCGGCCGTCTCAAACAACGCATCGTCGAAAAGAAAAAGGAAGAATACGAAGATTACGCCGAGTCGATGAAGGCTCTCGCTGGCCAGTATATTCCGCCGGACAAAGACGCCATTCAGGGCGCCTACGCCAAAGGAAATATCTCATTCTCCCCCAGCGCCGGCCCGCCCGATGAAATCAAAATTACCATCAACAATTACATCAAGCCGGGCGATTCTATGACCCTCTTCTTTAACAAGGCCCAGAAGCAAATCAGCAGCATCAGAATCGCCAGCTACATGGACGATCCCACCGACGGGATGAATCTCTCGGTCCAGTTCAGTTCGCTTCCCGACGGCACCAGCCACGTTTCTGCCGTCACCATCGACGGCGTCAAAAAACAGCTGATGATTGCTACCACGAATTCAAACTACACCAAGCTCTAAGCGCGCCGCAGAACCGTCGCGGTGATGGTTGATTCAACACTCATTTTTGCACTCAACTTGACCCCAGCTTCTGCCGATATAAGCTTGAATCCCCTTCAATAGCCGTTCTGCGGCCACGGGCTGCCTCTCAGCCTTTTAGGGTCGCCACCGGATTAAATGTCCCACATTGCAACTGATCGCCAATGAGAACCTTCACTATTTTCGGATTGCTTATGTTACGCGGTAACACCTGCCGGCCGGACCCCTGCGGATGAGCGATCCATCAATTAAAATTCTGCTCGTCGAAGACAACGACGACGACGCCCTTCTGCTTCGCTCCATGCTGGGCCGGCGACGTTCTCACGCAGCCAAATTGGAACGCGCTAAATGTGTGCGCGAGGCCGAGCAGTATCTCGCCCAGGAAACTTTCGACATAATCCTTCTCGATCTGGGCTTGCCCGACGCGCAAGGAATAGACGCTCTGCGCCGCGTCCGGTCCGCGGCTCCGCATGTCGCCCTGGCGGTCCTGACCGGTTTGGATGATGAATCTCTCGCCGAAGAGGTTTTACAACAGGGAGCTCAGGATCATCTAATTAAAGGACAGCTCGAGCCGCGCGCATTTTTTCGCGCGCTGCGCTACACCATCGAACGCAAGGCGATGGAAGAAGCCCTGTTCGCTGAAAAGGAACGCGCCCAGGTCACCCTCAATAGCATCGGTGACGCCGTCATTTGCACCGACAATTCTGGAAAGGTCACTTATCTTAACGGCGTCGCGGAAAGAATGACGGGTTGGTCCCTGCAGGACGCGGCCAGTCGACCGCTGTCCGACATTTTCAAGATCCTGGACTCCCAGCGGAATTACTCCGATCCATTGAGTTTGGCTGATGAACCGGACCAGAAACACTGGCCTGCCGACTGTTCCTTGGTTCGCCGCGATGGAGTCGAAATTCCCATCGAAGACTGTATTTCACCAATTCACGATCGCGACGGCAAAGCCTCCGGGGCCGTCATCGTATTCCGTGACGTTAGCGAAGTTCGAGCGATGACCCGCCAGCTAAGCTATTCCGCGCAGCACGATTTCCTCACCGGTTTACCCAATCGCATGCTCGTGAACGACCGCTTAAGTCAGGCCATCGCGCTGGCGCACCGTCACTCCACCAAGTTGGCCTTGTTGTTCCTGGACCTGGATGGCTTCAAACACATCAATGATTCTTTAGGCCATCTGATCGGGGACCAGCTCCTGAAATCCATCGCCGCGCGCCTGGTGAATTGCGTCCGCTCCTCGGATACGGTCAGTCGTCAGGGAGGCGACGAGTTCGTCGTGCTTCTCGCCGAGATCAGTCAATCCAGCGACGCGGCTATTACCGCGCAAAAAATCCTGCACGCCGTCGCCCAACCTCATTCCATCGATCAGCACGATCTGCGTGTCACCACCAGCATTGGCCTCAGCATCTATCCGGATGACGGCCTCGATGCCGAAACTTTGCTCAAGAATGCCGACACCGCGATGTACCAGGCCAAAGAAAACGGCCGGCAGAACTATCAGTTTTTCAAACCGGCCATGAACGTCCGCGCCGTCGAGCGCCAATCCATCGAAGAAAGTCTGCGGCGCGCATTGGAGCGGCGCGAATTGGCCGTGCACTACCAGCCCAAGGTCGACTTGATTACCGGAGAGATTACCGGCGCTGAAGCGCTGGTTCGCTGGAATCACCCCGAGCAGGGGCCAATTTCCCCCGCCAAATTCATTCCCGTGGCCGAAGACTGCGGTTTGATTCTCTCCATCGGAAACTGGGTTCTGCGCGAAGCGTGTCGCCAGACTCACGCCTGGGACGACGCCGGCTTGCTGCTCCCCTCCATCGCCGTCAATATTTCCGCGATCGAATTCCGCAATGAGCAGTTTCTCGAAGGCGTTTTCGCCATCCTGCGAGAGACCGGTTTAAGTCCGCGGCGCCTCGAACTGGAACTCACCGAGACCGTGCTGATGAAGCGCGCCGAAACCACCGAGTCCGTTCTCAAGGAATTGCGCGCGGGCGGGATCCATCTGGCGGTCGATGACTTCGGCACCGGCTATTCGAGCCTCAGCTATCTCCGAAAATTTCCCGTTGATTCGCTCAAGATTGATCAGTCTTTCGTCCGTCAGATCACCTCCAAGCCCGACGATACCGCCATCGTCTCCGCCGTCATCGGCATGGGCCGCAGCCTGAACCTCCGCGTCATCGCCGAAGGTGTCGAGACCCGGTCCGAGCTAGAGTTTCTTCAGGCTCACCAGTGCGACGAGGCCCAGGGCTACCATTTCAGTCGTCCGTTGCCGGCCCAGGAGTTTGGCCGGTTGCTCCAAACCGGCGTTTCGCTATGGTCCGCCGACGGTCAGAATTCTTCCGACGATATTCCCTCGCTCACTCCGGTTCTCCGTTCCAGGTGATTCGTTTTACTGCGCCGCCCGATTTCTGGATTTCAGGAAGGAAGGAATCGAGAGCACCCGCGTCGTGTCTCCAACCACAAAGGCCGCAAAACAAAGTGCCGGAACCAAATGGTCCAGGGACGCGCCGAAATATTGCCAGAATGGCGCGTGCGCTCCTGGGTAATTCGAGGAAAAAAGCAGCGTCAACATATAAATCGCGCCGCAAACGCTGGCTGGGCGCACCAAAATTCCCAGAAACAGCGAAAGTCCAATGGCCATTTCTCCGAACGCTGTAAGAAAAGCGATTGGCGTGGCGTGCGGCAGAACAAAATTACGTAGCACCGGAACCATGAACGGGTAAGCGCCGTCCGCCAGAAATCGGTTGATCCAGAATTGAAATCCCCCGCCCAGCGTAAATTCCGTGCCGAATACCTTGTACTCGGCAAAAATCAGAAACAGTGCTCCCACTGCGATTCTCAACCCTGCCAGCGCAAATCCATTCCGATCGCGAATGTCGTCGTCCTCCCGAACTTGAGTCAACATCGGTTCTGTCTCCATGCTTTTCCCACTCCGTGTTTTAACGGCAAGCGAATCAACTAGTTCCGGCCACAATCGAGAACCCATTTCCTTTGCGAGGGCGAAACCTTTCGCCTCTTCTCGTTCTGTCTTAGAAAGAGCTTAGGAAGTTCTCCGCTCAATCTCCGCTGTCTCTTGTAATATTTTTCACAGGCATCACGAATGACTTTGACTCGTAATTCCATCCTGATTATCAGTGCTTGGGCGTTTTTCGTCGGCGGATTTCTGCTGACGTCTATGCTCGCCCCGCGCCTGCCCGTTCTTGAGAATTTCAGTTACGTCCTGGCCTGTATCGTGCCCCTGTTCTGCAATACCTTTTTGCTGTGGAACGCCGCATCACCGTACCGCCGCCAAAATGGTTTCTGGATGCTTTTGGCCTTGGGCTGCACGCTCTGGCTTTCCGGCATTCTGGTCATCATCTACACCGAGTTTGGTCTGCAGAACCAGACCCAGCCTCCCTTCGCCGCGGATCTACTCTTTTTTCTGCACACCGTTCCGCTTATGGCTGCCATCGCGCTCATGCCTCATGCCCGGAAAATGCGCGAAACGCTTCGCTTCGGCTTGATCGATCTGCTGCTGCTCGGAATCGTCTGGCTCTACATCTATATTTTCGCGGCCATGCCCTGGAAGAGCATCCAGCCCGAACCGGCCCTGTTTCATTCGCGCGATGTTACCGCATATTTCATCGAAAACTTGGTGGTCGCCGTCGGCTTCGGAATTTTGTTCTTTCGCGCCCAGGGTTCCTGGCGCAGGATTTATGGGAATCTCTTCGGCGCCACTTCGCTGTACATCTCCGGAATTTTTGTGCTCGACCTCTCCATTCGCCACAAAATTTCCTACGACGGATATTTGCTCCGCCTGCCCATGCTCTGCGCCTTCGTCTGGATCGGCGTCACCGGCATCATCGCCCGCCAGTTGAAATTCGAGCCGGAGCCGATGCCCGCGCCCGTCAAGCGCGATACCCAGTGGCCCACCCGCCTCGCCCGCATTGGCTGCCTCTCCGCCCCGCTCCTGGCGATTTGGACTTTAGAACTTAGCGATGCTCCCGAACCCGTACGGAAATTTCGCATCCTCGTCACGCTGGCCGCCATCTTCATCGTCAGCGCCTTGGTTTTCCTGCGCCAGCACCTCGTCTACCAGGAACGCACTCAGCTCGTTCACGAACTTTGGGATTCGCTCGAAAACGTCAAGCGCCTCCAGACCCACTTCGTTCAATCCGAAAAACTCGCCTCGCTCGGCCAATTGGCGGCCGGCGCCGCGCACGAAATCAATAACCCACTCACTGCCATCCTCGGTTATTCCGACCTCCTGACCCTTGAGAATCCGTCCGAAAGCCGCGCGTACTCGCTCGGCCAAAAAATTCGCGAACAGGCTCGCCGCACCAAGGAACTCGTCACCAACTTGCTCAGCTTCGCCCGCCAGGTTCCAGCCGAAAAGCAGCTGCTCGATCTCAACACCGTGCTCACCGGCGCGGTTCAGTTGCGCAACCTCGACTTGCGCGAAAAGAACATCCGCATCGAACTCGAAAATCGCAGCGTCCTGCCGGCCGTTCGCGGCGATCCCAATCAATTGCTCCAGGTCTTCTATCACTTGATCAGCAATGGCGTGGATGCTATGGAGTCCGCTGGCGGTGGTGTGCTCCTGATTCGCACTCTGCGCGAACGCGGCCTGGTCATCATCGAATTTTCCGACACTGGCCCGGGCATGAAAGAGCCCGATAAAGTTTTCGATCCCTTCTACACCACCAAGTCCGTAGGCAAGGGCACCGGCCTCGGCCTCAGCATCTGCTATGGCGTGATGCAGGAGCATGGCGGCAATATTCTCGGCTTCAATCGCCCTGAAGGCGGTTGCACTTTCCGCCTGGAATTGCCGGCGGTCATGGCTGTATTTCCTCAGCCCAGCGTCCCGCTCGCCCCCAGCGTCAGCTCGCGCTAGATTTTCGTCCCGTCGCCGCATCGTGTGCTACAGTCAAAAATTCGAAAATTCCATGTCCTCCGCTTCCGCCTCATTCGCCGGCCCGCCGGCTATCGCCACCGAACATCTGACCCGTCGCTTTGGTGATCTCACTGCGGTTCAAGACGTGAATCTGCGAGTCGCGCCCGGGCAGTTCTTCGGTTTCCTCGGCCCCAACGGAGCCGGCAAATCCACCACCATCAAAATGCTCACCGGCTTGCTTGCGCCCAGTTCGGGCCGCATGCAGATTCTCGGAAGCGATTTCACCGAAAATCCGGTCGAAGTAAAACGTCAGATCGGCGTGGTCCCGGAAGGCATGGCTCTCTTCGGCCGCCTCACCGGCTCCGAGTATCTGAATTTTGTCGGCCGCATGTACGGCCTCGATCGTTTCACCGCCGCCAAACGCTCCGCCGAACTTCTCGAATTCATGCAGCTCACCGACCAGCCCAAATCCCTGGTCACCGATTATTCCCACGGCATGCAGAAGAAACTCGCGCTCGCGGCGGCCGTCATCCACGGTCCCAAAGTGTTATTTCTTGATGAGCCTTTCGAAGGTGTCGACGCCGTAGCCTCCAACACCCTGAAAGCCATGCTGCAAAGCATGATCGCGCGCGGCGCCACCATTTTTCTGACCTCGCACGTTTTGGAAATCGTCGAACGTCTCTGCAGCCATGTGGCCATCATTCACCGCGGCCAGCTCGTCGCCCAGGGCTCGCTCGAAGAACTTCGCGCCGGCGTCGAAGCGCAAAGCGCCACGGCCCTTCTCGCTTCCGGCGTCACCTCCGGCGATCTGCCTCCTTCCGGAGAAAAACTCACTCTCGAACAGATTTTTCTGCGCATCGTCGGTGGCACCCGCCGCGTCGATCAGGAACTCTCGTGGCTCGGCTAGATTCCAGTTCCGCCACCCACGAGCAATTTGCCGCCATCGGCCGCGTCCGCTGGCAGCTCTTTGTAAATTCTCTGCGAACCGTCCGCGGACGTCTGGAACTGGTCGCCCGCGTGTTCATGTTTCTGGGTTTTGGCATGTTGGGTTTGGGAGGCAGCATCGGCCTCGGTTTGGCCGCCTGGTATTTCGCTTCTCACCACCGGCCTGATTTCCTGGCCTTGTTGTTTTGGCCCGTCTTCCTTTTCTGGCAATTTTTCCCGGTCCTCGCCAGTGCGTTTTCCGAAAATATCGACTCTTCCCATCTATTGCGCTTTCCGCTGACTTTTCGCTCCTACTTTCTGGTCCGCCTCGCCTTCGGTTCGCTGGAGCCCGCAACCGCCATCGGCATCCTCTGGTCGCTTGGCATCGTTATGGGCATCACCGCTGCTGCGCCGCGTCTTTTTTTTGTGGCGGCACTCGCTCTGCTGGCCTTCGCTGTCTTGAACATCCTTTTAGCCCGCATGGTTTTTGTCTGGGTCGAAAGATGGCTGGCCCAGCGCCGCACCCGCGAACTTCTCGGAGTGATTTTTTTTCTCTTTATCGTTAGTTTTCAGTTGATCAATCCGCTGATTCTCCGCTTCGGCAAAGGCGCGGGATCCGTGGTGACGCATTTCTCGGCGCAAGCTCTGCCCCTGCAACGTTTCCTGCCGCCGGGCTTGGCCGCCGATTCCATCGCCAGCGCGATACGCAGCGATTTTCTCCGGTCGTTTGGCGGCGTCCTGCTCCAATTCTTTTATGCCGTGATCATTCTCTGGCTGCTCAACCTTCGGCTTCGCGCCCAGTACTTAGGAGAGAATTTAAGCGAAGCCGTCGCGCGCACCGCCCAACCCGCCGGCCACGGGAGCGTGGAGCACCCGGGCTGGAACATTCCCGGAGTGCCAGGCCCGATCGCCGCGGTCGTCGAAAAAGAATTTCACTATCTCTCGCGCAGCGGCCCCATGCTCTTCACCTTCGTCATGCCGGTAGTCATCTTGGTGATTTTTCGTTTTGGTTCGGCCCGAACCGGTGACCCCGGCGGAATCCTCGCTCGCGCTGCCGATTTGGCGTTCCCGGTGGGCGCCGCCTACACCCTGCTGATGCTTACCAATCTCGTGTACAACACCTTCGGCGGCGACGCGGTCGGCGTTCAATTTTTCTTCCTCTCGCCGGTGCGCTTCCGTGGGGTCTTGCTGGGCAAGAATCTGGCGCACTCCTTGGTCATCGCCATCGAAGTCTTTCTGGTATGGCTAGGCACCTGCTTCCTCTACCGCCCGCCCTCCGCCGAAATTGTAGCCGCGACCCTCACCGGCGTTGTCTTCGGACTGATCGTGAACTTGGCGGCGGGAAACCTGCTCTCTCTCTATACTCCCAAAAAAATCGACTACGGCACCTTCGGCCGCCAGCGCGCCTCCGGCACCACTGCCGTCGCCAGCCTCGGGATTCAAGCCGTAACCATCGGTCTCTGCGCCCTGGCTCTGATTGCCGCCCGCGCATCCGGCCGCATCTGGGCCGCGACTCTGGTCTTCGTCTTCCTGATCATCCTCGCCGCCGTGGCCTACATCCTGGTCCTCAATCAAGTCGACTCCGTAGCCCTGAAGCGCCGCGAAGCCCTGATCGCCGAACTGTCCCGCGCCTGAGGCTTCTCAGAGACTTGCGTGCTGGTCCGCGCAAAGTTAAAGTCGCAATGCAATTTTCTGTTCTCCAAGGACTGGAAATGAAACTGCGCGCGCTCGCTTCGGCCTATTTTATTGTTTCGTTTCTTACTTCTTTACTCGTTGCCGCGAGTCTCAACGCTCAGGCCGCGCTAAGACCTCAAGCTTCGGTTTCCGGAGTCATCACCTATGAATTAACGCCGCTCGTTGATACGCCTGGCATCTCTGGCTACGAGGCCGAAGTAGGCAAAATAATAAGCAAGCGACTCGTCGATCTTCATCCGGTCACCGACAACATGGGAAACGTGATCGTTACGATGGGCAGTGGTTCCCCAAACCGCCTGATCGTCACGCCCATCGACGAGCCGGGTTTCGTTGTCAGCGAGATCACCACCGACGGCTACCTGCGTGTCCAACGCCTGCCCCAATTCGGCCTACCACCGGTCTTCAACGAACTCTACGCCGCCCAACCGGTAAAAATCGGAACCGCCGGCGGCAAATGGATCGATGGCGTCGTGGCCGGTTTGTCAGTCCACCTGCAAGGCGCTCACCTGAACGCACCGAAAGCCGGCGATCTGGAGAATTTCTACGTCGATATCGGCGCGGTCAACGCTGCCGAAGTTCGTAAAGCCGGCGTCGACGTGTTAAGTCCGATCGTCATCAACCGACGCCTAATGGACCTGAGCGACGCAGGATTCGCTGGTGCCTCCGTCGGCGACCGTTTCGGTGCCGCCGCGCTGATCGAAGCCCTGAAACAGCTCGATCCTTCAAAAATCAAAGGCACCCTGACTGTCGCATTTGTCGTCCAGCAGCGCACCGGCGCGCGCGGACTTCAACGCATTCTCACCGATACGCACGCCGACGAAATGATCTATGTTGGCCGGCTGCTTCCCGGCGGTCCGATTCCCGATATGCCCACCATGCGTCACGCCCCGCGCCGTGAGCCTGGCAGTGGCGTTTTAGTCGGCGTGGAAAAAGCGGACGGCGCCCTCACCACCTTTGGCTCCCAACTCAAACAGCTCGCCGATTCCGCGAAAATTGCTTTCGCCACCGACTACTCCGCGAATCTTCTCCCCAATAGCTACTTACCCATGCCGGCGCTCCCGGCGAATTGGGCGCATGTCGCTATCGCCACCGCCTGGCCCGACACACCGGCCGAAATGATCGATGCCCACGACCTCCAAGGCTTGGCGCAGTTTCTAGCTGGCTACATTCAGGGTTCTGAGGCCTCTGAATCCGTTTCAAAAGCCACTCCGGCCGAATCCAATCCCGTCGCCGCCCGTGCAGTTGCCACCGATTCCAACGCTCTTCGCGCCTTGGTCCAGGTCTATGGAGTCAGCGAACACGAGGAAGAAGTTCGGCAATCGGTGTCGTCGCTGCTGCCCAAATGGGCCAAAACCGAGACCGACGCCGCCGGAAATTTAATTCTGCATTTGGGTACTGCGCCGGCCGGCAGCAAAACGCCAAGCCTCTTGGTCGTCGCCCACATGGATGAAATCGGTTTCGCCGTGAAGTCCATCGCCAATGATGGCCGTCTAGAGGTCGAATGGCGTGGCAGCGGCTCCCTCAGCTATTTCGAAGGCCATCCGGCGTTGGTCCACACCGCCAAAGGCGACCTCGACGCGATTGTCGAGCCGCCGCTCGGCTGGGACACTCACGATTTCAAATGGCCGGATGACGAATCGCAAAAGCCCGACGCCACTAAACCAATCCGTGTCGATGTCGGAGCCCGCAATCCCGTGGAAGTCGCGAAACTCGGCATCAGCGTCGGCGACACCATTACCATCCCCAAGCAATATCGCCCGCTGCTCGGCACCCGCGCCAATGGCCGCGCTTTCGACGATCGCGTCGGCGACGCCGCGCTCATCGCCGCAGTTTGGTCCCTCGGGGCGCCGCTGAAAGATCGCGACGTCACCTTCGTGTGGTCCACCGGTGAAGAGCAAGGTCTGGTGGGCGCAGCGAAGCTGGCCAATCGCCTCGCCACCGAAGGCCACACTCCCGATTTTGTCTTCGCCGTCGATACTTTCGTCAGTTCGGATTCGCCTCTCGAATCCAAACGTTTCGGCGACGCGAAACTCGGCGAAGGCTTCGTCATCCGCGCCATTGACAGCTCGAACATCGCGCGCCACGACCTGGTCGAACGCGTAATTCAACTCGCCCGCAAAAATAATATTCCGGTTCAGTATGGGGTCACCGCCGGCGGCAACGATGGCTCCGCCTTTGTTCGTTACGGTTCCGCGGATATTCCCCTGGGCTGGGCGTTGCGTTATTCCCATTCTCCGGCCGAAGTGGTTGATACCCGCGACGTTGACGCTCTCGGCCGGATTGTCGCCGCCATTGCGCGGAGTTGGTAAATCGTCAGCGATCGCAACATCTGCGCATGCGCACGCCTTGATATTCACGGCAGTTTGCTATAATCCCGCGCCGTGACTGACCCGGCATTCAAATCGCCTCGCTATATCGTTATCGAAGGTCCCATTCGTGTGGGCAAATCGACTCTTGCCCGCGAATTGTCGGAGCAGATGCACGCCCGCCGCATCTTTGACGCCGAAGACAATCCCTTTCTGGCTGACTTCTACGAAGAAAAACCCGGTGCGGCCTTCGCCGCACAAATGTATTTCCTTTACGAACGCCATCGCCTCCTGCTTGAAACGCGCCCAGAGGACGCCGCTGCACCGGTCGTCAGCGATTTTCTTTTCGAAAAGGACAAAATTTTTGCCTACCTCAATCTCGACAACGAGGAGCTGAAGCTCTACGACCGTTATTTCGAAATGCTCACACCCTCGGTGCCTCAGCCCGATCTCGTGATTTACCTGCAGGCCAAACCGGAAGTGTTGCGCAAACGTGTCACCAAAAAAGGCGACCCCGCCGAAACCCAGATTTCACCGGAATACGTCGAAGCCGTCGCCAATGCCTACGAACATTTTTTCTTTCGCTATTCCGGATCGAATCTGCTGGTGGTGGATACTTCGGAGATCGATTTCGTCGCCCGCAACCAAGACCTGCAGGAACTTCTGCGCCGTCTGCGCCAGCCGGTGAAAGGCACCCAATATTTCCTGCCTTTGGGCCAGGGCTAGACCCACCGCAGTAGGATTTCTAACGAATTTCACCACGGGGAAAAAGGGGGACCGGGACGAGCGGCCCCGCCAGGCTACTCGTCCCGGCACTGCGCACTGGGGAATATCGTTTACAGAATTCTCGCCGGCTGCCTTAGTCCGGCTTAAACCACATTTGCCAGCGGATTATTTTGAGCTACGGTCAAGCCGCCTTCGGCGGTCCGGCCAGGCGTTGCCGCCATTTGCCCAGCGTTCGATTCACCGGATGACTCCGGTGCAGAAACGTCAGCACCGGCATCCGCCGCACGCCGATTTTTTCCAGCGCGCGCCGGATCCGGAAATCCCGCCCCGCCGAAATCAATCCTTTTTCTAAAGTCGAAATCGCGTCGGTCGTGCGTCCTGCTTGGTAATACACTTCCGCCAGGTTCAAATACAGCTGCGCGTGATTGTGTTTCATTCCCAGCGCTTCCCGGCACAGCGATTCCGCATCTCCAAATCGTTTTTCAGCCAGCGCCGCCAGCAGGCCCGTATACGACAGATAAAATGGGTTCTTCGGCGCGATACCCAGCGCTCGTCGGGCGTGTTGCAGCGCGTCTTCCGATTGTCCATCGCGGAGGTTTTTCAGACATTCCTTGAAGTCGTTCATTCCGGCGTCTGAGGGGGATGTGGTTCCAATCCAGTGTGACATACGCACCGTCCTTGCCTCGGGGTCACGTGCGAGGCGCTGAAAGCACACTACCGTCCCCCATCGAAGCTGTGAATAGAACGTTGGTGCAGCTTTCAGGCTAGAACCTTTTACTGTCCCAACAGACAGGCAAACATCCGGCCAACTGGCTTGGCGTTCCATTCAAACTTTTCGATCGAATTTTTGTGAGCAGGGGAAACCGCGACAAGTGTAGACGTGTGTCGGCGAGTCTTGGCTTGCGACAATGGCCTTCGAACGCTATCCTCCCCAAGGATTTCCGAGGACGCGATGAATTTTCCACCACTCGTACGAGGCATCTCCACAACTTGCTTGGCGCTGATCTTTGCCGCCATCCTGGATCCCGCCACCACCGCAGCGTGCCCACTTCCGCCGCAGAGTGCCGCGCCATCCGGCGAGCAAGGCAAATTCATTCTCCACAAGTTCGAGCAGCCCATCGGCGAAGAAACCTACCAAATCGCCAACGACGGAAATTCCCTAACCGCAAAAATCGACTTCAAATTCACCGACCGCGGCACCGCCGTGCCCATGACCGCCAGTTTCAAATCCGCCTTGGATCTGACGCCGCAATCTTTCGAAGTCAAAGGCAACAACTCCCGCAGCACCGAAATTGACGACGCGGTCGAAGTGCAGCCCGAAAAAGTAAGGCTCCGTAACCGCGACCAATGGACCGAAGCCGCGCGCCCTTCCCAGTTTTTCACCATCGCCGGATACGCGCCCACAACCATGCAAATGCTCCTGGTGCGCTACTGGCTCGCCCACGGCTCTCCCGCCCAGCTCGCCACCCTGCCCACCGGCCAGGTAAAAATCGAACCACGCGGCCAGGACGCCATCACCATCGACGGACAAGTCCAATCCTTCGATCGTTTCACCGTCGAGGGCCTGATCTGGGGCCGCGAAACTCTCTGGTTCGATCACTCCCGGAACCTCTTCGCCTCCGTCACCACCGACGCGGAATTCGATCATTTCGAAGCCATTCGCGACGGCTTCGAAAGCGCCTTAGGCACCTTCGTCGGCCGCGCCGGCGCGGATAACATGGCCGCGCTCGCCGACATTTCGAAGGGAATTTCCGGCAGCCGCGCCCAAAAAATCGCGGTGGTCGGTGGCACTCTGGTCGATGGCACCGGCGCTCCCGCCGTCACCGACTCCGTAGTTCTTATCGAAAACGGAAAATTCGTCGCCGCTGGTCCCAAATCCTCGGTCACAATTCCCGACGGCTTCCAGCAAATCGACGCGCGCGGAAAAACTATCCTCCCCGGCCTCTGGGACATGCACGCTCACTTCGAACAAGTCGAATGGGGACCGATTTACCTCGCTGCCGGCGCCACTACGGTTCGCGATGTTGGCAACGAATTCGAATTCATCACTGCCGTGCGCGATGCCGTAGCCGGCGGCCGCGGCCTCGGTCCGCGCCTGTTGCTTGCCGGCGTCGTCGACGGTACCGGCCCGCTGGCCCTCGGCGTCGAACGCGTCGATACGCCTGAACAGGCCAAGATGTGGGTGGACAAGTATCACGAAGCAAATTTTCAGCAGATGAAGATCTACAGTTCGGTCCAGCTCGAAGAACTGAAAGACGTGGCCACTGAGGCTCATCGCTTGGGCATGACCGTCACCGGCCATATTCCCGAAGGCCTCGACGCCTACCAGGCCGTCAACGCCGGCCAGGATCAGATCAACCATATCGGGTACATCGCCGACATCATGCTCCCGCCCTTGCCGGAAAACGCCACTCGCCTCGATCGCGCCAAAGCGCGCGCCGAAATCGATCTGAATTCTTCCGCATCCAAAAAGGCCCTCGCCTTTCTGGTCCAGCACAAAATTGTCGTCGATCCTACGCTCGCCCTGATGGAGTTTTTCACCGCCAGCACCGCCAAACCTCCTGTCAGCATTGAGCCCGGCGTCGCCAAAATCGCTCCCGAGCTCGCCGCCATCCTTGGCGACGCTCCGCCTCCATCGCCCAATGCGAGCCTGCAGGAAAAAGTCTTTCAGAAAGAAGTGCAAATTGTCGGCGCGCTCCATCGGGCTGGCGTACCCATCGTCGCTGGCACCGATCAAACTGTTCCGGGCTACAGCCTCTATCGCGAAATCGAACTGTACGCTCAGGCCGGCTTCACTCCCATGGAAGCGATCCAGGCCGCGACCATCGTTCCAGCTCGAGTTATGGGCGTCGATAAAGAACTCGGCACCATCGAACTGGGTAAACGCGCCGACCTGATCATCCTCGACGCCAACCCGCTCGAATCCATTCACAATATCCGCACCGTCCGGTTCGTAATTACCGGCGGCACCATGTATAACTGTGGCGAACTGTGGAGCAGCGTGGGATTTAAACCTTAAAAATCACGGGGACACAAAAATGACGGACTGGACGCGCAGAAAATTTTTCTTTTCGACGCTTGCGGGCGCCTTCGCGGCGAGTACCCAACGCTTGTTCGGAGCTACTCCACCGCCGACCGCAACAGCTGGAGCGTCGTCGGCACGTCCGGCTGTGTCCTCGGATTTTCGTCCAATTATTGTTTCCTCGGCGAATGGGTTCGAGCATCTCGACGGCGGCATGGCCATCCTGAAATCCGGCGGCGACACGCTGGATGCGGCCCTGGCGGTCGTGACCAAAGTCGAAGACGACCCGAATGACGATTCGGTGGGATACGGTGGACTTCCTAACGAAGATGGCGTGGTCGAATTGGACGCTTCGGTGATGCACGGCCCGACCCGCCGTGCCGGCGCCGTAGCTTCGGTGCAAAAAATCAAAAACCCGTCGCTCGTCGCGAAAGCCGTGATGGAAAAAACCAATCACGTTTTCATCGTCGGATCGGGAGCCTTGCAGTTTGCCGTTGATGAAGGCTTCGTGCCCATGAACCTGCTCACCGACCGCTCCCGCCTGGCCTGGCTCGCCTGGAAAGCGCAATCCAGCGAAAACTGGCGGCCCGGGCTCGACAGCCCGGAGTGGAAAGCAAAGCTCGCCACCCTATTAGACACTCCGGAAAGAATGGCCTGGCGCGAACACATCGAAGATGTCGTGGCCCATCCGCGAACGGGCACGATCAACTGCCTGGCGGTCAACGCTAAGGGCGAAATCTCCGGCACCACCACTACCTCCGGACTTTCCTGGAAAATTGCCGGACGCGTCGGCGATTCACCGGTCATCGGTGCAGGATTGTTCGTCGACGGCGAAATTGGCGGAGCAGGATCCACCGGCCGCGGCGAAGAAAACATCAAGATCTCCGGCGGTCACACCATTGTCGAAATGATGCGCCGGGGATCTTCACCCACCGACGCGTGCCTGGAAGCCTTGCATCGCGTCGCGCGCAACTATCAGGCATTCCCGGAACGCCTGAAGCAATTTCATATTCAATTCTACGCGCTCAATAAACACGGCGAGTACGGCGCGGGTAGCCTGTGGGGCAAGCATCCCAACGGCAATCGCGTTCACTACGCCGTCCATGACGGTACCAAAGCCCAACTTTTACCCACGACTCCTCTATTCGATGAGGTCGGCGGAGACTACTGAGTAATTGTTCGTTT
>Ga0307474_10000155_pt1 | contig 50494 bp, 70 predicted proteins | sample atmos_gasesECM1C_2_FD_203312 | JGI IMG/M metagenome (GOLD analysis project Ga0307474, IMG submission 203312) | Hardwood forest soil microbial communities from Morgan-Monroe State Forest, Indiana, United States - atmos_gasesECM1C_05 | ecosystem: Environmental > Terrestrial > Soil > Temperate... | reverse complement strand
TGACTAGCGTCCCAAGCCTTAAATACTATACAGGCCGTTATCTTGTGGACGTTCTTATTGGTCATTAGGGCATTAATATAAAGGGTGTCGTTGGCGTCCCAAGCTACGACATGAGGCTCGGCTTGTTTGAGATCAAATTGGGTTAATTCGTCGAGTTCAGGGTTATCAGGAATAAACATGGCCCGCATAGAATGCGGTTGGTTCTGCATTTGCGGGCCGGCGTTCTTTTTCTTGGGTAATAGATGGCCCTCGGATGGTCCCTCACTCGCAAGGCGTAGCGTTCGGGCCTTCGCTAGGTCATAGCTCGCGTGGTAGAAGTCCTTAGGGTCAGTCGTCATCAACGCATACATCGAGAGCATGGTGCGTTGTTGATTAATTCTAATAAACTCGGTTAGAATATCTCTTGCTGCTGGCCACCTTTGGGCGTACGAAAGCAAGTGCTCTTCGTCAATGACTGGTTGCTTAGTTGATGGCGTTCTCTTAGGAGTAATCCCGTATCTCTCAAACACTTTGGACAAGTCAATAGGTGACTTAGTATTGGGTACCCATCCAAGAGTTTGCTGAATGCTCGCCTCTCGATTACGGATATCGGCTGCAAATCGATCGATGAGTTCACTTTTCTTTTTCTTGTCGACATGAAAGCCATTTACCCTCATTGCGTGTAAGACGTCGAATTGAGTTTGGAGATGGGTCATATAATAATCATACAAGCCCAACTCCTTCATATCTTCGATTTCACCAAATGCTACCTCAAGTGTTATCGCGGCGTCTTTGGCGTTGTAGACTTGGAATTGCTCGTCACTTACTCGAAATTCACTTTCGTGTTTGCCACTTTCATCTTTGTAGTATTCTTCCTCGGTATAAATCGAAACGAGAAAATCCAAGGCGTGAGGCAAATCAGCAGCAAGATACCTGTGAGCGTACATGGTATCAAAGCCCCGCGCCATATAAGGAGTTGTAATACCATGACGGTAGAGATGCCAACAGTCAAATAGTCCATTTTGCGTGACATAACGTTTACCTGAGAGAGCTAAGAGACGTTGAATGCGTTTCCATAAGATAGCTTCTTGTTCAATGGGCCAGTAAGACTTGCGATCTTGTAGACTAAACGGAATACAGAAGCCTTCACGGGGGTCACTAGCGAATGCGATGGTCGAGAGATACCAGTTCATGTGCGGGCCGGCCTTGCGCGTTTCTATGTCAAAGCTGAGCCACTCACCATCTTGTTCTAGGTGTTCTAACCAATCACAAGCCTCTCGGAATGTGGGTAGGACGTTGTAGTAGCGTTCGGGCCGGCGAATCTCAGGAAACTCACTTTCTTTCTTGGCTCGTGCGAGGTCGAACTCTACAACCGGCCCCATTTCCCAGTTGCCTTGGACGACATAACTGGTATGAAATGTCGGGATCATCTTCTTACGATTGAAAGCAAGAATCTTACTCCCGCGACGGTGTCCAATGTCATTGTAATGAAAATTGCTGAGACTGACGAGAGCACTATTACCCAACGCCACAATACAATTAAGGTTGGGTAACGTAGAAAGTTCCCTGAATAAACTGGGTTGTTCCCGCGCGATATCTTCAGTTGTTGGATTGCCAACAGCATCAAAACGTTTGACTGCATTAGAGAGGTAGACATCTTCTCGTTTTAACCCTACACGATTGAGCATTCGCATTAACATCTGGCCGGTTGGGCCGATGAGTGGACGCTTCTGTGCGATTTCATCGTAACTGGGTTTTTCGGCTACGATGGCTAACTTAGCATTTAACGGACCTTCCGGCCCGACGTAATATTGGCTCATGTTGAAAACTTCCCGTGTTTGAAAATCTCGATTGCGCGTTCATCTTGGGCAACTAAAATAGCTGCCGTGAAGAAGTGCTTGGCGAGTTCTTTGGAGTTTTTGATGTTCATAACACGTGTGCGTTGCGGTTCGGCATCACCTATGATTTCGAGTATGTATTCGCGTGCGATTTCAGCATTGAAACGCATGTTGTTATCTTCGTCAGCGTAGAGAAAGATTTTCATCGGGATGGTAGTCTCCAAATCGTTTCATAAATTTGTCGTAGGTCCCACTCTAAATTATCAGCTGTTGTGGGTGTTCTAATAACCACAAATCCACAATTCACTCGTAGATATTGACGTATCCAATTAGTGCACCAGGTTTGGTCGTTGTATTTGTGGAGACGTTCCCAGTTATCTTGGGCACGTTTTATGTTATCGATCGTGAAGGCACTCATTTATGACACCATATCCAATGCCGGCAGGTTAGACACAATAAGGTGAATAGACTTATTGTTCCTTGGGGGACGAATTGTTCGCAGACTGGCTCGTCAATTCTTCGCTCGCTAATGCACTGACAGCGGCCAAGCGCACTTGTATCTCGTTCCATTGTGATTGGTCTTTCTCCATGAGAATGAATCGCCGTTTAAGTTGCTTGGCCGCTACTCCGACAACCCCGCTCCCTGCAAAGCAGTCGAGGACCAAATCTCCTTCATTTGTAGACAGTCGTAGCAATTCACTGATAAGCTCGACTGGCTTCTCGGCAACGTTAGCTCGCAGGTTGTTTGCGACGGAATCGTATTGGAAAACATTTGGTCGCTTAAATGCGAGGCGTCGAGAGTGGTTACTAATGAACAGAATTGGTTCCCAGTAGTTTGCATAGCGGAAGTCCCAATCCACGACCGAGCCGGTGGTCTTAACCCACACGAGGGGAATAGGATCAGGGTCAAAACCAAGGCTAGTAAATATACCACGCGTTTGTTCCCACATTTTGATGCCGAAAAATATGTAGATGTGCGCGTCATCCTTAGCTACTCTTTGAAGCTCTTTGGCTGCGATTGATAGAGTTCGCATAGCTGTAACAGGGTCATCGTCGAAGTGTTGTTCGTATCGTCCAATTCCTCCTGCTTCGAGGACTCCGTACGGCGGATCGATAATAATACAGTCGATGGATTTGTCATCGAGCTTTTCGAGTAGCTCACAACAATCTCCTAGTAAGACTTGGCCTTCTTCATTTAGTTTCCCTTCGAGTTTGAGTCTACGATAACTATACTCGCGTTCCAGGTCTTCAAGTCGTCGGTCAATCTTTTTAAGAGCCGCGCTTTCGCTGTCTTCGTTAGCGAGTTCGGGCATGACTTCCATTGCACGAGCAAGGTAAAGTTTGCGTGTGAGGTTCGCAGGTGAGATGTCAAGTAGGTCGGCGGTGTTGTTTTGGGTCCAAGCGGGGACAGAACGATGCGCGCGTTCGCGTTCTTCATCAGAAAGGACTGGACCGCTGGTAAGGTCGTCGCGGGCCGGCGCCATCTGACCCGCGTATTTTTCCGTCTTGAGACGGTGAATTTCATCAGCTAGTTTGACCGCTTCTTGCCAGTCGAGTTCTTTGCGCTGGATGTTTTCTTCGAGTTCGATTTCACGTTTGAGAATCTCGTCGACTTCGTCAAGGTAGATAGCAGGTATTGTGCCACGACCAAGCTCGCTGTAAGCTCTGAAACGACGACCGCCAGCGAGGAGGTTGTTTGCACGGTCCAAGAGGACTGGCTCAAACGCAAGGCCAAATTTCTCAATAGAACGTTTAAGTCCGTCCATATCGCCGTAGTCGATTCGGAAGCGTTCGCCGATGATGATGTTTTTGAGCGGGACGTCATGATAGTTGGCACTCATTTAGTCATACCTGGACGGACTGAAGGTTGAGATACTTCAAGCCGGCCCGTTTTGCGGCGTAGATGAAGAAAGTCCTTCTCGTCACATTCGACGGTAAAGAACACTTCATTACAGGCACCACATTTCTTGCGGCGACGGGTGATATTAAGCCCACGAAGTTCAGCTATAATCCCTGCGTCATCTGGTTGCCATGTGTTAAGGTTCGAGATTCGTGCACTACGACATGTTGGATTCGGACATCTCACCGCTATTCACCTCAACATCCTAATATTAAAGCGGGGTGTGGGTCGATTGGTGGGGCCAAACTCTCCCCACACCCCTATGCAAGTGGCCGCCGACCTGGGAGGGTTAAAACGGCCAGCTCACAATGTTTAGAGAGGTTCTACCGAACGCACCTCGTTGAAGGCCCGATCGGAGCCTTGTTGTTTGCGGATACCGTATTGCACCCGACACTGTTTGTTCTTGAAGTCCTCTGGGTCGTATTCAATGGTCGCGATGCGCTGGTTGGTATCAGGATCAACAAATAAGAATGATCCGTCATCAGCCTTGACCTTTTTGAATGGTCGCGCGACGAGTGGCCCGCCTGGACTGGTGGTCCAGCCGACCCCCAGAGCATCAATTAGTTCGAGCAGTTGCCGGATGGGCATGGGTTGTCCCTTCTTGGTCTTGCCCCCGATCATGACATTATAGAAGCCCACGCGACGATCTTTATAGGGGGCTTCGTCGACTATAAATTCACACACGAGCATTGGATTGCCACCGGTGCCGTCTTCTTGTGTCTCAGACACCTTGGCTTCATATGCACTAAAGTGCGAGATGAGTTTTGATTCAGGGAAGGCTGTCATGATGACCGTGTTTTCAGCAGAACTGGTTATGCGGGCCATTAGTTTTGCTCCTTGAGCGTGTTGAGGACCGAGATCACTCGATCGATTTCCGCCACTCGGCGTTGTAGTTCGGCCAGGATTTGAGAGATCGTTAGCATGTTTTGTGCGTCCTGATTGAATTATGTTACGCGTGAATAAAAGTGGTTTAGCCGGACCCATTGCAAAGACGGCGGGCCACGTGGTGCGCATGTATTGGTCATGGTCATGTTTAGAACGAGCCTCACAGATGGGACAGATTGGGGATGTTGATTCGGAGCCGCAGTCGAGACAGAACATTAGTCTACTACCAAGTTGAAGTCTTGGGCTATCTTAAGGGGTAGCCCTTCTTTGAGCCGTGTGCCGGCGCCACGAATCTCACCATCGGGGCGGGTTATCCACATGTAATTGGATTGTGTGGATGATACTGGTTCCACAATTGTGAATAGCACTGCCCCGAACTCAGCCCCGATACGCTCAGCAAGCTGGCCCGTGACTAGTGGGAGCTTGTTGATGATACCGGTCTCACGTGGTGCAATGGGTGGAGCACCCTTTGGGGCACTCGGCATCTTGACAGTACCCATCTTGGTTTGTTCGTGGGCAAGCCAGACGGTGAAGCAAGGTAAGGCACGTAGAGAGCGAATGGTCTCGACGATTTTACCCATTTGCAGACCAAATTCGGCCCGACCGTCGACTCGTTCGTCACCAAGTTCTTTGTTACGAAGGGTAAGAGTGAAGCCCATAATGTCGTCCTGAATCGCGGTCAGACTATCAACCACAATAGCATAAGGGGCGTCGTTAACAAAGTCGTCTTTCCAACGAGAACCAGTGGCATCGACATGATCATAGAGTCGGTTGACATACATGAGAAAATCAAGGTAGGGTTCTTTGGTTCGAAATATACCTGTGCCGTCTTTGATTTTCTCACCACCAACTCGTGGGTAACGAAATGGAACAACCTCGTTTATCCAACCTTCGCGGCGAGCGACTCGAATGAGGGGTTGAATACCCTCGTCGAAGTCATGAACATGGAGCTTCTTGCCTTGGACCCACTTGCGAGTTAGCAGTTTATGTAGCGTGGCCAGGCTCTCGGTCTTGCCGGTTTTGTAGGGACCCACTATTAGGAAGTTGGTGTAGAGTAGATTGTCGATTTGCTCAACCGTGAATTGCATTAGGGTGTCACCTCGTGAATTTCCATTAGCCCCTCGGCTGTTTTGATTTCTTTCCTTTCAAGGTGCGTTTGATCTTCGAGCGGGTTCCAACTATTACGCCGAAACGCCGCAAGAGTCGCGGGAGAGAATCCATCTCGACAGATGTCGTAGAAAGCACACAGACCGTATGAAGTGCACTCGGCGGTATTTTGATAGTAGAGTGAGAGGATTTGCTCGAAGGTGAGTCTTTTGTCACTTTCATTACGGTGCTCTATGAGATCAGCTATTCGTCGCCAGTCTTCGACGATGTTGATGGTTTCCAGGCGCCACTGGTCGGTGTCTCGTTGAGTTTTGGGGTAGAAATCGCGTTGGCATTCACGGGTCTTGACCATCACGCCATTGACGTCGGGCATACAACCAGAGACGGGCGGGCCAGGAAACTGACGAGCGCAATAGACATAACCAGTCGGTTGACGTGATAAGCGGAGCTTCTTGAGTTCACGTGCGACACCACCACCAGTGTTTTTCATCTCAGCGACCCAATAATCACCATAAGAAAGGCGTTGGTGAATACCGTCAATCTTAAAGGCGTACCAGAAGGGCACGAAGTCGAAAGGGTCGCCGTCGCGGGGCTTGATCTCGATGGCACCGGATAGCTCTACCGCTATGGGCTTTAGGAGCGTATCCTCTTGGAGATAACTATCACAATAGTGATCAATCATACCCAGGCCGGCTTCTTTGGTGTGCTTGCTATCGAGGGTATCTAACATCGGACCCTTGAAGAGTTCTTCGTGAAGCTCTAGAAACTTACGCATGCCACGAAGCCGGCGACGTTCTTCGCTCTCTTTGCCCCACCAGCTATAGTAAGTGGCTCTAAAGCCGTGCATACAGGTGCCGAAGAGAGCACCATAACCCACACCGGCTTCAAGACCACCGTTGTAGATTCTGGCAATGAAGGCTTTGCGTTTGCAAGCCAACATTAGGTCGACCAGCGAGTTATCGTACCATTCCTTGTCGAGAATTACGTCAGATAAAGGCATATCTATTTCATCCTGCAATAGCTATCCCGCTCACGCCACCGACAATCACAGCGTAGAGAGCGTCATAAGGTAAGAGTAAGTACTCGTTGTCTTTGATGTAGATTCGATAGTCGGTTTTGACAAACTTCTCGAATATCACGTCATCTCCCACCTCAACGTCAATGGGGCCGCTCACCGCGATGACACGGCCGATTTGTGGTAGCTCACGGGCCGCCGCTGGCAGGATTAGACCACTCTCACGTTCTTCGACTTCGGGCCAGCGTTTCACGAGTATTCTATGTCCCAGGGGTTTGAACATCTTTCGCGGCCTCGAGTAATTCTAGGCAGAACATCAAGCGACACACCGCGTTGAGCCAGTGATTGTCGTGATCGCCGATAAGGCGTGGTCCCATCATTTTACGAAGGTGGTCGATGGCATGGTCACGATTGCCATTGAGACCGAGTGCAATCCAGTCCATTGGCTCGTGGGTGTCCTGGCCCTTTTTGAGGAGTTCGTCGAGGAGAGCTAGTGAGCGGGGACAATGGGTTAGTAGATATGGGAATGCCGCCCCATCGTCGATGTTTTGTTGGACGATTTTGTCGAGTTGTTCCTTAGTCATCAGTGACCTCAATAGCTTGGATATTTTGAGTGCTTGATGTTCGACCTAAGGCGGATGGTCCTGTGAACTCAACACTAAATTGTTCGCCTTCACACCTAATTTTCTTAACCTCCCCAGGCACGAACTCTTCACGCAGTGTTACAGATCCATCAATGTTAAGCACATAGACTTTTATGCGCACTAGCCCAGATCTCCCAATTTGATTGGTTGTGATGGTCTTGGTCCACTCGGTCCGCCACCCCGACGCGCAGCCTGGACAGCTGTCCCACGCTCCCCACGTAGGCGTTCGATCTCCGCGAGTAACTCGTCGTCCGTTAGCTCATTCACCGGTTTGGAGATGAGCTTGGGTTCGACCGTGATATCGGTTCCTGTAGAAGTGCTAGAAAGCCTTGCCATCTAAATTGGTCCTCCGTTGTGACTGCATTATAGCAGAATGCCTATGATCAATCAAGCATAGCAGCATGAAATGATCTAATGCTGCTGCGCGGCGTAGAACTTGAACCTCGTTGCATAATCATCGTCCCAATTGGGTTGCCCGACATGTGTGATGTGGCCAATATGGAATGTCATCGCGACCTCTATGGGTTGAAGCTTCAGGTGAAATGGAAAGTTGTAGAAGGCTTTGATTAGACGACGCATGAAGTCGTCCCACAGCTCATTGAGTTTGGGCGTGACCTTTAGACGCAGGGCCCATTCAAAGACCCAGTCGGGGTGGACTTGCCAGCGACCAAATGCGCGACCACCGTCACCTAGTTTGGCGTTGGGGTTACCATCGGATTCGACGAGACCGAGAATCTCTGCAAAGGTGTCGGGGTCCATTTAACTATCCCTACGAAAGGTTGGTTTGGTGGTCATTTGGTTACCGAGTAGATCACGAATGGCTTGGTTGATGTAGTTTTCGAGATTACTAAAGGGGCTATTCGGGCCGGTTAGGGCTTCGAGAATAGACTCACGCGTAACTTTAGTGATAGGTATACCAGGTTTCATGATACGACAATTGAGAAACGCGGGGTAGATATAGACGTCGGTGATGGCCTTGGGGTTAATGGGTTCGACCGCAACGAGAAGGGAGCCTGGTTCTTGAGTTTCGGTGGAATCGAGAGTGTAAGAATAGATACCACTTGCGCCGATCTCGGCGAGGACGCCCACACCGTTTTGTAGTGCCTTGCCATTCTTAGATGTTTGAACCGTAAGGTTGGCTACCTGTCCTGTCGAAGGGTCTTCATGTGGCGGCCCGACTATCAGGCCGGCTTCGGTGTTGGCGGCATTACCAACCTGGTCAAGGTTGACTGAGCCAGCACTATCAGAACCGGTCAATACGATCCCACTTAACGAACTAACTAAGTTGTTCGCCGTGTTAGTGGGGTCACGTGTTTGCCCTTTTAGATAACCCTGTATTAGTGGAAATATAAAAACGGGTTTATCCCCAGGTTGAATAGCATCACCCCAGAACTGAATCACGACGCCCATTTTATGCTTTCTCCGTTGGAAGTGCGTTCACGGCGGCGGCGAGGGCGAGGGGTAGCGTTTCGCCGTGATATCGGGTGGCATTCCAAATCTCCATCCATAAATCACGAACGGCATTAGCTTTTTCCCTTGCACGTAGATAGGTCGGGTCGTTCGCTTTAACTAGCCACTCCAACATCTTCACCACCGCTGCGGGGTCGCCGAGGGGCGGATAGTTACGAGTTGCACATCTTCCTCTCCAATCATGAATATGGTCAGGATGGTCGTTCCTACAACAACTGTGTTGTTCATAGCCCACCCGCTCACACGCCGCTTGCCATTGTTCGAGGTCGGTCATCGCAAGCACCTATGCAGCCGTTTGACGAGTTCTTCTGAGGGGTTTGTCTTTACTCCATGTTCTAAGCGGTGAAGATAGGCATGGTCTGTCTCTACGAGCTTGCCAAGTTGCCTCAACGAGAGTTGCGCCCGCTGACGCAGTTCTTTTAGACAGAAGCCGAAACGACGATTGAGGTCATGATACGTTTGTAGTAGCCCAACTGCCGCATCGTGCCGCGCTGTTGCTTGTTGCTGATCAGTCATGACTTCTCCTTCGCTGCGGCGTCGTCTGAGGCGAGAGCTTCGGTCACATGAGCCTGATTCTCGCAGATATGCGCCATTGGCGCGCCGCATGAGCAGAGACACGCACCGCCGCTTGTCAGCGCTGCAATCTGTTCCTTGAGCGCGGCGTTCTCGACAGCTAAATCCAGTTTTAAGCGGTCATCAAGTTCCTTGCGTAGCGCCGCATTCTCGTCGAGCAGGCGCAGCACAATCTGTGGAGTTATATTTGAGTTGAAATGGTGACGCCACTTCTCATCATTATCTCGTGTTGTCTCAGCCAACTTCCGTAATTCGTAGTCGTTCATGACTTCGCTTCCTGGCCCGCCTTTGCGAGTTCACTCGGATAAGTTGCTATCTCGGATATAAACTGTTGGACTTGGTCTTCGGTTAGACCAGCCTTGGGCGGACCGAAGGGTGTCTTATAGTGCAACCAAAATGACTTATCTCCGGTGGGTTTAATCACCGCCATTTCTAGTGCGTCGTTGCGTTTGACCACACTGGCTCCAAGACCGTTTTGAAAGCGCCAGAGACGTTGTTGGCTAGGACCATCGGAGGTGTAGTAGGGTTCAAACGTCTGTGTCATGTTCGCCTCCACAACCGACGGTTTCTGGGTCTTGTCGGACATATATGCCACTATTGGTATGTGTACCACAGAAGCAACAGGTTTCTTGTCTTGCGTCACGTAGACGAAAGGCTTCTCGGTCTGGAAACTTGTTTATCCAACAAATGTCGCAGATTGTGTGTTGCCAATTAGACGTTGCCATAGTAGATTCGCGCCACTTCGCGGGCCGCCTCGCTGGTTAGGTCGTTGAGTAATTTGATGGTCGAGTATTTCCCACGAGGGAAGTTATTGGGGGTGTCTTTGACGTGCTTGAGTAGCTCTGTGAGCCAACATAAATAGCGACAATCATTCAAGTCGTCAGGCTGAATGCCCATCTCATAGGCTATACGGGCAACTGCCCGATAGGTTCGGGCAGAGAGATTATCGCTCAAGGCGATTCGGGGTGTGGTCGAGGGGGCGCTCATGACACTTGACCACCGTTGGTGCCATTGATGATGACCTTGAGTTCTTGTGGCCAACCCATAGCTTTAAGCGCGTCTTTGGTGAGATAGAGCGTTCCGACAACGGGTCTGGCCCCGACTGGAAAACCCGTCTCTTGAAACTGCCATGTACCCTTGGTCTCCTTTGCTTTGGTGAATGTTAGTTCCATTATCCCAGGTCTCCTAGCTTGATAGCTTGTTTGTGGGTGCTCGGCGCACGCGTTTGTGTTGTTCGAACCACCTGATTACGCACTGGTGGACCATGACTGACACTTGCATCACTATGAAGGGCATTAAAGTGCAATTCACGTTCTTGAAAGGTGCCAAGAAAACCACAGGTGCAACGCCAGATTTCTTTCTGGTTACTCTCGGCAACGCAGGCCGCGGCCCAGTTGATGTTGGCTTCATGGAGGACGTCTTCCATGTTGGCGATTACGTCGGTTACGAAGTGAGTTGAACACAACTCGTCGGTTAGGTCAAAGCCCTGACCCCCACACCCATCGTGGATGCAGGGGCCACTGACGTTAGCCACTCTATCACTAATACCAAGCAGTGCTCGCTTGCGCCATGCTTCTCGTACAGTTTCTTCCATAAGGTAGCTCGATTTGACCTTATCTATAAGTTGCGAGCCTGCGAGCCAGTGGTGCTCACCCACGTTGCTGAATCTCGCCGCGTTGGGTGTCGATTTTCTCAGCACACTCTTTACAGAGCGCCTCGCTGTGATCACCGAAGGGGCGACTCGTGAGTTCGGGTTCGGTCTTCGAGCCACATTTTGCACAACCACCGTGTTTTACATCTGCCATTAGGGTGCTCCTTTTGGTCCGATAGTGGGTTTTAGTTCCCATTCTTCTGGTTTGATGCCCCACGTGGAGGAAGTGATAATTGGTATAACTTCCTCAAAAATGGACAGTAATTCGACCATGTCACAACGAACACACACGTCACCAAGGGGTGGGTCACTGAGGTTGGAGTGAAAGTGGAGTGTGTTGTCATAAGAGCAGTTATGTGGTCGTTCAGTTTTGACCCACAGTGTACGGTCTTTGTGCTGACCTTTTATAACACGTGCTTGTTGCCACATTAACCTAACTCCGAGAGCGTGCGTCGCGGCCCGCCCTTTGCCTTTTGTTTTCTCACAGCCCAGACTACGGTCTCTTTGAACTCTTGTACAGTTGGTGGGGGCGTGTACAAGCGGTCATATACTTCGCCTCGTGTGAGACCATACTTCGCAACAAGCTGGTCACTGATGGTTTGTGCGGCGGTTTCTTCTTCTTCACTACAACCAAGCTCCTGACGTTTGCGTCTGAGTAAGACAACCTTCTTGATCATACAGCAGCGGGGACAATTCGAGTCATAGAACATCTCCGCGAGACGCATCTTGCAGGGCGGGTCTGTTAGATGACCAACAAAGCCGTTGCCGTTCATGCTAGTAACTGAAAGCCCTTTGAGTACTCTAATTCTTGTACCACTTCAGTTGTGGCCCAGGTTGGGTACTGGTTACGTATTTCGTAAAGTGCCTCCCGACTCGATGCGAGAAACGTATGATAGCTCACGACGTTCTTGAGTTGCACTTTAAGAACGAATTTCCAAAGTGAAGGTGCTGACATTAGAGTTTCACCACCATCGAGGGGTCGGGCAATGCCAATAGCGTCGCAACTCGCTGGCCCAAGAGCAAGGGCGATTGCTCATTCAGCGAGAACATCGAGAAGCGACCGTGGCCGACGCTTGCGAGTTCTTTCATGAACGCGATAGCCTCACCGTCCGATTCCGGCCCGATGTAGAGAGCGTCGATGAGACACTGTGTCGCAATCTTCGCGGCCCATTCGAGAGCTTGTGGTTTGGAGTTTGGTTCACCATCACACATCACGAGCACATGAATGGGTTCGAGTGTCTCAGCCACTTGCAGGGCGCCGGCCAGGTTGGTGCCACCTGAAGCGCCTGGAATTGCGTCACAGTCAACCTCGTCGCAGCGTTCATTGAAGGCTAGAACATGCGCGCGATTTTTGAAGGGCGCCAGTGCTTCTCGTACACATTGAATGCGAGTCTTGCCACCGATAGCTGTCAGGCCCATCGAGCCGGAGCGGTCGACGAGTATTAGGTCAGCATTGTGTGGCGTGGTCTTACCCTTTTTGATATTATGAGTGAGGTCGTAGCGCTGTTTGTAGGTTAGTTCATTTGCCATTGGCGTTCTCCTTTTAGTTGGTTTGTAGGTTGTCGATTAACGACTGGTAAAAGCGAGCTAAATACTTGCGTTGTTCTGGGGTTTTGATGTCTTTGTTGTGGTCGAGTAGGCTCGTGACGTTTCTGTTCTGGAGCATTTGATGACAGTAAGCACAAGCGAACCATTCAGGGTGGATAATAAGCTCTTGAAGTATCTTCATTGGTGTACCAACTGGTATGGTCTGCCCCCGAAATGCCCAAACATAAGGAGCATTTGGGTCGTTACAGAAATCGCAACATCTAACGTCTTGTAGTTGCATTATTCTCTCTCGTTGTGTTTGATGTTTTGTTGATTGTAACCCCAGACCGGTCTATCACCCCACGGTATGATGGAGCCTCGGCCCGATTGCCAATTGAACATCATGACGAGTTTGCGAGCGGCAATCGAACAGCCTACGCATTGGGGGTCCCAGTTCTTGTTGGGGTCGTGAGCGATTAGTTGTGAGTGAAGGCGGTCTTGTATGCGGCCCATGTTAGCCCAAGTCCTTCAACGAAATTGGCTGTCTCATCAGCTTTGAGTGAAAGCCATTCCGGTGGGTTTGGGGTTTCGGGCCGGCGCAGTCGGGGAGATGGGCGATTAGGTCTAGCCCGCTCTTGTGCTTCTCACCACACTCACAGGTAAAGCTCATGTTGAGATTGTGACGACTTGAGCGTGCGAGCTTTTCGAGCTTGGCCGTTAAAAGCCCATCTATCCGAGAGAGTTCTTTGAGAGTTTGATTGCGTAGATCGACAAGTGGAGTGATCTTGAGCTTCTTGTAGCATGGCTCGCATTGGTCTTCAAAGACCTCAAGAACTGGCTTCTGACAGGCAGAGCACTGTATCATCGTTGTGCCTCGCACCATGCGATGACGTTGAATAGCGCGGGCCGGCCGTAATGACCAGTGAGTACTATGCGTACTTGGTCACGAGCCATATATTTACGTGGCCCACCATCCTGCTCACCATTCGGAATCTCGAACGCCCTTTCGAGTGGATGATTCGCACCCAGCTCGATACAACCCGTAGCCGTTTTCATCGTTGACATTTCCCAGGTCTCCTTCGGCGGCCTATCGGCCAGTTGCGTAAGGTTCTCTATCTGTCCACCGTTTATTTCCTAACTCTATCCATGCGTTACCTAAAATTAGCTGCTTGAATTTAGCGCGAGTATCATAAGCTTCATCCAGAATGACAGCCCCTCGCAATAGCATTTTCCATTCTCGCTCGGTGTAATTCTCACGTTCCATGATGAATAGGATAGCACAGGCGAGCTGCTCAATCAAGCATCATAGCATGAATTCGCCTAATGATCGCCATTAGCGGCGCTAATGCTGGTGTCATTAAATCAAACCCTTCTGCTCTGCGATCCATTCGGTGATCACGAGCTTTCCTACCTGCCCTTTCTTCCACACTTCACTATCGTCATGTATCTGTGACTTAGGTATCCACACTGCCTCGCCAGCCTTACGACAATCGTCGCCAAGCTCGATTAGACAGGCTTTCTCACTTTCGCCAAGACAGTTGCAGTCTTCGATTTCGATTGTTTTATCAGGCATTAGCTATTCCATATTGCAATAGATATTAGCCGAGCTGTTTGAGATTGAGCGAGTGATTACGTGTTCGCTCGCGTTTGATTCTCGAAACCGAAGCTCGCCTAAACTGCCGGCCCGCGATTGGTGGTTGGTGCACGAAGTGGCGCCACTGGGCTGGGTTATAACCTAGCACCTCACAGATATAGAGAAAGGTTAGTGAGTAGTCGTCATGGGGTGTATCATCATCAAACCAATCGAGCGCGGCCAGGCGATGCTTACTGTTGGTTCGTAGGTCTACAACACATGAGAGTGCGTCTATAAACACCGCAACCAATAGTTGTCTCTGAGGGTCTCTATCTAAACGGGCATTTAGTTGACATGGTAACATAATATCGTCAATGAACATCGTCGCTTCATGCCCTGGCCACATGTCACTCGTCTCCAGATTCATTGTGGGGTTCATTGACATCACCGAATATTAAATCATTACGGAGTTGCGTTGCATCAGGGAGTTTTACATAAGGTTGATTGACTTGGGCTGGAATAACAACCACTTTAGCAAATGCACCAATAATGAGTGCTCTGAGCCACTCGCTTAGTGACAATTGTTGCAACCTTGCAGTCTCCATTGCTTGGGCATGTTCGATACTTGTAACATACGTCACGAGTTTAATCTTCTTGGGCGATGTTTTGATTGGCATTAGGCAACTCCAGATCGAGTAGTATAATACGACAATATTGAGAGAGTGTTAGGTTATGTCGTTTCGCTTCTGTTCTAACATATGACCAAGTTTCATGTGCTATTTTTAGAGTTAGAGAAGTGGTGGGTTCTTGCATACTTTGTTGGTGTGCTGGAAGCGGTTTCTTTGGTGTATACTCACTAATAATTCCTGCTAGCTTCACGCGACAATATTCACCAAACCACATTTCGTAGCAGGCCGCGCACTCTTTAACATATCTCTTTTCTAGCAGCGAGACTGGAATTATTCGGGTGCCCACGGTTAAGAGAGTAGCATTGGGCAATGGGGCTGTCAACTGCTTGGATGAGCAAAATTTGCTATTAGCAGCAATAGCCATCTAAGGCGCTTTCAGCGACCCTTAGTCATCGCCTCTCAGCGGGGCCATTGGAAACTATCCCTAAAGGAGCGGTTGAGAGAGACTGACATAGAAACAGCGGGCAGGAGTGAGAGCAAATGTGTTAGAGTATATATGTTAATATATATATAGACATATATATAAACACTACTCCACTCTCGCTTGCGCCCATAGTTTCCAATAACGCCTTTGAGAATGCCATCTAAGAGTCTCTCAAAGCAGCTCTCAGGGCGTCATATTGACACTCATTGAAAAAGTTGCTGCCTTAGATCACCGAGCTATGCCGCAGGCAAGAAAAAACCCCGACCATTGCTGATCGGGGTTCTTGTTGGAGTTGACTATCCGAGTGACGAGAGATTGAGCGGGCCTCGTGTGCTCTTTGCCTTGCCCTGGCCGCCGATGACAGTGACGTGGTCCTTCACTAGCTGCTGATTGACCGGTCCCTGAATCTCAAGCTTGAAACCCTTGACCAAGGTTTCAGCCGGCGTGGGAATGACATCAATCGGCACTTCCATCGTAACCGAATCCTTACCATCGCTGACGCTCACCCGCCCACCATTCGCCTTGAGCGCCTCGACTTCCTTGAGCCACTCATTCAGCGCATGGCCGATCTGCTGCGCGGTCATATTCTCAGCCGCTTTCTTGCCCGTCAGCGGATCATCAATCAACCCTGCTGGAAATGGGTACATGAGCACCCTTCTCACGAACCGCTGGCCATCTTCGGCGCGTGTCTGAACCTTCCGGCCATTCGCGTCATGCAAGGTCTTGCCCTCGGTCACCCGCCCGCTCGCGTCCTTGGTCTTGATATCCTCATAGACCGTAACGCTCACATCAATCCTCGCACCCTCTTTCAACTCCAACGCTTTGCCGTCTGCCATCGTGATCTAGCTCCTGCCGTCTATCACGGCTGTTAATCGGATGTTTAGTTGAACAACTCACAGCCCATGATCGCACAGGCCTCGGTCGCCAATTCGACGCGGTCTTCGGGCGTGAGCTGCGTGAGCTCTTTTGCCTCGACCTTGCGTCCCACAAACCCACCGAAGTCACCTTCGATGAATTTCTTGATTGCCACCAACTTGCTAATCTTTTCTGCCATGCTCAAATCCTCTCATATCCCTACCATTAAGGCAAGCCCGATTGCTTGCCTTTTAGTATTGACTCAAGCCGATTCAATACTGTGAAACTGCCTTTCTTGGCTCTCACGCGCCGTTTCTCTTTTTCTATGCGCCTTTCGAGCGTTTCAATCTCACTCCTGATTTTCTTTGCCATGCGCTTATCCTCTCAAATTCTACGCCCTATTGCAAGCTATCCTGCCCGCTGTCGAGCATGAAATAATCTAATGCTCCTGATAAAAGGTAGGATAGCAAACAGCAGCTATCACACAAGCTTTTCCATACCAATCTAGCCGCGTCCCGAACCTTTTCTCAAGTATGCAATAGCTCACATCAATCCAGAAGTTACGCCAACCTTTCATGTTTATAAACTCCAGATTGCTTGGCTAGGCAAAAACGTTGGAACTCACTAACTCGACTATTGTCTCAGGATTCTGGTTCTACCATTCACCCACGATGCGAGGGGCTACTTTTAACCCTACGGTGCTATACTTCCCCGTCGCAAGGATATGTTGGACAACTCTACTAAGGGCGCTGGCCGGAACCGCTTAGACCCCGCTTCGAGCTATGGCTTGGATTTCTCTCCGCCATGACAAGAGCATAGCGCCAGTCGCAGCGGCTGTCAATAGCGGCCAGCATGAATAAATCTAATCTCAAGTCTATTAGCTCAGCTGACCGCGACTATTAGTTGAACTGATATAAGGGTAGCTAATGGCTCACCTATTAGCGTAGCTAATGTCAGTGGGGGGTCCCAGTCCCTTGGCACCACCCTTGCAGGGAACCCACACTGTCTCTCCGCCCTAAAAATCATGTGACTGGTTGTAGTAACTGGAGAATGCTTAGCTATTGCAATTTGGAATAGCTATCAGATTGTGGAGCGCCTGCCCGCCTGAGCAATTTTTGCCATTAGCGGCAGTTGACATCGCCCTGTGGGCTTGCTACAATGCTTCTCATGGGACAGGTCGGACCGAAAGCTGGATTTTTCTGGGATGATGATAGGCAGTTACTTAAACAGATACTAACCAAGACGGAGAAAATCATGGCAGCTATTGACGATCTCAAGGCCGCGATTGCGGCACTGGCTACCGCAGTGACAGCTGAAACAGCTGACATCACAGCGGCTCTCGCAGTTATCTCGAACCCTGGGACTTCTGATGCAGATGTCGAAGCGGCGGTGGCGCAGATTCAGGCCTCTGTGACGGCAGTCAACGCCGGCATTGCACAGATCAAGGCTGTGGTCCCAGGCGCCCCGTAAGGAGTTACACAAGTGTTGTTTGGCGATCCCAAGGTCTGGAACCCCAAGCGGTGGAAGCCCTTCTACACCCAAATCGTGCGTCTCTACTGGGAAGGCTTAGAGCAGGCCGAGATCGCCAAACAACTTGCCTGTGGCGCTGATGTCGTCGCGAAGGTCATTCACAGCGATCACGGCCAGGAGATACTCAAGCAGCTCGAAGATCACACCTTCGACTCGATGCTTGAGGTTATCACGTTAGCTCAAGCTGTGAGCGTCGAGATGTTCAATGAAAAGGTCAAGCTCGCTCTTTACTCAAACGATGAGAAGATTCGAACCCGCAATACTACCGAACTCCTGGCTATTGCTGGTCACACTCCAGTCCACCGTGTTAGTATCGAGCGCCCAGACCCGATTCTCGAGACCTACAAGAATCAAACACCTGAGCAGCTAAGAGCCGCGCTCCTCAAACTGAAAGACGCCACCCCCTCTCAGGGTGTTGGCCCCGACGGAAAATTGGTGAACTAACGTGGCAGAAAAAGACCCCAAAACCAGTCTCATGCTCGCCGCAATGGACGAGCTACTCGCACTCAACGCTCATCAGTCGAAGAAGCTCGGACGTATTCATCGTCACTTCCGCGCCGCTTATCATGAGGAGTTGGCAGTCCCACCGGCCCGACCTATCAGTAAGAAATCCCGTGCCGCTCACAAGGCTGCCGACGACGCTGCACACGCGAAGCACGCGGGTCCGGCTGCTCAATCACGCGACTTAGGTGCTGAGCAGCACGAGCACGCGTAGCGAGTCTTCGAGCTGTGGCCAAGCCACTCTATGTAGACAAAATCCCGCCTACATATATCGAGCGTACTCTCTCGCGCCTCTTGCCATCGAAACAGGAAATCGAGTCCTATACTCCACACCAGCTCTGGGAACTCGATAAGAAAACCAAAGACTACGCCAAGCTCATCAAGGCTGATCCGGTGAGATTCTACATGCCCAATCCTGGTGGGCAGTGGGATTTCATGACACTCGATGATGCGAGTGTTAGGGTGCTTCTATTTATTGCTGGTAATAAGACTGGTAAGACCACTGCCGGTGCTATCAAGATGGCCGAGTTTATGACCGGCACTATCTTGTGGGGACATGATTTCCGGCCCACCAAGAAGTTCAAAATCCCTTGTTATGGCTGCGTCTTCGCCGAGGACTTTGACTCTCACAAAGAGGTTACCCTCCCCGCTTATCTCTCGTGGTGTCCAAAGAAATTCATCAAGAACGTCGTTCGTAATCCCACGGGGGCTGTGGTTCATATTGAGCATACCAACGGCTCAATCTTATTCTTCCGCACTTATGATCAGGGTGCCGACAAGGCTGAAGGTAAAGACTGGGACATTGTATGGTGTGACGAACCCCCGCCCCGCACTATTTACACCGCCGTGCTTCGCGGCCTGGTAACCCTCAATGGTTTATTCGTCATCACGGCCACACTCCTCAAGGAAACCTGGCTCTTCGACGAGGGTGAGGAGAAATCCTTTGTTCGAATCTTCAAGTCCTCCATTGACGACAATCCTTGGATTAGTGAACAAGCAAAGCGGGACTTTATTGATTCGCTTACAGAAGAAGAACGGGAAGTGCGAGTTACTGGAAACCCTGTCTCTCTTGTCGGACGTGTTTATAAAGAATTTATCGAGGCGCCACCCTTCATCATTCCCGACCAGGAATTCCAATATGACTGGCCGGTTGTAATGGGGGTTGACCCGCATGAGCGCAAGGCCGTTTATCATCTGTGGGCCACGATAACGCCACAAAATGATATCATCATATTTGACTGGGCTTTGATCAAGGGTTCACTAGAACAGATTCAGGCCGAGCTAATGGCCATTGACTCACGACACACCATGCCAGCCGTGTTGTGTGTCATGGACCCCAACCGTGGCAAGGCAAAGCAAATCGACGAGATGTCTTGGGAAGAAGCTTACAATAACTATGGCTATCCTGTGGCCTTCACTGATGACAATATCAAGATTGGTCACACGATGGTGCATAGCTATCTACTCGCAAAGCCCAAACCACGCCTTCGCTTCACCGAAAAGTGTCGTGGCAAAGGCGGGCCGGTTCACCAAATGGGCCGCTATGCCTGGGCTGATTGGGCACGTAATAAAGGTAACCAAGGTAAGGACAAGAAAGAAGTCCCAGCTGAAATCAACAAAGACTTCCCCGATATAATTCGCTATCTCTGTCTCGCCGAACTCGACTTCGACCAGCTCAAGTATGGTCCCAAGATAGTTCAGACCGTTGATCTCAAACAGACCTACAACCGCTTTGGTATTCGGGCAGGGGTATGAACAAGAAATTTTGGGCTTTGGTAATAGTTGGTCTTGCCTGGACCCCTTTCATTGTTGGCTTCCAGATGAATGGAGTGGCTCCAGGTAGTGCAGCCAGTCCTACCGCAGTGGCCTGCCCCACGGCGTCAACTGCAGCTAAGCTCTTAGCCTGTCAGACCTCTACAACCTGTCGAACCAAATCTATAACCTTTCATTGCATTGGCACTGCTAATTGTTATGTCGCTCCCGCTTCGGCGGCTAGTCCGTGTGCTAGTGCTTCTCCTGCCCCGAATGCTACAACCAAGATTGGTATTTATATCCCAGGCAATACCAGTTACACCTATAAGGTCGATAAATATATCAACCCAAGTGACCCAACAATCTGTGCTGAATGGGATATGAGTTGTGACGCAGCGTCTAACTTCATGAGCACCGAAACTATTCCATGAGACGTCTGGTTCTAGCTTTCGTTTTGTGTGCTCTCCTGCATGGCTCTGTGAGTGCTCAGCAGATTGCCTTTGGTAACCCTTGTTCTAACGTACCCTACGATTCCTGTACTATCTACCAGATGTGTATCGATGCCACACGACATCAGGTGTTTTACTGTACACCATCTGGTTGGATGCTCGTGCCTCAAAACGGTTTCTCTAATGGTCTAATCTTTGGTAATGCCTTACTTCCTACTAGCGCACAGGCCCCGATTTCAGGTCAGGCACTATGTAATAATAGCGGGCAGCTCGGTGGTTGCGTTGGCGTTCCTACAATAACACTCACACCCACAGTCACTAGCACAGCTACTCCAACAGCCACTGCAACGGCCACACCAACAGCTAGCCCCACATCGCAGTTCTGTCCAACACCAGGTGATTATGAATATGGTAATGGAGTAAATGGTGGTGTAGCCTGTCAAGCTTTTAATACTGCAACACCCACTTCTACAGCTACAGCCACTAGCACTGCTACCGCGACAGCCACTAGTACAGCTACCGCCACTGCTACCGCTACACCCACAGCGACAGCGACACCACTTTTCAACAACGCCTATGGGTCAGTATTCTACGTACTTGCCTATGGCGCTAAGTGCGACGGCGTTACCGACGATTCTGCTGCCGCCCAAGCGGCGCTTACTGCGGCAGCAGCAGTTGCTAACTCTACCCTCATTTACCCTGCTGGTACTTGTGTTCAGAATAGTTTGTCCAGTGCCACTGGCATCGTCAATTTGACGATAAAAGGACAGGGACAAGGTTCGACTACTATCACTTCGACGAGTACGACTGTCGGAATCTTCGCGCTGACAACCGCGAATTTTGGGACGGTAAACGTTCATGACCTTTCGCTGACTGGTAGTGCATCGGCGGTGGCTGGTACACTTTTACAGATCACTGCCTCTGGTGGAAATCAGTCCTATCAGAGCGTTGTGCATGATGTGACCTTCAGTTCTGGTTGGAACCAACTAGGTGAATTAGCTACCAGTGTTTGGAAAGTCTCAAGCAACTCATTTCTCAACATGGTAAACATTGGCCTATTAATCAACAACCCCAATATCGACGCAGGTGACGGTGCGGTGTTCGGTAATTCGTGGGTTAGTTCAACCGGCACCGCAGCCGTCGAGTGGCTATCTGGTGGCGGCCTAAAGTTCTACGGCAACAAGATTCTTCTTGGCGGCACGGTTACTTATGGCGCACTAGTAAACGATGCGACCGTTAATGGTGTGACTTCAGATTTCTTCTTTACTGGCAATAGTATTGAGAATGTTGGAGGTGCAACCACGTGCCTTGAGATCGAAGCGACCGCGAACGGTGCGGCGCTGAGTGCGATTAATATTACTGGCAACGAACTAGATTGCGGCACGGCTGGAATAGCGACGACAACAACTGGCACAGGTACTATCGCGCAAGTTAGTATTACGGGCAATAGTTATATTGCAAGTGCAACAACTGGCTTCTCTTGGGGTGGTGCCACAACTAGTGTAACACTATCTAATAATATCTTTGTTAACAACACAACCGCTATCACAGCGAATGCTAGTGCTAGTGGGGCTATTAGTCCTAATACCTTTGTTGGCAACACGACGAACTATAGTACACTCAACGCGAACATTCTTCTATTCGATGGCCCTTCGTTCACAGTTGCGACGCTGCCAACCATCGCGAATGGCTCACACGTTCTAGTCTCCGATGGCACTTATGGCACTTCAACCTGTACCGGCAGCGGTAACGGCACTGAGGCGTGGCGGCTGAACGGCGCGTGGACCTGCAACGGTGGAATGACGACACCGGTTGCAACGGCGCTCGGTGGTACGGGCGCAGCATTGACACCAGCAATCGGCGATCTGTTGTATGCCTCAAGCTCGACGGCCCTTTCGCGGCTAGCTGACGTTGCGGCGGGTAGCTATCTCCGTTCTGGCGGCGTGACGACCGCACCGCTCTGGTCGACGCTCGTACTGCCGAATGCTGCTACAACCGGCGACCTACTCGAAGCGACTAGCGCAAATACTATTGGCTCTCTCGCGGCGGTGGCGGCGGGCTCGGTCCTGACCAGTGCAGGGACAAGCACGGTGCCAGCCTACAGCACAACACCGACGTTGGGAGCGAGTGCCGGTACGACCGGCACACTGACCTTGCTTGGTTCAGGTGTAACGCGATTGAAGGCGGACTCGCAAGGCGGCAATGCAATATCGCAGTTGAACGCGCCCGCAGGGAGCCTCGCCCTTTTCGCGATGGGTTCAGATAACGGTTCCGGCACACTCGCGACTCATTGGGGGTTTGGCGAAACCGTCGGAGCAGCAGCAGCGCAGGCGACATTCTCGATCATTGATGAAGTTGGCGGCGTCGCGGCAGAAAACGTCGCCGTGACCACTGACGCCGTTACGTTTCCTCTCGGCGGCGTGGTCAGCGGCGCTCCGACAGGCGGCGCAGAAGGCACCGGCACCTACAACGGCACGAACAGTTTCAAGAATGGCGTGCAGTATCCTATCGCACTTCCGAGCGCGCTCTATTTAGCTACCGGCCAGTTAGCTGCCCTGCCTTCAACGACCTCGCTATATAACCCTGTATTGGTCGTTAACTCAGGTACGATTCAAAATGCGACGGTCAATTTTGCGGGTACGACTCTCACTTGCACAACCTTCCCAACGATAAAACTACAAGATTGTGGTACGACTATCCCGACAACTTGTGCATCTCCGACGACGCTCGCGACCGGACAACTCGCTGCGGCCAATACCACACTCGCAATGACGATCAATAGTTCAGCAATGACAGCAACTCACTGGCTTGCATGGGAGGTGAGTGCTGGTACTTGTTCAACGGTCACAGGTGGATTCACAGGGAGTGCTTTAGCGTTATGAACTATTTAACAAGTGGCGTGGTGACAACACTTCCATGACACATCCATTAGCAGTCAAGCTAATTCTAATCGCTTCGTCAACCGTCGCGGTTCCTGTTGTTACAACACAGGTCTTTCATTGGGATACGCTTATAACAGCAGGACTAACGGCTATCCCGAGCCTCATGGCAGTAATAAATCTCATAATTACTTTACGAGTGCATAAAGATGTAGGTACCGTTAAACACGAAATGAACGCCATGAAAGACGAGTTAGTTATTAGCACTCGTGAAGCAGGACGGGGAGAAGGTATTGCTTTGGAACGTCAGCGACAAGAAGAAAAGGAGAAGAAGTGATGTTGTTACTTATTATCATTTTGATTCTTTTATTCGGTGGTGGCGGCTATTGGGGTGGTTGGTATGGGCCATATAACTATGGCACCTATGGACCCAGCGGGTTGTTGGTGATTGTGTTGGTTGTAGTCTTGGTTTATCTAGTCATGGGCGGCGGCTTACGCTTTCGCTAATATCTATTTCACTTTGGAATAGCTAATGGCTGATACTGACCAGAAAGCCGCAACCGTAGTAGAAAAGGTTACTACCGAGACCGCGAAAGCAGGTGAGGCGGCAACACAACAATTGCCACCCCCGCCCGCGGCTGCGGACGATAGCATTCGTGGTAAGCTCGCACTCGGGACGGTTAGCGTTTATGGAGTATTTATTGGCTTAGTGGTGTGGTTATTGATATTTCACTCAGACAAGATTTCATCCGTAGTGGCCACGTTACTAGGTACTATCTTGGGGTCTCAAGGAACTAATGTGAGCTCGGTCTATCAATATTACTACGGCTCATCGAGTGGTTCAACTGCTAAGGATAAACGGCCGTGACTCGTGTGTTGACAATCATAGCTGGCGAAGCCAGTGATATTGAGTATGCAGCGGCTCTGGCCGTGGACTTGATTGTGTCGGGCATTTTAGTCGAGTTCGAGAGCGGCGAGACTTGGCGGTCAGCGAGTGCGTCAATGGGCCAGGACGCAATCGAAGTATTAACCACGCCTGAGAAATGGTACGAAGCTCGTCAGGCCTTTATCAAAGTCGGATTTGGGATAGTAGGTGATCAATGAAATATAAATTAGGTCTTAAACCCTCTCTAAATTTCAAGATGCACTTCGGCGATTATGTCGATTTGCAGGCATTGCCACCGATTCCCGACGAGATAGACTGGTCAACTGGTGTCCCACTTAAGGGCACGATGTTTGGTAACGATACATATGGTGATTGCTTCTGGGCAGCAGCCGCTAAGGTGCTAATGGTTCAAAGTGCCAACGCGGGCGACATGCTTGAGTTCACAACAGATGATGTGCTCGCAGGGTATAAGCTCACCGGGTTTGACCCTACTGACCCCAATAGTGACCAAGGCACAGAGCCTACGGCGGGGTTTAAGTTACTACAAACCGTAGGTATCAAAGGCCAGAAGTTCGGGCCGGCCTTGGCTATCGCACCCACCCGCATTGACCTCGTTATGGCCGCACTGCATATCGGCGGCCCGCTCATGGTCGGCATGAAGTTCTTTCAAGAATGGGAGAACGCTCAAACATGGGCCATCGAGTCGAGTGATGATATTGGTGGACATGAGATACCAGTTATGAAGGCTAGCCGTGCCAATGGTATTTACATCGAGACGTGGGGAGAAGGGACGTTCCGGTTCATTCCGTGGGACTCCCTCGCACGTAATGCCACACAATTAACCGTGTGCATCAATCCGCAATTTTTCGCGAACGGGCAGGCACCAAATGGCTTAGCGATAGACGACATCAACGCTGATGCAGCGGCTATCTCAGGAGGTTGAAATGCGATACCTTTATCTGTTGCTCGCGGTGGCGGTGATTGGGTGCGCCAAGATTCATCTTGATTGCTCATCCGGTCTGCCACAAACCTTTGCTATCACGGGTTCCACAGTTGGCAATCAGCTGGTTGCATTAGGTGTGGCGGCAGCTGCTGGTATGGGCGGCGTGGGAGCAAAACAGGGTGACACAGTTACGGCCTCTACCACTCAAGGCTCAACGCTAGACTATAGCTACGTGCCGATTTTTGGTCCCGATAATGGCGGCCTGGGTTGTGGTGCTATTCAACCACCTACAACTACAATCAACAATGCTCAGGGTGGTGTGGTAAATATGCCCACTCAAGGACCCCCAGTAATACGATGAGTCGTTGGCGACACTTACTCTTTGTACCACCCTTCGCGGCTGCGGTGTACATTATCTATGCACTGGCAACACAGGGTGATTATGTACAGACTAATAAAATGGCCGCTGCTCGCGCCGCGATTCCTAAACATGGGCCATGTGTGGATCGCCCCTGCGACCCGTCGGTGCCCTTGCCAATGGAAGCTAAGGCACCTTGTTACACCAATACGAGTAGTGGTATTACGCTTGACCCACGATGACGAGTTGTTAAGTGCCTGACGAGAATGACATAGTTTCGAGCGCCCCTGCCGTCGGTGATGAGGCGCGGCCAGATTCTGGGGATGAGTCTTCGATAGCGACGACTGTCAATGACGATGCCCTACTGGCCGCGCTTCTAGCTCGCGGCAAGCGTGAGCAGGCGAGTATCACACTGAGTGATGAGGATACTACGTGGTTCGTCGAGCGCATTATTCGTGACTTCTATGATGGTGCTACTGCTCTGCGAGAGTGGTATCTTAATCAGGTCGAGTGTGTCAAGAATTGGGAATCTATTGTCAGCCCTAAACACTTTCCTTATGAGGATGCCGCGAACGTAAGAGTTCCATTTACTAGTGTACAGACACAGCAGTGGGCGGCCAGGATAGTTAAAGCCCTATTGGGTGGTGAGCTATACGCGCGCTTTGAGGCACTTGACGAGAGTGTTAATCCCGCTGGACTTGAGGAGAATAATCTCTGGTATCAGTGGGAACTCGACGAGATTGTTAGATATCGCGATGACGCGGTCGGTCTCAAAGCCGCGATGGAAGCCATTGTTAAACAGGCGCTCATTGGTGGTCTATGCTGCCCGATACCTGTGTGGAAGAAAGACCGACGTCAGCTACTCACGTATAAAGAATACGAGTACGACACTAGCAAGCCCATCTTGAGTCAAATGCAGGCCGCGCTGGAGCTGTTATTTGATAATCAGGACTTCGAGGTCGCGGCGCAAACGGGCCAGGGCATTTTCAATGTCATGGTTAAAGACCCCGATGAAGGAGAACCTGACAAGGCTAAAGTAATATTCAGCATCCGCAATGGCCGTTTGTGTGTTCAATCAGACAAGTGCGAAACCACCTTTCATGGTGTGAGAATCACTATCCCCAATAGCGAGGATTTGGTCTTCATCAACACCAATCCCGATATAGAGAAGCTACCCTTTAATGGTCTTCGCTTGTGGGTCGATACTCAAGAATATCGTGATGGACTTAAGAATGGCACTTGGCTAGACCTTGGTAGTGAACGCAACGAACGCATTTTAATAGCCGCCACTAATAAGATTCCTGAAGTGGTCCCAATGGACTACACTAAGCTTCAGGACCAGGAGGAGGGTTCTGACTCGCGAGATACTCAAGCAGTTAACTATGAGCGTCGCTTTATCGAGGTCTACCGCTGGGAAGGTTGGATTCATCCGCGACGGGAATCAGATGTTTATGACCCAGCGGTGGCGCTCACCGATGCCGTACAGGTAGCCGCGTGGATAGTCCCTAAGGCTAAAGAGCTAATCAAAATCGAGCGTTTGGAGGCACTGAACAAAGATGGCAAACGCTCTATGGTTAAGTTTAGCTTTATTGAGCGGAACAATAGGTTTTTGCCTATTGGCGTTCCTGAGTGGCTTAGGCATACTCAAGCGGAACTGGATGGCATTCATAATCTGCGCCTCGATAGTGGAACTCTCAATGTTATGCCTTTTGGTTTTTATAAACCACTAGCGGGAATGCAAAAGGACATTTATAACATCGCACCTGGCAAGATGTTTCCCACGGCTGATCCAGCTAGTGTCACATTCCCCAAAACCAACGCTAACCCTCAGTGGTCTTTTCAAGATGAAGGACTCATCTACAAGTATGGAATGGCCCAAAGCGGCCTCAACGATGCGGCTACAGGCAGTTTTGTCTCGAAAAGACAATCTGCTAGTGAATATCTCGGAACCGCGAATGCGGTTGACCTTCGTACGGAAGATGTTGTCAATGGTTTCCTGCGGGCGTTGCGATGTTTATTGTATCGAATACTTGGCTTATATCAACAGTTTGCGCCACCGACGCGAATCTTTCAAGTCGGCGGAGAGGAGGGTGTTAAGCTCGTTAAACACTTTGAGACGGATAGGCTTCAAGGAAAATTGCTCCTTCGTCTTACAGGGAACCTGGACCAAATCAACCCCCAGTTGCAACGCGACATTGCGACAAATATGCTCTCGCTCTTGATGAATCAGATTTTAATACAGCTTGGTATTGTGCGGCCGCAGACTATATATGCTGCCATTACCCACGTTGCCAAGGCTATGAACTATAAGGGTGTGCCACTCTATAAGCCTGACTTACCCGAGCAATCACCCGCCCCGAATATCGAGAACAAAATGATGCAACGCGGTGAGATTGTTGAACCGCACATAGATGAGAACTTCGACGAGCATCTAAAAGCTCACATGGCTATGCTGGTTGATCCAAATGCTAAACGTGTTTTGAATCAACGAACATATGCCATATTTATGGACCATATTCAGAAAACACAAAAGATGCAACAAATCGCGGCCTTTCTAAGACAGCAAGAGTCTCTCATGGCTGCCACAATGGGCAAACAAATGGCCGCGATGGGTATTAGACCTGGACTAGCAGGTGGTCAAAATCCAGGTGACCAAGCCGAAGGTGGCACTAAAGAAGAAGGAGTCGAAGGTTCGATTGCTGCATGAATAAAGAACAGTTATATATTTGGGCTGCTGGTATATTTGATGGTGAAGGAACAGTAGGTGTTTATGATTGTGGCCATGGACAATTAAGAACATCTCTGGCGGTGTCCAATACTGATCCTAGAATGGTACTAGAACTCCAGGCTTTATTTGAGGTTGGTTCAATAAGAAGAAATGCAGCTACCGCACGGAAGTCAGCTTTATTTATTTGGTCGATATTTGACTTAAATGCTATTCAATATGTACTAACCAAACTCCGTCCATTCTTGATTGTTAAAGGAGAAGAAGCAGACATCGTTTTATCTTTGCGTTCACTAGACGCTAGTATAGTACCGGCACAACGACAGTTGGCGCATGACAAACTAAAAGAGATCAAACGCAATCGTTTACGGGTTGCTGTGCAAGCAATTAAACCACAATTACAATAGCTATTGCATCTTGGAATAGATATGGCAGAGCCAACAAATAGCGAGTTATCTCAGCTCAAAGATGAAATTGAGTTGTTTAAGCAAGGGCATATTTGGCAACACATCTTGCGTTATATGCAAGAAATGTATGCCACTGTTGCAGAAGAAGCGCTGAGTGCTGAAGAAGACCGGCCAGGTGCTATGATGGCTAAGGTTAAGTGGGCTAGTGGAGTAGCTCATGCGGTTAAGATGATTGCTGCATTTGATGAACATATTGTGCTTTTCAAGAAAGCAAAGGAGAGTGAGTGATGGAAGACGAGAAAGTTGAACAGAAAGAAGAAGAAAAGAGTCAGGGGCTAATAGACCTTGAACGTGAGGGGGCCGAAGAACACGAGGAGGTCAAAGCTGACGATGAGAAGAAGGACGATGAGAAGGTCGATGATACCGCCGACGATGGTGTCGACCCTGCCGAGCTCATCGCTCGTATGGACTCGCTAGAAACCAAGCTCGATGAGCGTGATGCTGAAATCACGTTTCTTCGCGGTGAGTTATCCAAGCGGGCTGAGAAATCTGACACGACTAAGGCGTCGGGTGACGAGATTAATCTTGATGAGGTGGTTGCTGCTCTAGTAGATAAAGACCCAAAGGTCTCAGCTAAGAAGATTATTGAGTTGGCTGAGAAGATCGCGGATAAAAAAGTCGCCGGAATGCGTGACGAGACGGGCCGTCTGCTCACATCCAGTCAGCAAATCAATAGTCTCAAAGAGACCGACCGTCAGAATGTCTTGAATGACTTCTCCGAAGACGGTTATCTCGAAGACCCACAATTCGTGAAGGTCATGACCGAGCTATTTCAAAACACCAACAAAGCGGCCGGTCGCTATATCCCTGACTCACTTCACCTGGCAGCGAGTTCAGCGAAGGTGATAATCGACAAGGCCCGTGCCGCCAAGACTAAAGGCAAGAATGGTGTGCGTGAGGTTCGGCCAGTTGCCCCGCGTAATCCTGTCGAGGCTGACACCCATGACTATTCAAAGGCCAAGTCTATCAACGACCTGCCGATGAGCGACAGTGAGAAGGCTGCGGCACGTGGTGTTGTAAGTCGTCTCAAAGCTCGTGGTGACATCAAAAATGAAGCCGAATGGGTTGATTCTTGGCTTAAGGGGAATGCACAATGAGTACTCTTGGTGAAGAAGTAGAAAAGCTCATGGACATCGACGGCATCAAAACTGATGGTCATACCATTCATAACCCCGAAGTGCTTGAGGTCGGCGGGGTTAAGATTGTCCAGATCAAAAATCGGGCCGGCAGGGTGTGGTCTGTCCCCGCTGACGACGACAACGTCGACATCAACGAGGGTGGCTTACGCAACATACTCAAGCTCCCTAACCCCGAACCCGATTTCTTCTATCAATACATCCGTGACGAGCAATTAGGTGATTATCTGGGTAGAGACTTCGCCTTGGTGGAGCCAGCTGACGTGGGCCTTCCTGCCCGCTCTCTAGCGACCCCTGCGATTGGCACCGCGCCAACCAGTCACCACCAAGTGGGGAACATGCACTTAGTCATGATCCCCAAGAGGATCGAAGCCCGTTATCGGCGCGCAGAAAAAATGCGTGCTGATGAGGCAACCGCTGGCATCAAGACTCGACGGAAACTGGGAAAGGCCGTCGATGAGACTGATGTCGAATTTACTCAACGCAAGACTGAGCAGGTTAAAGGTCAGCCTATCGTGACCAAACAACCTGGCTACAAGGAGTATCCAGAAAACGAGTAAATCTTATGTCTTACGCTAATACCAATTCTCCAAACGGGTTCCGCCCGATTCAGGGTGACGCTATAAAAAGCGCCAAGACCCAACGGCGGCCGGTACTCGCTAATCGTGTTGCCACGGCAAGTGCGACGGAGACCATCATAAGTGTCGGCGATGCGTACACATTGGACGCCAATGGTAACGCGCTTCATGCCGGCCCGAATGATGTGGTCTACGGCATTGTGCTTGCCCTCGAACTTGAGGCTGTCCCCACGATAATGAACGGTCAGGGTCCTGTGAGCGTTGACCAAATGCTCACCGCCTACAGCGGTGCCATCATCGGCATCGAGGACACTAGCGTTTATTTCGAGGTCATGGCCGACACGTTCGCAACTGGCAACAAAAACGGTCTTTTCAATCTGATTGATGCTCTATCTAACACTCTCTTCCGTCAGAGCAAGCAATCGTTGGGTGTTGCCGGTGGACCTGGTGTTCAATTCCGGGCCATCGACATCGTCAACCGCCCAACTGACAACGCTTATGGTTCTTACGCCCGGGTAGTCGTGCGTCTGAGCCAGGCAGTGGCCTAGGAGTAGAACCAAGTGGCTAATTCTCGTGCACAATTTCAACGGCTTCTATTCCCAGGAATAGACAAAGCCATCATGAACGCCTTTAGTGAAAAGATGATGCAGTACACCAAAATGGCAAAGGTGGAATCATCGTCGAAGGCGTTTGAGGAAGACTTCACTGCCGCGGGCGTGGGGTTGTTTGTCCAGACTCCAGAGTTCATACCGGCCTCTGATGACCAATTTACGCCAGGTCTGAGCATTCGCTACACCGTAAATGACTACAAACTGAGAATCGGTTTCTCAGAAATGGCCATTCGCGATATGTTGGTGAATCTGGCTCAAGATCGTGGGCGTGACCTTGGGTTCTCAGCCAGGCAAACAATGGAGGTTCTAATCGCGGACATCTGGAATAACGGTTTCACCACCAATGGTTATGATGGTGTACCGCTGTTCTCAGCCGCGCACCCCAATACCAAGAACCCCGCGAGTGTGCAGAGCAATCTGTTGGGTGGTTTGGTGCCAACGCCGGCAACGCTCTCGGTCTTGAGCTTGAGACAGGCCCTGAGCCAGTACCGACGTTATTTCGACGAGACGGGTGTCCGTCGGATTCAGGTTGATCCACATATGCTAGTGGTTCCTGCTGAAGAAGAATGGAACGCAATGGAGATTCTGAAATCCCCAGACCGTTCAGACACCGCGAATCGTGCTATGAACGTCATCCGCAACAAGCTCGAGCCTTTTGTCTATGACTATCTCACCGATGTGGTACACTGGTTCATCGGACCAGATCAAAAGTACAATCGAGTGAAGGTCTTCAATCGTAGAACGCTGGCTATCAGCAACTACGAGGACAAGGACTCGGAGACCAACTGGGTACAAGCGGCGTTCGCGTTTTCAATGGGCTGGTCTGGCTGGCTGGGCTGGATGGGAACTAACCCACTGGGTTAATGGAGGACATGTCAAATGCCTAACTTTCCTCCAAATACCTTTCCGGGCCAGGTCACGATGTTCCGTACGGCACCGTTGCCGTTACCACAGACCACGACCAAAACCATATTCCAATTCCAGAACTCAATCGGGCCGGGAATTGGGTCATATGGTGCGGGTGGCTATGCAGCTATCGAGATCGTTGACATCTTTGGGATTGTGACTAGTGCTATCGGCGCTGTCGCAAATGCCATAAAGCTGCAAGGTCTCATGGACGCGCTGGCCGCGGTCGATCTATGTGCAACGGTTGATGTTAATGCCGCAACGGTCGGGACCATATTCTCTATCACTGGCACCCTTGCGAATGCTGCCACGTTGAATGCGAATGGAGTTGCGATAGCACAAGTGACTCCAATCCATATGACCGGCGGCTTGCAAGCGGGTGTTATTCAAATCAACTGTGCTGGCTCCGACGGTGGAACCGGCCGCATCGCGTGGGTCTTGGCTGCGCGGCCCGCGTACGGAGTGCAGGTCATCTCTGCACAAGCCTAGCGAGGTAAAATGTGAACGACGATAGAAATAATAACAGACGTATTGCGAAATACGTCGGGGTGTTGTTGGTGGCTTATCTGGTCTTAGCGACCAGTTTGCTCACCATGTCATCCAAACATACGCCCATATTGGGTCCGTTTCCGGCGGCGGCTTTTACTGCTACGGCCACCTCTACGGCAACGGCGACCGGAACCCCCACGGCCTTGCCCACTCCTGGTGCCATCCCACATGTCAGTGGCGAACATCGCGAGACGGTCTATGCTTCGTCGAACACTGCGGTATCTAACAGTGTCGCGAGCTTCATGCCGATTTCGGGTGTTATTACATTTGTGGCAGCCTCGGTTGAGGGTGAGGTGTGGGAAATCCAACCAATTGCCGGCGATGCCGTAAATCTATTTGCGGACTCCATGACAACTGGTGGTGCTCTCACGGCGCCTGGGGCGGCAACTAGTTATGCTATTGCACTCAACGATATCTCAGCGTTAACAGGACTATCGTCCACGGTGTTGACCTGTACTATCAGCGGTGCGACGGCGACGAGTTGTTCGGATCAAACTCACATCCAATACATCGGGCCAGGGGATATACTATTTTATAGTGTTACCCCCACTGGCTCGCCCACGGCAACGGTTATTGCTGTGAGTATGGAGATTGACCTCTAGTGGCCTTGCAACTACTCAATGGTGTTGGAGCGGGTGTCACCTCTAAAGCCCTCGACATCCGCTCCGTGGGTACGAGAATGGTGCCATTTGTAGTTTATGGCACCGGTAATTCGGCCCCGATGTCGGTGTTGAAAGCGCCCACACCATTAGGGCCGTGGCTGAATCTCGGGACCATCGCTCCTGGGGGTGGTCAGGTATTGGTCGATGAACCGATTGATTACGTGCAGGTGATAACTGACGCGGCTGAGGCCGGGCCTGCAAGTGCGTTCGTGACGACAAGTAGGTAAATAAAATGCCGGACGAATTCAACCGCTACAACTTGGCCGAGTTGCGGGCGTACGTCCTGCGAAACCTCGCGTCGTTGCGCGCTCAGGTGGTGGACCCGATTTCCGGCCAGGAGTCGGGTACCACCTATCTGGGCCTGAATGCACAATACTCAGCCCAAGACCTGAATCTAAGAATCAACTCGTCACTCACGAAGACGAGCTTGTTGTTAAATGCTGAGAACGAAACTCTCTATGCTAAAGAGGTGTTTTATGACGCGGCACCTGGGCAAGTGCAATATGCTCTCCCGCCCGATATGTGTCAGTTGCGAGGCTTGTGGTGGAAGAACCCTGGAATAGCTGCTCCAGCTTCACCAGATTCCTACCGACTGATGAGTTATCAGGATGAGATCGAAGCGCCGCATGGATTTAGCGGTCAGGTTGGTAGACCTACATGGAGACGGGTTGGTGCTCAAATAGTACTAAATCAAGACCCAGTAGATTTCAGTCCTGCCATTAACATTCAGGGTATCTGGGTTCGCTATATTAGGTGGGAACGCTTCCTAAACGATGATGATGACTATATCTCGTTGCCCTATGCACAAATTGTGCAAGAGGTTGTTGCCTGGGACGCAACGATGGACTGTATTAAGACACAAGACGAGATGGTTGATGCTAGTGGGGTGGCGACGACGTTAGCTTATTGGAACCAACAACTAGAGATTCAAGCACGTAATTCATATCGACCACCCGAGATTCGGTTGATTGGACCAACATATCACTATCTCACGTTTAGTGGGCGGCGATAGCTATTTCAAAATGCAATAGATATGCGCGTTAAGGTTGACAATCCGCCACTCGAATTTCTGGGCTTTAAAGGCTTAAATATTCAGCCCGATGTGCTGATGCGTCCGTATGACTCATGGCAGCGTTTAGAGAATTGTGATATGTTTGTGCCTGGGTCGATACGTAAGATAGTTGGCCCACTTAAGATCAGCGGCCCGTTTGCCGCACCAATTGTCGAGATGATCGCGTGGCGTCAGCAACCTTCAACACCATTCTATGACCTTGGCATCGGCCAGGACGGTGTCATTTATGACCTTATCGCTAATCTACCACTGGCCAATCTTGGTGCGAATCCAGGTCAGCCTTTTGTGTGTATATTTCCAGGTACTGGCTTACCGACTAACGAAGCAATTAACTATCTATTGTCCACGCTGCCAGGACTTCCACCGGTTAAATATGATGGAGTGGTGATTACACAAATAGGTGTTAGCCCACCCGCGACTCAGTTATCGCTAACAGCTTCATTTTCGGCATCAAATGTCAATACCTACTTCATGCAGGTTGGGATACAGTACGAATGGACCTATTTCAACCCACAGACCCTTCACGAATCGTCACCATCACCAGTGGAGAACTCGTCGATTATAACGACGACAGTGAATACTCCACCCCTAGCTACTCCCTATATCACACAAGTCAAGCTAGTTATTCCTACGCCTGCTCCACCGATTGGGAGTGGTTATACCCGAATTCGGGTCTATAGAACACGAGATGGTGGTGCAACATTCTTCCTGCCCCCGATGTTGTATGACGGAGCAGGTAATAATCTATCTGACTCTAACGATTCGATTTTAATCCAGGGTGCAACAACCACCATTTATGATGGCTACGCCGCTGGTAATATCGGGCCGACCGATGACAACTTGTTGGTCAACCCTCCACAAGGTGCCCCAGCTATCGGTGCCAATAATCCTCCCCCCGTTGGTGCCGTCTGGGGCGCCGTGTATCAGTCGAGATATTGGTTAGTAGACCCGAATCTGAATACTATATGGTTCTCTAATATCGGGGACTTTCAGTCGTTTGGGATTTATAACTTCTTTAAGTTTCCTAATACAATACTAGATCAGATCACAGCGGTAGTGGCTCTGTCTGATAGATTGATTGTGAATGGTAAGAACACAGCTAGGCAAATCACAGGCACAGATTTCACAAGTTTCGTGGAGGTACCAGTCGATGCTAGACGCGGAGCTGTCGGGCGAAGGGCCGCTATTACAGACGGGGATAAAGTCTACGTCCTTACTAGTCAATCACTCGCCCGATTGTCATTTGCCGAGGCCGGCCCGCCATTTATCGGTGACCAAATCAAACCCCTCACCGACTCGATTCAAAAGAGTAGTTTTCAAACGGGTGTTAATGGTGACATCGACACCGATCGCAGTATACTATATCTCGCGGTCAACATAAATGCTAAACAATACAACGATCAGATTATTCTTGCAGACCTTGGTCGGGAGTCACCTTTTAGCGTTGTTAAAGGACTGCCCACTGAGGTTATTACAATTCGAGAACTTGAATTTGCCGATGGTTCTACTGATATCGTGTTCAGTGGGGCTGATGGGAATGTCTATCGTTTGTATGATAATGCTGGTGGAAATGGCTCGCTTGTGGCGGTAGCGACACATCAGCAGCTACCGATGGACAATGTCGATTTGTGGAAAACTTGGCAGCATTATGTGCCGAGTGGGACAGATTTAATGAATTGGCGGATCGCGTTTTCTGTTGATGGTGGCCAGACGTTTAGCACACCGGTGCCACTATTCACGAAAGTGCCGATTGGTTTGAGTGGCAAAGAGATTGTGATTCAGCTATCTCATAGTGTCAATAATGGCGTGGCAGCTCTCTTGAGTCGAGCTAAGATCAAGAGCGAACTCAAAATGGGAGCACAATAATGCCAGGTTCGCCGAGTTCATATCTCAATACCGGTAGTGGGGCACTTGACAAGTTACTCTATAGCCCCATTCCTGGTGTCAACACCGCAGGCTTTGACCAACTAAGTGAGGGCTACGCCGGTGCAGAAGAACAAGGAATCTCGGATATTGCGAGTCGAGGACTTACTACCACGGGAGCAGCTCCCACGATGTATCAGGGACTACGGTCCCAGTATAATCAAGGTGCGGCCCAAGTTAATGCACAAGGATCGGCGCAAACCCAACAGCAAAGACTTCAGATTCTGAACTCACTGCTAGGACTTGGTGGTGATGCAGCTAACGCTGTGAGAGCAAACATAGGTAGCACAGCCGAGGACGTGAGTGGGGCAGGTGATGTGTTGTCAGGTCTCTTTGGCACTCCCACCGCCCCGAATTATGTCACCGGCGCGCCTGGTTCTGGTAGAGGCTTACTGAGTGCTGGCCTATTTAGCGGTCAGGGTAGCTTACTCTCACAAATACAGAGGCTAATTTAGGTGGCTATCTCAGACCCAAGTGGCTTTAATATGCTCACCAACCTGATGAATTCGGTTGGGAGCGTGGCGACTAATAAGCTCAATCAACGTAAGCCTAGTGGCCTTAAAGCTATGCAAGGCACTTTTGGGGCGCTTGGTAATCCACCCGAGCAGGTTTTGCCTGGTGGTGGGACGGTTGACCAAGGGGTGGCGAGTCAGTTAACACGTGAGGAGATGCCGAGTGCTGAGTTACCACTTTATCAGGCCCAAAGAGGTGAGAAAATAGGTTACGCAGGCATGGCGGGCGGGGCCGCGAACTTGGGTAGTGAGGCTGATGTTTTGGGTCAGCAATATCGAGAAACCCTTCAATCAATAATTGGCCCGCTCATGACACGCTTGGGTATTCCAGCACAGTTTTCAACAGGTGCCACAGGTGCTGGTGGCTTGCTGGCAAAGATTATTAGCGGAGTACCTTAATGCCACAATCAGGGGATATACTAAGTCAGCTATTACAGGGCACTGAAAGCTACGACCCCGATCCCACGGCGTTTGCAGCTGACCGCGCGGCACGTGAGGGTGCGATTCTACAGCATATTCGGGCGCAAGTTCAAGGTGGGATGAATGTGCAGGACCCAGTGGCTACACCTGCACCGGCTTATGGACCGATTGATAAACTTGGTCAGGTATTGGGCTTAGAATCTAAGTTCAAACCCGTCTCACCTGGTCTAAGCGATCAAATGTGGGCGGGTGGACAAGTCGCTAAGAATGAACGTGACTCACAAAGGATGGATAAGTTACAGTCCATTCAACAATTCGGTACCCAATTCGGCACCGATCCGGCCCGCAAGTTGGCTGGAACCCTTGGTGAGCCAGAAATAGGGGCGGAGTTACCTAGTGGCGTTAAAGGCATTGGTGAGTTGCGAGAGCAGGACCGGATAAACAAGATTCAGGCAATGCAGAACTCACTTGACATTCAGACGCAACGCATCGGTATGCAAGAAGCCAACTCAGCGATTAGAGATTATGTCTCACAAGGACGGTTGGATTTAGCTAATCAACTTGCTAGTTATACTAAAGAGCGCATGACTGACGCTGAGACCAAGCAGAAAAACGCGCCTCTTGACAAGATGTACAATGACCTCAACGAGTCGCTCAATCGTCGCTTGCAGTCGATAGACCAACAGTTGGCTAATACTACCGAAGGTTCAGTGCAAGAGCAACGCTTACTCGACCAACGAGATAAATTAGAGAAGCGCCAACGAAAGATGTTGGAGAAGGCAGGCACATATAAGACACCGCAAGAGTTAGGTAAGGACTATTACGAAGAAGAACCTCCAGCTAAGGCTGGTTCGAGTAGTTATAGACCCTTACCTGCTTTGAGTGAACACTAATGCCTCTCGATTTTGAATCGGCGGTTAGTCAGATACAAAAGCTCGAAGGTCTTGATCGTGGCCAGGCCGTTGCGCGACTGAAAGAGGCGTATGATAATAATGACCCGCAGATTGGGAAGATTAGTGATATTGGGTCGGCACTCACGAAGGAAAGAGTTAAGTCATTTGCTGAGTTAATACCAGCTGAGGTTGTTCGCGGGGCTGCGGAACTACCAGAGAGCGTCATTCGTGGCGGTATTAGCGCACTCGGTTATGGCAAGGACTTAAGCCCAGAACCTCGTAGTGAGGAGTTTCTCAAACAGATTCAATCTCAGGTGGAGCCGCTACCTAAGTATGTGGGTGGCACAGCTGAGTTAGCTGGTGGCGCGGCCGGTTATGGAGCACCGTGGGAGGCAACTGAGGCAGGACTAGCTAAAGCGGTCCCTTGGTTAGCTAAAGGTGCTATACCTACGATGATTCGTGGGAGCCTGGCCGGCGCTGGGTTAGGCTTCGCTGACACTCGCACATGGGAAGGAGCTAAAACTGGGGCTGAAATTGGAGCTATCGCACCACCGGCTAGCTTTTTGTTGAGTAAGATTTTAGGGAGTGTAGGTAGTGCGGTAGGTGAGTATTTTGGTCGTGAGGAAGAACCGTCGATCGACGCGGAGTTCTCTAAAGTTAAACCCGAAACGCAAGCGCCTGTGCCAGAACCACAGAAAGCTCTACCAGCCCCGTCGAGTGTATTTGGTCCTGAGAAACCCCCGATGCCTATTAACCTGGCTAAGGGTGAATGGTCCGAAGGCGGGCCGGCGTTTACAATGCGGGAGTCGACTCCTACTGAGCCTCCAGTCGAACCTGGCCCGATTCCCAAGCCCGCGACGAGTGTTAGTGGTGAGGTTAACCCAGCCTTTCCTAAGAAAGCACCCAACAAGCCAGAAATGTCCGAAGCTAAGATGCGTGCTAAGATTCGGGCCGATTTGGACCGTATTTCTAAACGAGCTAAAATCAAAGCACGCGATACTAGTGATCGAGCATTAGCTGAGGCGGGTGCGAGTAATCCAGTACCAGAGAATCTAGGTGGTGTTCGTGAGGTATTGAGTACTAGCTCAAAGAAGCCAGTTCAGCATCCTTTAGAGCCTGGTGCTCACGTTGGTACAGCTTACACCACAACCGGCCAGCCCTTTAATGGGACTAAGACCGTATTGTTACAAGAAGATCGCGGGCGGGTTTTTGTGAATGCAGACCATCCAGGAGTAGATTTGGGTACTCCAACGCCCGTCTCGCTCAAGAATCCTGCTGTTCTAATGGTCGGTCATGACACACCCTATCGTGATGCTCTCACTAAGCTCTATCCGAGTAATAAAGAAATGCTCTCGGTTTATGACCAGAGTGAGAAACCGGATAGCGTTGCCCGTGAATTTCTAGGCCGGTTCGCTAAGCAACGTGGGTATGATGGGTTTATTCTAAAAACACCTGATACATCCCGTGATATAATCATTGACTTTTCTAAGTTCAAGTCTGAACGTGTGCCCTCTCAGTTCACCACGGAGATGAAAAGCATCTCGTATGATTTGAGAACCCAAGAGCCACCGAGGACGGTGTTTTCGCGCTCTATGAAAGATGTTGAAGAGGCGGTGTTTGGTAAGACCGAGCCGATAAAATATCCAGAGACAGGTTTAGACCTGAATAAAGTCGAGCATTTAGACTTGGTTGCTAAGTTATATGGTTCGCCAAGTGCCAAAGCATTGGCGACAGATATTAGAGCATCCAAATACACCCCGTTCGAGATGCTTCAACATGCTGCTAAGGCACAGGAAGCACCACCGGTTACGTATGCAAGTGGGTTGAAAGTAGCTCTCAAGGTCCCGCCAACGACGTTAGGTGATTTGCGGGCCGCGATTCAAGCTGTCACTAATCGTTTCCCGCGTGTGATGACACGTATTGTATCTAAGTTTATTGTACGCGATGCCCCTGAGGACGACTGGTTAGCTCAAACGCGCGTTGGCACTGATGGTCGAGTGGTTATTGACATCAACTCTGCCCACTTACCTAACACAAAATCGGGTCAGGAATCACTTGAGTCATTCGGCTATAAAAAGGGCGAGGAAAAAGAGTGGCTTGCTACTACTATCGAGCATGAACTAACTCATGCAGTGCAGTTCTGGGCTGATTCTCGTGGTTTGTGGAAGACTTTTGGTGTTCCACAGATGGTTGAAGATACAGAGCCGGAGACACCTGGCACCCTAGCTAGACATGATCTTGCTGAAAAACAGGCACAGCAACGTGATGTAGCATTAACACAGTTCTTTAACAATCATAAGAAGCTAATTGAACGTGTTAATGCTATTCCTGAACACGTGAAAGTGGCTATTTTACGTGCTCATGTTCAAGACGAACGCGTCAAGCTCAAGCCGATTGTGATGCGGCGTTATAACCAAGTCACTAACAAGAACTACATGGCCATCCTGGCCCGTAAGAAAACACCCGACTTCACACCCATTGACATGGACTCTTTTGACAATATCTCACGAAGTGGGCCATTAGATAGTGAGGTCGCACCGGATAGCTACTTTAGCCCTGAGGTCAAATCATTTCTAACCAAAGCCCAACAACTCGGCATGAAATGGGGCGGCTGGTTCTCTAAGTGGCGTAACTCGTGGGATGTGAGTGACAATCCTGACCATTTATATTTTCATGCCCAAGTATTTAGACTCGCACATGAAATGCAGGTGCAGAAAGCTTTGTTTAATGAGAATGCTGGGACCATCATTAAGAACTATTTGGCTGCCACAAAGGGTGATCCTGATGTTAACTACGATAAAGTCGTGCGAGCAGTGGAGGGACTTAATCGTGCTTCAGATGGTCATTTGTTTCAGACTCTACCAGATGTAGATGAGATAACTAATAAGTACGCACGTAAGTTTAGAGATGATATATTTGACGCTGCCTATGAATATGTGACGGGTATTGACCGGATGGCTCCTGTGATACTAAAAGAGCTAAAACTACCCGATACTCCTAAGCAGTGGTGGCGTATTAAAATGCTTCAGGAAGGGTTTAGAAGCAAGGTCAAAGACCCTTCGTTGGATGAGTTTAGTGCTGCCACACGCATGAAGGGGATGCTGAATTTCGATGAATCTAACGATTTGAGAATGGAATATGTTGATGGGTATATGACCCAACAGCCTATTCAGAATGAGAGGGTTGAACTACTTAATCAGATTAGACAGGCTAACGAACTCGCTAGAATGTCAGGGGTGTTTGACGCGACTTCACAAGAGTTGAGACAAAAGAAGATTAAACGCCTTGAGACTATAGAGCTAGAACTTGCTCGTCAATATATCAAGAGCGGGCCGCGCTCGGATGTTGTGTCCAAACATCACTTTTTCGGGCCGGCAGTTATCAAAGACCATCCAGGGGCAGCCGAAGTAGTGGTTGATAAGCACTTGCCCCAAGTAGTTGGCCGTTATGTCAATGGGATTGTGACGAAGCGTTATTTTGATCAGGTGCTGCATGAATTTAGGAAGGTCTCCCCCACACTTCCTGGCTCGGTGCGTGAATACAACGTTAATTATATTAATAATCTTCGTGGGCTTCGTGGGTTTAAAGAGGACCAGCAGCTCACTAACTTTCTAAATGAGGTAGCTAAACTCACCAAGAGCGAAAAACGCTGGAATATTAACGACGTGAGGCGGGCCGGAGAGTTCTCCACACAATTCCAGACCGTGTTTAAGCTCTTAGCGGGGGCGGTTAGGTTTCCTGCAGTTCAATTAACTCACCCACTAATGACCATTTTACCTGCCGCAGGTGATATGGGCACATTTGTTAGAGGTCTAAATGCCTTCTATCGTGACCCAAAAGGCTCGATAGAGCAAGTCATGGCCCGCGGGTTGATTGAAAAAGACGCTGAGTTCGTTGCAGCACTTGATAAGGTTACACCCGCGGGAGGGGAATCAAACATAATCAAAGCGTTGTCGTGGCTCCCCAAGGTAAGTGACCATTTTAGAAAGGCACTTGCTTGGCAGACATTCCGGCTACAGTATCTAGAGCCAGGGTTTAAGCCTGACATGAATCTGGCTAAGACATTTGTTAAAGATGTGCCAGGCCGGAGTGTGATTGAAGCATCTAAAGACTACGCTGATGCGATGACCACGAGAACACAGTTCGATCTCAGGGCACATGGCAAGCCCACTGGGTTTGTGGGCGGACAGGTTAGACGAAGCATGACCCAGTTCAAGCCCTGGATTATCAATTATGGCACACTTTATAAAGATATTCTAAAGGGTGCCGAAGGGGCTAAGGGATGGAAACAGAGAAGTTATCTACTTGGGGTGCTCTGTTTCGTTGGTGGTCCTACCGCGGTGTTGGGTGGCGATATGATGTATAACCTGATTAGAAACGAACTAATTAAACATGGCATCATTCTACCACGAGATACTGGCTTTCAGCAGGTGGCGAATATGATGGGTTGGGGAGATTTAGTGGATGTGGATGTGTTGTCGTTGAGAGACCCATTGGGTCTACCCCGTGATCCATCGCTTGAGACCGTGGGTACGTGGGTAGCTGGCCCAGCATTAGCTACAGTCTATGAAGCTGGCCGCGACATCCACAATGACTGGGGTCAGTGGGGTAAAATGACTAAGGATGTAATTGGAGATATATCACCAGCTGCTCGGGCCGGAATTGACTCCTATGAGGAGTGGAAGAACGCAGGGGTTAAGAGTCCGACTGGACAGATGTTGGGTAAGCGCCCCACAGCATCAGTGATTATTCGCGGCTTGGATATGTCACCAAGTCTCAAGACCATGCGGTATCAATATCGGAATGACATCGTCACAGCATTAGAAAATGGTCATCCCGACACCGCTCTCAAACTCCAACAACAGGCCCGTGCGAAGGGGATTATATTCGGTCCTAAAGACATGAAACAAATTAGGTCCACGGCTAAGTCCTATGTCAAGAAAACCCACATACCATTTATGCAACAAATGCGCTAATATCTATTCCAAAGCGCAATAGCTAAGGGAGATGGATTGTTATGCCTAGCTCAGAGGTCATGCACAAATGGAAGAAGGGTAAGCTCAAGAGTGGCTCGAAGAAGGGTAAGACGGTTAAGAGTCACAAACAAGCCGTCGCCATCATGATGAGTGAGAAGCGTAATGAAGATAAACACGGCGGTAAATACAAGCACAAAGGCCGTGGGAAGCATGACCAGATGTTGAAGAAAATCCAGGGGTAGCAAATGCCAGCTATTGATGGGCCGTTTACACGGAGTGCTTCTAAGCCGGCACTTAATCGTTATAAGGTGGGGTTTGTTCGTGGGAACGACTCACAATGGCAGAGAATTATCACGGGGATATTCCCCACGGATAGTCCGGTTAATGCGTGGCTGACGATTAAGGGTAGTCCGGCCGAGCCAGATGTTAGTGGCTTACAGGTGCCGATTACAACGGCGCTGACGGCGTTTGGACAGATTGTTGAGAATCCAGCACCACCAGTTGGCGGGCCGATTTGCCTTTTTAACCTACAGGCAATACCGAGTCTTAATCTTGATGCGGGGCCACTTTACTACTATGACATCAAAATCCAATGTTCACCATCCAACAATATCTACACTGTCGAACAGGGCTGGATCAGCTTCCTACCGGAGATTACAGACGCGCCTATATCTGAGGTCTGGCCGATTCAATCGAGTTTCCCTCCACCAGACCCACTGTATTTATTCGGCCCGAATCCGCCCCCAAATGGGCCACAACCAATTGGGACACGATACATTGTAGTACCCCCCGTCGAGGGCTTTCCAGCTGAGTGGGTATTCGCGTCGAGTGGCTTTTGGCGTCCAACTAGCGTAGTGAGTTATGGACCATGATGAGACTAATAGCACGCTTTCTATTGGCCGCTATGCTAGTAACACAGCCTGTCTGGGCAGCCCCGCAGGATGTGCACACGGGTACCAATCCTGATAATGACTCTTATGGGTGGAATACCTATAGATTCACTCAACTTCCAGGCACCGGTGTTATAGGCTGGACCGGCCCAGGCGCAGGGCCAGGCACGATGATTAAGTGCCGAGATTGCACTCCCACTAAGTCACCTGCGCAAAGCTCGACCACGTATAATCCACCACTCGCTTGCATCTGGACCGGCCCGATTCCAGGGCAAGTGGGGGCAGGAACGTGGGACTGCTCACCACAAAACTCTAATTCGATCTTGGCATTTGGTGCCAGGCCGATTGACTATGAATATACCTGTCAGGCAATTAGTGGTAACCCACTATTGTCTAGTTGTAATAGCACTGCCGGTATACTCGTGGGCGATCCAGTGGCGGTACCACAAGCGGCGGCGACTACGTCGTTATCTCCACCATCAATCTATGCAGTCAACTTCGTCAAGCCCGATTCGGGCCTGAATGCACCACATAACTTTGGTAACCAAGCATATGCTTATGGCTTTACTACAATAGACCCAAATACCTTGGGCGAGAGTGCTTTAAGTGTAGTTTGGAGCACCCAACCATCAGAGCCTTGGAAACTATCAGGTAATTTCATCGAAAATGCAATGGCCAGTCCGGTGCCGAGTGCACTGGGTTATGTGCCGTATATTTGTAGTGGATCACCGAGTGCTACACCTACAGCCACACCCTCGTCATTTCCACCGACCGTGACGTCAACACCCACGTTTGCACCAACAGCAACAGCGACAGCTACAGCGTCATTTACACCGGCACCCACTCCAACAGCTACCGCGACAGCTACGAGTGCCACGGCTACAGCTACCGCAACTGCAACTGCAACCGCCACAGCAACTGCCACAGCTACAGCCACTGTAACGCCCACAGGCGTGTTCTCTAATACAGCCACGGCGACACCTACTGTAACCCCAAGCGCCGGCCCAACAGCAAGCCCAGCTTGTCAGGTTAGGTCTGCGCCGTTCAGCCTGCCCCAGTCGTTGCTACCTGGCTATCCTGACATGGGGCTCGTTAATGCTCAATCAGACCTGCCTACGGTGGCTAAGAATGGGGTGCTGTATGCTAATGTGGTGGCCGTTACCTCTAACAGCGTAACACTAAGCAATCCACCTCAGGTCACAGGGACGGTGGTTATCACACCTGAGAACTGTGGTGCTATCCAGGCCGCGATGAACGCCCTAACGGCGATGAGTCCGCCAGGGGGTCAAACACTAGTGCCACATGGCACCTATGGCTGTTCTAAGATACTCAACATCCCACACGAAGTGCAGCTTGTGGCTGATAGTCAGGGTGGGGTTGAGTATCCTGGGTTTACACCGTCAGGAGGGACAATACCACCACTTAATAGCTATAACAATGGTACACGCCTTGTGTGGCACGGGCCGGACCATATGTGGATGGTGCAGGTTTGGAATGGCATGTGGCAGTCGCTACGTAATATCGTGCTAGACGTCACGACCATAAATGGCACGAGCACACGTAGTCGTGGAATGCAGGGTATAATTCAGGGCGCTGATGGCGTCACGGGCCAGCAAATCTCTAGTGATAAGCTAAGAATCGAGAATGACTCGATTTATAATGCCGAATTTGGAATTGTTAGTGGGACTAACCTAACCATCGCTAATGAGTCACCACTGACTGACACTAGCGAACTCCAAATAATGAACGACCACATTTACAACGATAGCCCTGGCGCGAGTGCCTATGGAATAGGGTTGTTTAGTGGTAATGGAGGCTTTTTAGATTATGTAGATGCTACGGTAACACTCGGAAATGGAGAGTGTTATGGTTTCTATATGACGGCAGTCAACTCGCCCATCTTGATTACCAATAGTCAATATGGTGGAGCGTGTGGGCAAGGGTTTGGGGGTATTGGGTTCTATCAAGAGGCCGGTCAGGTGGTTACATTGATTAGTAACCATACTGAGGGCAATCATGTTAAGGATTCGGTTTACATATCACCATTGGCACCTATCAATCTAGCCACCCAAGGTGGTCAATTAGTGCCCTTACTCACGATGATTGGTAACACATGGTACAACAACATCGAGCATTGGGGGAATGGCGTTGTTGTATCAATAGGTAATTGGGGCACTGGAGCTACCAGCACACTCGGCAATTGGGTGATGGAGACACTTAATTCTACCGTTGCTACACAGGGTGATGGTAATGAGTGGCAATATGGCCCACAAGGTGTTGGGGCCGAAACCGGCGAGACAATGGGGAATAATAGTGATAGAACACTCGCTACGGGGTTAAATCAGTTGGCGGTTAGATCGTCGATTGATACATATACTAAGGTTGGAGTGCCCATTTATGAGATGGCAGATGGGGTTAGAACTGGAATAACCGGCTGGCGAATCGCGGCGGCGGCGGTGACTAGTCCACAAGTATTGGATATTCAGCCGAGTTTATATCCGTGTAATGATTGGGCACCGATGACCTATTACGGGCCGGATGAGGTTATTATACCACATCAGACAGGGAATGTTTATATTGATGCGTTTAGGAATACCAGCGGGGGTGGATGTATCAGTGGGCAAGGTTCGGGCCAGGTTCCTGGGTGGAATTCACTCGAACCAGGTGGATCGCAAGCGGTTTCTAGTGCTAGTGAGAGTGGGACGACGGTGACACTCAATACTGCCATGCCCATACTCGATGGCATGAAACATGTAGTGAGCGTGGGAGAGTCAGTAGTCGTAAGTGGCGTGACACCTAGTGGCTATAATTGCACAGTTGATGTGCCATGTCCTGTCACGGCCGTAAATAACATAGGCACCGCGATTAAATACAATGTGACGACTAGTGGCATGGGCGCGGGGTCAGGTGGGACAGTTTATGTGAATGCCTTACCCGTGCCAGAAGGCGGCTCGTCGAGTTGTACTTGGACTAATATTGGTAGCGCCTGGGGTATGTCATCTTCGTTTAGCTCAGCCGGCCCGCTTTTGAAGTGCCCACTGACATCGGCCTTACCAGTGGGAGCACCTGTGGGTAGTCTTGGTTGTGTCTGTGACTATAATGGCACTCCAGGTACTTGTGTGGGTGCTGGTGCTTGTGCTGGCTCTAAATACAAGCTCACGATATTCAACGGTAGCAACTGGATTTGCCAATGAAGTTCTTGTTTAGAAGTGGTTGGGGTGAGAGCCTAGCAATCGCCCGACGTGTCGAAGCTGAAGGTAATGTAGTGAGGTTTTGTATTTATGAACCAACAGCACAAACGGTTGGGCAAGGTCTTATACCTAAAACCAAGGACTTTGCGGGCAGCGTTGGGTGGGCCGATGTGGTGGTGTTTGACTCGAATGATTTTGAGTTACCTAATGAGGCCGAGCGGTTGCGTAAGTCCGGTAAAGCAGTGTTCGGGAGTGGTGATTTCAGTGCCAAGTTGGAGGAAGAAAGGATACTTGCAGCTGATACAGCGAGAAAGGCAGGTATCGAGGTTCCAGAGTTTGTGAGCTTTTCCGGCCCGAACGCCTGGCACAAAGCCAAACAGTTTTTAGGGGAGCGTGACGAAGATGAAGGCTGGGTATGGAAGCATAATGGCGATTCAGAGACGGCTGCCACTTACGTCGCAAGCAACGTGGATGAGATGGTTAGGCTCCTCGATTGGATTGCAAGTCTCTATGCTAAGGAAGGTGAAACCCCCGATTTCATTCTATCGTCGAAGGTTGAGGGAGTGGAGGTTTCTACAGAAGCATGGTTTAATGGGACTGACTTTGTACTGGCTAATAACACTGTCGAGAGAAATAGGTTCTTCAACCACGACTTGGGGGAGAAAACGGGTTGCGCAGGGAATGTGGTTTGGGCTTATGACGATATTAGTAGTTGTCCTCTATATGGAAAGCTACTGGCTCCGCTTGCAGCTGTATTTAAGGGGAAGTATAATGGGCCGGTAGATGTGAATGCCATTATTGAGAAAGACTCGAATGAGCCGATTTTCCTTGAGTTCACACCACGTTTAGGGTATGATGCTATTTATGCGCTCGCGCATAGTATCACTAGTGACCTCGCAGGGTTATTTGCGGACATAGCTATGGGTCGTAGATGGCAAGGAGCCTTCAAGGCTGACCGGTTCTTTGGTGCCCTTAGACTCCATGTACCACCATACCCCGAAGAAGAAAAGGGACGAGCGGAGGGGGTACCAGTGTTCGGGTTTGATCCAGAGATCGTCATGAAATCGGTTAGTCCTGATGAGATTAGACTTGATAGCTCCGGCTGTCCCGAAATATCCGGCCCGAACGGGTGCGCTTTTGTCTTGAGTGCTGACGGTGGGACACCCAAAGAGGCGATGCTCAAGTGCGAGCCGGATAAATCCTTGAAAGTCCCCATGATGAGATATCGGACGGACCTGCCCGACTTGCTTCAGGAAATATATGATGACCTCGTTGCAACAGAATGGGTCTATGGTCCACCCAAACGGGCGTTCGGACGGATGGATGCTATCGAAGATGTGGTAGGAGGTAAAACCAATGGACGGTGATGGCATATTAATTGCCTTTTGTGAACGGTGTAAGAAGCAATATGAGGTCAAGGGCCTTGACTCCCAGGCCGACCATTTGTGCGTCCCATGCGAAGATCAGGACGAACAAGCTCAAATAGTTCAGTCCCCGTTGAAGCGTCAAAATTCACCCGCTTGATCCAGCCCGCCGCTTGTAAGCCGGTCACGGCCCGCTTGAGAGCTACAGCATCAGGGAAATAACGTAGGGTCTTGTCGAATAGATCAAAGTTGGTTATTTTCCCACCATTTTTCTTAAACAGTGCAATAATTCTATCTATCCCACTTGCTCCTGAGTGAATCCCGATTTGTGCGAATGCTTCGGGCATGGAATCCTCAACAAGTCGAAGGGCGGCCAGACTTTCAATAAGCGTATCTCTGTCAAAGACCATGCGAAGGTCCTTCGACACTTGCAAGGCCATCGCAGTTCTAAGAAGATGGTCGGGGACTCTACTAACCCAGCCTTCTCCTTCTCTATCCGCCACGTTAGCATATTGATCGTACCAAGTGTCATACCATAACCTCGCTTCATCGGTGAAGTCAAATGGGCCGTTTAGTTTACTAATACACTCGAGACCATAACTTAGTTTGGTCTTTAGGTCAAGCGCCCACTTCATCTTTTGCGGGTCGGGGTGCGTTTCACTGAGCGATTCTTTTCGATTAGTGGAACTGGCGTACACGAAAATAAAGCGCGACATGAACCCGTGTTGATGAGCGCGTTGAGGAATGGCCTCTGCGAGTGACGAGGGGGTAGTCGCTCCGAAAAATGTAATACACGCATTGCGAACCCAAATGTCCCCTCCTTTTTGCGTCGGAAAATCTTTTCGGTCAGGAGCGTCGGACAGGTCAGTGATAATATCAATAAGGCTTTCTGCGTACTGTTGTCGACTAAAAAATACGCTGAGTTCTGGGGCGAAAATACTGATGATGCCTTCTTTACTGTGCTGGCCGCTGCCGCCGAGCATCGTGAGGAGTTTTTCCGGACTGGTTTTGCCATCGAGCACCTTTACACCCACACTCTCGACTAGAGACTTGGGCAGTTTGACGGACGTGGATTTGCGTAACCTACCCGCGCCGGCCACCAAGATAATCATGGTCTGGCCAGGGTAGATTCTATAGCGTTCTATACCATCACTAACTCTCGGAAGATAAACCTTCCGGTTCATTACGGCGTTTATGGTGGTGACGGCGTTCCAAAAGTGAAATATCTCAGGAGATTCTTGTTTGGCGGTGTATGATAAGTAGTCATCTATCCAACCCACATTGGGACTCCATTGGCATTAGCTATTGCAAGCTGGAATAGATAGCGGGAGTAGGTGTCGAGGTCGGACTTTGAGAGGGCGTGGGTGTAGGTAGCGCCGCTTTAGCGAGTGTGCTTATACCAAAAGCAAGCGTAGCTATTTGAACGAATGTTGTTATAAAACCCATTAGTGTTGCTCTCCCCAAGATGGACCATGTGTTATTTCTGTCGGTATCACCAGCTCCCGCCCATGAACCATCACGGGGAGATAGGTGGCTTGTTTGATAAGAGCCACGATGTCAGCACGATCTCTCTGTCTATGATTGATAGTGCATGAGTCATGAGTCTGCGTTTTAAGACTTGCAGGAATTCCACTTGTTGTGATTCGGTCATGTATAAAGCGCATGGCATGACTAGTGATATGTGCAACAACGACCTGTTTTTTCCAACTAAGGGCTGCATCGAGCATTCTATCGTCGAGGAGACCGTAGAATTCTTTTTTCTGGCCATAGATACTGGTGAGCCAACGAGATGACTCAAGCTCCTTTTTAGTGCGATCTTGCCACTCGCGAATGGGTTGGGTGAGCATTCGAGAGACGATGGTTTCGGCTTGGTCTTTGGTGATGAAGATGTTGTCAGCTCGGAGTAATTGTTGCAAGCGCGGGGCTTTCATGCCATTGTCGACACCGTTCTTACAACGCTTGGAGAGATAGTATTGAGAGTGTGGGCAGTCGTCTTCGCCAGCTGCCGCGCAACGCTCACAGAGCTTAGGAATGGAATCTAGTAGGGAGTCGGGCGGGATGCCCTGACTAGCGTCCCAAGCCTTAAATACTATACAGGCCGTTATCTTGTGGACGTTCTTATTGGTCATTAGGGCATTAATATAAAGGGTGTCGTTGGCGTCCCAAGCTACGACATGAGGCTCGGCTTGTT
>Ga0307474_10000153_pt1 | contig 50537 bp, 43 predicted proteins | sample atmos_gasesECM1C_2_FD_203312 | JGI IMG/M metagenome (GOLD analysis project Ga0307474, IMG submission 203312) | Hardwood forest soil microbial communities from Morgan-Monroe State Forest, Indiana, United States - atmos_gasesECM1C_05 | ecosystem: Environmental > Terrestrial > Soil > Temperate... | reverse complement strand
GGAATACGGAGCCCAATCCAGGTGAACTTGGTTCGGAAAGTTGGCCCGATGCGGAGGCTCGAAGCCATGGCGGCGGTATGACCTGGATGACCGGCACTTACGATCCTGACTTACGCCTGATCTACTGGGGGATCGGCAATCCTAATCCTGTACACAGTGGGGCAGGGAGGAAGGGCGACAATTTGTGGACCTGCTCGATTGTTGCGCTGAACGTAGACACGGGAAAGCTGGTGTGGGGCTATCAAGCCTCACCGCACGATACCCACGACTGGGACGCTACACAGACGCCGATTTTGTTTGATGGGGAGTTCAACGGAAAGCGGCGCAAACTTCTGGCCCAGGCGAACCGAAATGGATTTTTCTTTGTGCTGGACCGAACCGACGGCGAGCATCTGCTGACGGCGCCGTTCATCAACACCAATTGGACTCTGGGGATCAACGCGAAGGGCCAACCCATCCCCAATCCGAAGAAAGAGCCGGCGCGTGATGGTACGCTTGTCTCCCCCAGCTCGAGTGGCGCCTCGAATTGGTTTCCTCCCAGCTTCAATCCAGCGGCCGGCCTTTTCTACGTGGTGGCCTCGCAGAGTTATAGCGTGTATTACTTGACCGCGGAGGGAAAAGCCGAAGGATTTGCGGGGCGCGACGATTATCTGAATTTTCCCGGCACTATCAAGGCGATCGACTACAAAACCGGAGAGACTCGTTGGACGCATGACCTCGGCGGTATAGGCAGCGGCCTGCTGACAACGGCGGGGAACTTGCTCTTTGCTGGCGACACCTCGGGGCACATCCTGGCCATCGACTCAACGACCGGAAAAACCCTTTGGCATACTACCGTCGCTGCCAATCAGACGAACGGCGCGATCACCTACGAACTCGACGGCAAACAGTACGTGGTTGTTGGAGCGGGCGACTCAATGTTCGCCTTCGCGCTTGGTCCCAGCCACTGAGGCGGCACTTCTACGCGGACTCTTTCCCGTTCTGCGACATTAGCGCGACTAGGTTGAGGCCCGTGAACATCATCGGGATCAGCCGCGTATCCTGGAATCGGCCTGCTTGCAAGACAGCGGGTTCAGTACGGCCGTGCGCCCGCAGGCCCGGCAGCGTAGACTCCGCCCAGCAGGCCAGCATTTACGATCCGACGCAGTTTTCGCCGGCCTTGAAAAACTCGCGCTTTCACTGCGCCAATCGACGTTCCTAGAATCTGAGCTGTTTCCTGGAGAGAGCGACCTTCGATGTTGCAGAGCAGAATCGTTCTTCGAATCTTCGGACCTAAACGGTTGATCGCTTCGGTCAAGAGTGCCGCTCGTTGGTAGCGCCAGCAGGACTCTTCTGGGCTGGGACTCTGGTCAACGAACACCTCGGAGACCGGTTTCCCTCGGTCATCAAAACTGTCGGGTAAAGCTTCCTGAACTCCTCGCTTTCGCCGCAGGAACATGAAGGCCTCGTTCATGGCGATCCGCGTCAGCCAGGTAGAAAACTGCGACTTTTCTTCAAAGCGGTTCAGATGCAGAAAAGCTTTACAAAAACTCTCCTGGGCGACATCTTCGGCATCCTCTCGGTTCTTGGTTATCCGCTGTGCCAGGGCGAGAACCCTTTTTCGGTGACGAGAAAGCAATTCCTCGAATGCCTGCGCATCCCCGCCCTTTGTGGCAGTAACCAGCGCACCGTCAGAATGTTTGTCGAAATTGGTTGTACGCGACGTTTTCATGAATCCGATCCTCCACCGCCACTGCGATACAAAGTAAGAAGCGAACTAGCGCGCCAGCCACAGCGCATATCGAATGGATTGGAATATCGTCCACTCGTAGTGCGCGCGAAGAATGCGATACCAATCGAAAATGCATAAACGTTTCATAGTTGCACTCCTGTCTGCGTCCTTCTCCCGGTCGCGGTCCTGAGAAAAGCAACCTGCATGCCACACACCGTGACTCCTCGGAAATGGCTAGCAGGGTGGGAGATAGGCAGATTCACGAGTCCTGCGGGGACCGTCAGTTGACATGCCCGCCCGTCAAAGTGTTGACAGTTCGTCTATTGGCCTGGATTAGGCGAGGAATGCTATTTCGCCGCGAGGAGAGCGGGACGAGGGCTGAAATGCGCCATTGGCTGACCAAGATCGGAACGGGACATTCTCTGGTGCTAAGATTTAATCGCGGACAGCAACCTTGGTCCGCCGAAGCAGGAACATGCTCAAGTCAAATCCTCTTCTGTGGCCTAAACCGCCTGGGATTTGGAGCTACGGGATAGCTGCTCTTTCGGTTGCCGGAGCCCTGACCATTTCACGGTGGCCCGCCCTTCATTTGCAAGATGCTCCGGTGTCGCTTTTTCTTTGCGCGGTAATGTTGACGGCCTGGTTCGGTGGAGTTGGGCCAGGATCGATTGCGACATCACTTTCCGCCCTCGCTTTCTATTATTATTTCCTGCCTCCGATCCATTCGTTGGATGCCAAGCCTGAAGAAATACCGCGCCTAACCGCTTTCGTGGCCTCAGCCGTGTTTGTCGGATCTCTGAGCATCGCGCAAAGGAGCGCGGCGGAATCGCTCCGACGCGCGCGCGATGATCTGGAAAAGACAGTGAAAGAACTTCAGAGCACCAACCAGGCGTTACAAGCAGCGAGTCGTGAGCGTGAGTCCGCGCAGGAATCGTTGCGCCGGAGCGAGGGCTATTTGGCGGAAGCGCAGAAGCTCACGCATACGGGCAGCTGGGTCTGGGGGGCGGCGGGAAGAGACGCGCTTCACTTGTCGGACGAGTGGTATCGCATCTTTGGCTTCGAGCCAAAAGATGGAATGCCGACGTGGGAGCAACGACTGCAGCGCATTCATCCGGAGGATCGGGCCAGGTGGCGCGAGGCAATCGATCGAGCGGTTGATAACGAGTCTGACTACGATGTGGAATTCCGGACCCTTCTTCCGGGCGGCACGGTCAAATACGTTCACAGCGTCGGCCATCCTGTTCTCGACGCATCTGGGGAGTTGATACAATTTGTTGGGAGCTCGACGGACATCACCGAGCGGAAGCGGGCGGAAGAATCTTTACGCCAGGCTCAGTCCGATCTCGCACGCATTAGCCGGGTGACCACCATGGGAGAGTTGACGGCATCCCTGGCGCACGAGGTGAATCAACCGATTGCCGCGGCGGTAACCAACGCCAATACTTGCTTGCGTTGGCTTACACGCGATCACCCAGACCTGGAAGAAGCGCGCGAGGCGGCCGTGAGAATCGTTAAAGATGGAACCCGCGCAGCAGAAATCATCAAACGCATTCGCCAGCTCTTCAAGAAGGGCAGTTCGGAACGGGAATTGGTGAATGTAAACGAAATTATTCGGGAAATGACTGTCCTTCTCCGCGGCGAAGCAGCTCGATACAACGTATCTATCCGAACAGAGTTGTCAGCGGATATTCCCCAGATCATGGGGGATCGCGTCCAATTGCAGCAGGTGCTGATGAACCTGATGATAAATGGCATTGATGCGATGAAAGAGGTGAACAGGACGCGCGAGTTAGCAATCAAATCGCAGCGAATCGAAACTGACCGAGTTCTTGTTTCCGTCAACGACACCGGCGCGGGCCTGCCCCAGGAACAGGCGGAGCAGATCTTCACGGCGTTTTTTACCACCAAGCCTCACGGCACAGGTCTGGGACTATCAATCAGCCGCTCCATCGTTGAATCGCATGGAGGCCGATTGTGGGCCGTCAACAACTCTCCGTGTGGGGCCAGTTTTTCTTTCGCTCTACCGAGCAACGCAGAGGCGAAGGAATGAACGCCCGGGACACTCCCACGGTATTCGTCGTCGATGACGATCCCTCTATTCGTGCCTCCATTCAGGGGCTGCTGAAGTCGGCAAGCTTGCGCTGTCAATCCTTCGGATCAGCGGAAGAATTCCTGCGCAGCAAGCCGCTGGACGGGCCAAGCTGCCTTGTTCTGGACGTGAGCCTTCCTGGAGTCAATGGACTGCAGTTTCAGCACGAGCTGGCGAAGTCAGGAATCCGAATTCCTGTTATCTTCATCACCGCTCACGGCGACATTCCCATGACCGTCAAGGCCATGAAATCCGGCGCCGTGGAGTTTTTGACCAAGCCGTTCGTCGACCAGGAACTGCTGGATGCGATACATCAAGCTCTGGATCGTGACCGTGTGGTGCGCGGTCAGGAGAGTAGTCTTGCGGGGTTGCGAAAGTGCTACGAGGCCCTAAGCGACCGCGAGCGCGAGGTGATGAACTTGGTGGTCTTGGGCATGCTGAACAAACAAATAGCTTCTGATCTGGGGATCAGCGAAATCACCGTGAAGATCCATCGCGGCCACGTCATGCGGAAAATGCAGGCCGAGTCGCTGGCAGAATTAGTAAGAATGGCGTCAAAACTTGAGCTTCCAGCCGGTAGGAAATCAGCGCAATAGTACTGCTCTAATACCAAGGTATAATTGCGTCGCTTTTGGCGACATTGCTAAATTCGTGTTATGGCCACTCTGGAGAAGACCAACATGGTTGCGATTGTCGATGATGACGATTACATGCGCAGTGCGCTACAGGGCCTGCTCAAAGCGGTTGGTTTGCCTGCACAAGCGTTTGCGTCGGCCGAGGAGTTCCTGAAGTCTGGCCAACAGCGCCAGGCTGGATGTTTAATCGCCGATATCCGCATGCCAGGAATGTCCGGGCTCGAATTGCAAGCGCAGCTAAACGCCGAACATTGCAAGATTCCTATCATATTCATTACCGGCCATGGCGACGAAAAAATGCGAATGCAGGCGCTGCGAGCAGGCGCCGTGGAATTTATGGCAAAACCGTTTAACGATGAAGAATTGCTTGAGACTATCAGGGCCGCTCTGGCAAGTTGAGGCGCTCACACAGGTTTGCAGTCGTGCGCGCAAAGGAGGCCGTAAGTGGGAGCTGCCGCAACACAGGCTGATCAGGACCGCAACTCGCGCAGATTCGAGCAGATTATAGGCAATAGCGCTGCTTTGGAATCGGTGCTCCAACAAGTTGAGCAGGTCGCGCCCACGGACTCCTCCGTCCTGATCCAAGGAGAAACCGGGACTGGTAAGGAACTGATCGCGCGCGCGATTCACAATCTCAGCGCGCGGTGTGGACGCCCATTCGTGAAGTTGAATTGCGCAGCCATTCCCTTCGATCTACTGGAAAGCGAGCTTTTTGGGCATGAGAGAGGCGCATTTACCGGCGCTATTGCGCAAAAGGTTGGCCGCTTCGAAACGGCTGACAAGGGGACGCTTTTCCTGGATGAGGTGGGAGATATTCCGCCGGGCCTGCAACCCAAACTCCTGCGTGTCCTGCAGGAGCAGGAGTTCGAGCGCCTGGGAAGCACTCGGACTCAGCAAGTAAACGTTCGCCTGGTAGCTGCCACCAACCGAAATCTGGCTGCTATGGTCAAGCGAGGCGAGTTTCGCAGCGACCTATACTATCGGCTCAATGTCTTCCCGATTCCACTGCCTCCATTGCGCGAGCGCCGCGAGGATATTCCAGCGCTGGTGGAGCACTTTGTCGAGATTTATTCTCGCCGCATGAACAAGCAACTCGGCGACATTCCTCCGGAAACGATGTTGGCGCTCGTTTCATATCCGTGGCCCGGGAACATTCGTGAGCTTCAGAATTTTATCGAACGAAGTGTTATCGTTAGTTCCGGGAGCGTCCTAAAACCACCTTTTGCTAGCCTGCGGGACGCTGCCGAAACAGAATCCGTCGGAGCGATTACCCTGGAGGACGCTGAACGAGAGCACATTCGCAAGACTCTCGAGCAGACCCGGTGGGTTGTCGCAGGTCCTAACGGGGCGGCCGCACGTTTGGGAATGAAGAGGTCAACTCTTTACTTCCGTATGCAAAAGCTCGGCATCTCGCGTACCAATCGAGATGTCCTCCCTAGTCAGAGCAATTGAAATCACAGGGGTATTGACCTCCCATTGATGGGTGTCGATCCGTTGGTTATTTGGATACTGTCGGCGATCACTTCTCCGCGAACCAAGTTCCTTAGTTTTCAACCCAATAAGCCTCATTGAGGTGTCGGCATGCGGACGTGGTGTTGAGCCGGCTGGCATCACAGCCCATGCCATTGCCGACAGTTGGTTCCTGGTTTCAATCACTTACGCACCAAACGTCTTTGGTACTTGCGTTGCCTAACTGAATTGCGTCGCTCAACGCACTGATTGCTTTGGTGGCGACAGAAATGAGGAAAATTATCGTGTTTATTAGAACCGTCAACAACTCTGGCGCAAACCGCAAACCACAAACGACGAAAATGCAAAGAGTCGTTTTCGCCTTGATCGGGATTATGGTTTTGTTCGCAGGGAAGGCGTCGGCACAGCAGGTGAAAACTGACTACGACCGCGGAGCAAACTTTAAACAGTACAAGACCTATTCGTGGGAACACGTCAAGACGAAAGATCCCCTTGACGTCGATCGAATCAAGAACGCCGTCAATGCTGCCTTGACAGCAAAAGGCTGGACTCAGGTGGATTCGGGCGGCGATGTGTCCATCGTAGCCATGGAAATCACACAAACTCAGCAAACGTTGAATACGTTCTACGACGGCCTTGGAGGAGGCTGGGGTTGGCGACGCTTTGGCGGTGGCTTTGGTGAGGCTACCACCACGACAGATACGTACAAAGTGGGCACGGTGGTCGTCGATCTCTTCGACACGAAAACCAAGCAATTGATCTGGAGAGGCTCCGCAAGCGATACGCTCTCCAACAACTCTGACAAGAACATCAAGGATCTGGATAAGGGCGTGGACAAAATGTTCAAGCACTTCCCTCCGGATTCTTCGAAGAAGTAACGGTGCGCCGATGAATCGCCACATGACCATCTGCTTCTGCTTGGCGCTCGTCGTACCGGTCATTCCTTTGCGTGCGGCCAACGGGCCGCACGCGGGAACGGACAATCAGAACGCTAAGGTTTGGACTAACGATGACGTTGCAAGACTCGAGGACCGTGACCTGATTTCTATCGTTGGCCAAGCTGACGCGGAGACATCAACCTCGGAATCTAAGCCGAGAAACTATGAAGTAACCCAAGACCCGCAGTGGTATGCGGCGCAGGCTGCCAGGCTGCGCGATGACCTTGCATACAGGCGAGCTCAGCTCCGCGAATATCGGCAGGCGCTCGACGATGCGCGAAGTCTCAAGGAAACAAACGGCGGCATAAATCTAGTTGACGAGGGCTTCGCCATCACTCCCGAAGCCGGCATTGACATCCTGCAGCAGCGCGTCTTGCAAGAACAAACTGGGCTCGACGACCTTGAGGACCTAGCCCGCCGTAATGACATTGAGCCGGGCACGCTGCGCGGACGGTGAATTTTAGGAGATTTGCGATGAACATTATGGACTTTTCCAAGCAGGTCTTTGTTGTACTCCTTTGCTGTTCCCTCGTGGGATTTACCGCTCAGGCCGACGCATACGATCCCATGAGCCAATCGAACGAACAACAATCAACTTCGCCCGCCAAGGAATCCCCGCAACAGTTACAGCAACTCGTCGCGCCGATCGCTTTATACCCGGATGCTTTGGTGGCTCAGATTTTGGCTGCTTCCACCTATCCGACTCAGATTGTCGAGGCGGATCGCTGGATGCAAAGGCATTCCAATCTGAAGGGTGACGAACTGGCCAAGGAAGTCGATAAACAAGACTGGGATCCGAGCGTAAAAGCCATGACGCAATTCCCCTCGGTTCTCGAAAACATGGACAAGAACCTTTCCTGGTCGTCCTCGCTTGGCGAGGCATATGTGAACCAGCCGCAGGATGTAACGGACGCGGTGCAGGCCCTGCGTACGCAGGCCCGTACGGCTGGCCATCTAGATAGCAACCAACAGGAGAGGGTAACGACCCAAGGCAACACGATCATCATCGAACCAGTCAACCCTGACGTCGTCTATGTGCCCGCCTATGATCCCTGGCTTGTGTACGGTTCGCCGATCATTGCTTACCCCGGCTGGTACCCCGTCCCCGGGGTTTTTGGGGGCGGCGTCGGCCTTTCCTTCGGCGTCGGATTTGGTATCGGCTTCTTCGGAGGATTTGGGTGGGGCTGGGGCCACTGGGGATACGACTGGCACGGCCGTCGAGCATTCTTCGACCATCACGAATTCGAGTCGCATAGCCGCGAGTTCGGTCATGCAGGTTTCCATCACGGTGATTTCGCCCACGGCAACTTCGGCCACGGGGGCTCCGAGCGCGGTGGTGGCTTCCATGGGTCTTCGGGTTTTCACGGAGGTTCCAACTTTCACGCCCAGTCGGGAATGCACTCTGGCGCGTTCGGCGGTTTTAGTCACGGCGGAGATGTCAGAGGCTTTTCTTCTCGCGGGCGGTCGAGCTTTGGCGGTGGCGGATTTCACGGAGGCGGTGGCCACGGCGGTGGTGGGCATCACTAACTCATGGCGTAGGCGCGCGTATAGAACACGCGTGTAGAACGAATCAAAAGGCTAAGAATGGAGAATATCGATATGCTGAATAGAATTACAATTTTCAAGCAACGTGAATCCAGGAAGTCGGCACGATTCGCAAAAGCCACTCTAGTGGCACTCTTACTGGGAGCTTCCTTTGAACCTTTGTTAGCCCAGCAGCCCGGACAGCAGACCTTTGCCTCGCCTCAAGACGCCGCGCACGCTCTGTTCGTGGCTATGCAGTCACAGGATGAGCAATCGGCCTTGCGCGTCCTCGGGCCAGCCGCACAAGAAGTGCTCTCTTCAGGTGATGCAACCGAAGATTCGGATGCTCGCGCAGGATTCGTGGTCCGATATCAGGCGATGCATCGGTTCGTAACAGAGCCGAGCGGGTCGGTCATACTCATCGTGGGGGCCGAAAATTGGCCCTTTCCCATTCCTCTCGTCAATAATCAAGGGAAGTGGTATTTCGACACGGACGCAGGCAAAGACGAAATCCTGTTCCGGCGCATAGGCAAGAATGAACTTGCCGCCGAGGATGCGCTCCAAAATCTGATCGAAGCGCAAAAGGAGTATTTCCGGAACCCGCCGGCCGGCATTGCAAACCAATTTGCGCAGAAGCTGGTCAGTTCGGAAGGCCGTCACGATGGGCTCTACTGGCATGGTGCTTACGACGAGTTCTATAGTCCAATCAACGCGCTGATCGCTTATGCGTACGGAACCAGTTCGAGGAACAGTGTGGGCGATCCGGTCCCATACAACGGTTACTTTTTCCGGATCCTCACGAAACAAGGACCTCACGCAAAGGGTGGCGCGAAGAACTACATCGTCGACGGTGTGATGACCGGCGGATTCGCCTTCGTCGCCTATCCCGCCGAATACCGCACGTCCGGTGTGATGACGTTCATCGTCGATGAATCGGGAACCATTTACGAAAAGGATCTCGGTCCCAACACCACAAAGACGGCAGAAGCCATGACCGCCTATGACCCGGATTCAACTTGGCACGAGGCGGACTGAGCGACTCGCGCTGGGAGCTGAACTATGTCACGCATTGCATCCGCTCTCCGAGTCGTCCTTCCGGTTCTTGTCAGCGCCTCCCTGCTTTTCTGGCTGTTCAAACTGGCGGGGAGGCGGCCAGATCTGCTCACGAATCCACCAGAACTTCGCTCGACAAACCATATACTCTCGTTAACTCTGCGCGCGGGCACTACCAAGGATGGTAAGGACTCCTTCTACTTCAACGGGCAGGCAAACGCTCCCACCCTACGCCTGTCACCGGGAGATCAACTAAAAATCACATATATAAACGACCTTCCGGCCAAGCCACCGGGAAAGTGCCTGGCTGGTCCATGTATGGACATGACGAACTTACATTTTCACGGGCTGACGGTCTCTCCTGACGCTCCGCAGGACGACGTCTTGACCATGTTAGCCACGCCCGGAAAAGCGCTCCGCTACACAGTGCAGATCCCGAAAGACCATCCTCCGGGCTTGTATTGGTATCACACGCATCCCCATGGCGAGAGCTACCGGCAAGCCTTGGATGGTATGTCCGGCGCGCTCGTGATCGAGGGAATAGAAGCTTATTTCCCGGCGCTTGCCGCCTTGCCCGAGCGCGTTCTCGTTGTGCGCGGCCGAGCGGTGGGGGACGATGCGCGGTCCGCAGAATTGAAACAGCGCGTGGACCTCAGCTCGGATATTTGTGGTGCTGAGCCAGAACCTCCAGAAGAGGTCATGACCGTAAACGGTTCGGTGCGGCCCGAAATTGAAATCGCTCCTGATGAAAGACAATTCTGGCGCATTGTGAACGCTTCCGCGGATCGCTACCTGGACCTGCAGCTAGAAGGGCAAACATTTGAAGTTGTCGCGATGGACGGGATGCCAATCGCGAAGCATGATCCCAACCACAGAACGCGAATTGCCGACCACGTTCTGCTGCCTCCGGCCGGCAGGCTCGAAGCCATCGTTACTGGACCGGCAGCGGGTTCTTCGCGCCGTTTGATATCACACTGCGTAGATACTGGGCCGGACGGCGATCCGAACCCGGCGCTGGTATTGGCTGACATTTTTCCGCGGTCCACGACAAACTCACCGGCCAAGGCAGCAACTAGTTCGGTCCAACCTGAATTCAAAACGCTCGACCTTGTGGCGGAAGAAAAAGCGCCTCCTCGCTTCACCGTGACGTTCACAGAAGACAAGGGCGGCTTTTATATCAACGGCGAAAAGTTCGCGCCTGATTCCGCTCCAATGGTGCACGCAAAAGTCGGGTCGTTTCAGCATTGGAGAGTTGTCAATGCTACCCGTGAATTGCATCCCATGCACATCCATCAAGTCCATTTCCTGGCGTACGCCGAGAACGACAGGCCGATCGCCAACCCTTTGTGGCTAGACACCGTGAATGTACCGTACCGCGGTTCTGTGGACGTCATCATGGATTTCACCGACCCAATAATCAGAGGCATGTCCGTTTTCCACTGCCATCTCCTCAATCACGAAGACAAAGGAATGATGGCGAAGATTCTCTTTGAATGAACGACCTAGTGCATCCTGCCGTCCAAGAATCAACGCATGCGGACCTGCGTGGCCTTCGCGAGAGTGTTTCAGCGTTGTCCCTTCTTCGTAAGGATGTCGCCTCAGATGGCCCCACATGGTTGCCCCTTACCTTGGTCATGGGGTCCGCTGCTGCCGTCGCATACGCAGACCATCTCGTTATCTCGGTTTCGCTTGTCTACCTCTATATCCTCCCAGTTGCTGTCGGCGCAATTTTCCTCCGCCCGGCAGTCAGCTACAGCCTTGTCGCCGCTTCTATCCTCTTCCATGATTATTTCTCGCCCCGAAATATCAATCCGGGGCTTCGGCTCTTCCACCATCTCTCGGCAGTGTTGTGCTTTGCCTTTGTCGTTTATGTCATCCAGAGGTATATCGAGCAGAGGGAGGCGCTCGCCAAAACCGTTGAGAGGCAGCGTGATGACCTTCTCAAGGACATCGAGCTGGCTGCGCAAGTCCAGCGGTTATTTCTTCCGCTGGGCAGACCGGCTGTTGCCGGCCTTGAAATAGCCGGCATGATGGAGCCTGCGCGGGGCGTAGGTGGCGACTACTACGACTACATTCCAATCGACGCGCACACGATCCAGGTCGTGATCGCCGACGTAGCGGGAAAAGGTGTCCCAGCGGCCCTGTTAATGTCCGCCACGGCGGCGGCCATGCGGCTTGAGGCGAATCGCGATCGAAACATGTTGGAACAAGTGGAAAGGTTGAACACTCAAATCGGCGCCGCATCAGACCCCGAACGGTACGTGACATTGCTGGTTGCGGAAATCGACACAGAAAAGCGGACAATTCACTACGTGAACTGCGGCCACAATCCCGCGCTTCTGTTTCGAGCGAAGTCGGGCACGCTCACGCGCCTGGATTCGTCCTGCCCTCCCATCGGACTATCCCCCGACGAGAATTGCACACTGGCGTCCGCTGAGCTTACATCGGGCGACGTGCTGGTTTTCTATACAGACGGCGTTACGGAAGCAGCGAACCGTGTTGGCGAAGAATTCGGCCTGGAGCGCCTTTCCGCTACAGTGCTCCGCGGTTCTTCGCTGTCGGCAGAGAACCTAATGAAAGATATCTATCGTGCCGCGGCGGAGTTTTGCGGCGATAGCTTCAACGATGACGTTACCATTCTCGTCGCCAAGTGCAATTTCGACGTTTCCCCGACCGTCAGTTCATAAAACCTCGCAATTAGACACTCTGAGACGTGTGCGATCCCGGTTGGCACATGCCTCGCTTCACCTGTTCTCCCTCCGGGAATCTCCTTTTCAAAGACGCCATGTCCACTCATTGACCATCGTCCAATGCGTTGGACACTCCCCACGTAAGCCTCTCTGCCCGATTTCAGGCGCTTCTTGTTAAGGTGATTTGTTTCAACGGCTTCCGTCGATTCCTGCTGACGCTTCGCAGTGGCATACCGGCTGCATATCCTGCTACCCGAAGCAGGAAAGAAAAAAGTTCGTGAGGAAAATGACATGCGAAAGTTGTTGAGCTCCCTGAGCTGCATTTTGTTTGTAGTTGCACCTCTGTTTCCCGAGGTGGCCGCCGCAGCCGACCAAACCAAGGACGAAAATCGCCTAAGAAATTGTGGAACAGTCTTGCAGGAAATTCTCAATGTTCCTGACAACATTCCGCAGGACTTGCTCGACAAGGCGGATTGTGTCGTGGTTTTTCCGTCCGTCGTAAAAGCGGCTTTCATTGTCGGCGGAAGCTATGGGCGGGGCGCTATGACCTGTCGCAAGGGTGAAGGCTTCCGGGGGCCATGGGGCGCTCCCACGATGATGGCTCTTGAGGGCGGCAGCTTCGGCTTTCAGATCGGCGGACAAGCCACTGATTTTGTCCTGCTCGTTATGAACGAGAGTGGTGCGAGGGGTATCCTCGCCAGCAAGGTCAAACTGGGAGGCGACGCTTCCGTGGCCGCTGGCCCGGTTGGCCGCGACGCATCAGCTGACACAGACGCGACTCTGCGTTCTGAAATCTTGAGTTACTCAAGAGCGCGCGGCTTGTTCGCCGGAGTCTCCCTTGAGGGTTCCACAATCCGTCCGGACAATGGTGACAACCAGCGTTTATACGGCAGAAAGATTCCGGCGAGGGAGATCGTTCTCTCAGGAACCGTTGTCGTGCCCCCAGCCGCCGAGCAATTGATCTCGACCCTCGATGCCAAGACTCCGAAGCACAGGACATAAGTTCAATTTAATTATTGGTCCGGCCAAGCCGGGGAGTGAATCATGTGGATTGTTAAATTAGCTCTGAAGCGGCCATACACGTTCGTGGTACTCGCTATTCTGATCTTCATCCTTGGCGGCCTGGCGATCGTTCGGACCCCCACGGACATCTTTCCGAATATCGACATCCCCGTCGTCAGCATTATCTGGAACTATAACGGACTCGACCCCCAGAATATCGCCGACCGGATTGTCTCCATCACGGAGCGCAATCTGACTACTACCGTCGATAACATTGCGCACATCGAGTCGCAGTCGCTTTATGGCATTGCGGTGGTGAAGGTTTTCTTCCAGCCTACCGTGAGTATCGACAAGGCCATCGCCCAGATCACCGCAAACTCTCAAACGCAACTCCGACAGTTGCCTCTTGGCACGACGCCGCCATTAATCATTACCTATAGCGCGTCGACGGTACCTATCTTGCAGCTCGGGCTTTCCGGCAAGGGGATTTCCGAGCAGCAACTCAACGACTATGGGCTCAATTTCATTCGACCTCGGCTGGTCACCGTCGAAGGCGCAGCAATGCCATATCCCTATGGCGGCAAGCAACGCCAGGTTCAAGTGGACCTCAACACCGCGGCGTTACAGTCGAAAGGCCTTTCTGCTCTCGATGTTGTCAATGCGATCGCTGCCCAGAACCTGATTTTGCCAACCGGCACATCCAAGATCGGTTCGAAAGAATATAACGTCGACATCTCCAACGCGGCTCCGCAGACTATCGACCAGCTTAACCGCATTCCGGTCGAGACTGTCGGCAGCACAACCACTTACATCGGTGACGTGGCTTGGGTGCGCGACGGCTTTCCGCCGCAAACCAACGTCGTTCGTGTGAACGGCCAGCGGGCCACTCTCTTGACCGTCCAGAAGAACGGCAATGCGTCAACGCTAAACATCATCGCCGGGATCAAGGCTCTGTTGCCGCAAATCAAACAGACCGTGCCGCCGGCGCTGGAAATCAAATCGCTCGCCGACCAGTCCATCTTCGTGAAGAGCGCCGTTCAGGGTGTGGTCAAAGAAGCGAGCATTGCCGCTTGCCTCACGGGCCTGATGATTCTTGTCTTTCTTGGCAGCTGGCGAAGCACCCTCATCATTGCTGTTTCGATTCCTTTGGCCATTCTGACCTCCATCATTGCTTTGAGCGCGCTCGGCGAAACCATCAACATCATGACCCTGGGCGGGCTGGCCTTGGCCGTAGGAATACTCGTCGACGACGCGACCGTCGAGATCGAGAACATCAATCGCAACATCGCCATGGGAAAGGAAGTCGAGCAAGCCATTCTCGATGGCGCCCAGCAAATCGCTGTGCCGGCGTTTGTCGCGACCCTCGCCATCTGCATTGTCTTCGTTCCGATGTTCCTGCTTTCGGGTGTCGCGCGATACTTGTTCGTCCCACTCGGCGAAGCCGTTGTCTTCGCCATGCTGGCTTCGTATCTGCTCTCCCGCACCGTCGTTCCGACCATGGCCAAGTTTCTCTTGCGCGGCCATGAGCACGATAACGCCAATACCGCCGCCTCCCGCAATCCCTTCGTCCGCGTGCAGGTTCGTTTTGAGCAAGCATTCGAGCGCTTTCGCGAACACTATCGTGGAGTGCTGGAGCGCTGCCTGCATCACCGTCGCGCTTTCCTGATCGCATTCTTCGGCGCGTGCCTGGGCTCTTTAGCCTTAATCATTCCCTGGCTGGGGCAAGACTTTTTCCCCACAATCGATAGCGGCTCGTTCAATCTCCACCTCCGAGCGCCAACCGGCACACGTATCGAGGAAACCGCCCGTCTCTGCGATCTCGTCGAGCGCTTCATCCGCCAGCAACTGCCGCCAAACGAGATCTCCAACGTGATTGACAATATCGGACTCGCGTACAGCGGTATCAACGTCTCCTACAACAACACCGGAACAGTAGGCCCAGCGGACGCGGATATTCTGGTAACTTTCGCGGTCAACCACCACAAAACTGCAAAATACGTTCACGACCTGCGCATCAGCTTGGCCAAACAATTTCCCGGCGTGACCTTTTCTTTCCTCCCGTCCGACATGGTCAGCCAAATCCTGAATTTCGGCCTGCCTGCTCCCATCGACATTCAAGTCCTCGGCAACGATTTGGCTGCCAATCAGGCCTATGCGAACACGTTACTGGAGCGCGTCAAAAACGTATCCGGAGTCGCGGATGCGCGAATCCAGCAGCCATTCGATCAACCGTATATGCATCTATGGGTTGACCGCACCAAGGCCCAAGAGGTCGGTTTCAATACACAAGCCATTGCGCAAAACGTGCTGATTTCCCTCGGCGGCAGCTTTCAGACCTCGCCGACTTACTGGCTCGATCCTAAAAATCGGGTTAGCTATTCCGTCTCCACGCAGACTCCGCAGTACCGCGTTACCTCGCTTCAGGATCTAGCCAACATGCCGATCACCGGGCCCACGCCGAACGCACCGCCATCCCTTCTCGCCAGCTTCGCTTCCATTCAGCGGGGGAGCGGAACGGCGGTGGTTTCTCACTACAACATTCAGCCGGTGATCGATATTTTTGGCGCCGTGCAGGGCCGCGACCTGGGTGGGGTGTCGGGCGACATCACGCGAATTCTCGATCAAACCCGCAAGCAGCTCCCGCGTGGGTCGCAAGTCGTCCTGCGAGGCCAAGCACAGACCATGCGCTCCTCGTATGTTGGTCTCCTGGCCGGACTATTCTTTGCGATCCTCCTGGTCTACCTGCTGATCGTCGTCAACTTTCAGTCCTGGCTGGATCCTTTCATCATAATTTGCGCGCTGCCCGCCGCTCTGGCTGGCATCGCCTGGCTTCTGTTCGTAACTCACACAACGCTCAGCGTCCCGGCGCTCACGGGCACGATCATGTGCATGGGCGTAGCCACCGCCAACAGCATCTTGGTCGTGAGCTTCGCGGCCGAGCAGATGGCTGCGGGCAAAGATCCGATCGCCGCTGCTCTTGAGTCCGGATCCACACGCTTCCGTCCCGTGCTGATGACCGCTTTGGCCATGATCATCGGCATGTTGCCGATGGCTTTGGGATTCGGCGATGGCGGCGAACAGAACGCTCCTCTGGGCCGTGCAGTGATCGGCGGTCTGCTGTTCGCCACCGTATCCACGCTGCTCTTCGTCCCGACCGTCTTCAGCGTTCTACACGGGCTAAAGCACAAGCCCGCTGACACCAGCGCTCAACCACAAGGGAGTCTTTGAAATGCAATTTGAAGGGGTGATGCCAATGCAAGCACAAGCAACAGAACCGGTTCCCGTGCAGGGACGAGAACCAGAAACGTCAACCGTCGGCCCATCGACCCGTCGCTCGCGGCGAGGCTGGATTATTGCCCTAGCAATTGTCCTCGCGTTCGCCACGCTCTTGGTGTCTGGGATTCTCGAGCGCGTCCATACCAGCGCCGCACTGCGCGCGGAGACGGCGCAAATGGCGGTCCCGAACGTCTCGGTCGTTTCGCCGCAGCGCAGCGCGCCCACGCAGGAAATCGTACTGCCTGGGAACGTTCAACCCTATGTTACCGCTCCGATTTTCTCGCGCACGAACGGATACTTGCAGGCCTGGTATTTCGATATCGGCGCGCACGTGAAGAAAGGCCAATTGTTGGCGGTGATTGCGACGCCCGAGGTGGACCAACAACTCGGACAATCGCGCAGCAATCTCTCCACTGCCGAGGCCAATCTACAGCTTGCCGAGATCACCAAGAATCGTTACGAGGGCCTGCTCAAGACTCATGCCGTGTCACAGCAGGACGTGGACAACGCCGTCGGCACCTACAATGCCAACAAATCCATTGTCGAAGCCGATCAAGCCAATGTGAAGCAACTGGAAGCTCTGCAGTCGTTTGAGAAGGTCTACGCTCCCTTCGACGGAATTATCACCGCCCGAAACACCGACGTTGGCGCTCTGGTCGATTCTGGCAGTTCTGGAGGCGTCAAGACCGATCTGTTCCATCTCTCCCAGGTAGATCGCCTGCGCGTGTACGTCAACGTCCCCGAGGAATATTCGCAAGCAACCACCTCCGGGCTCACCGCGGACCTGACATTGGCGGAGTTCCCGGGGACCACATTCACCGGCAAGCTCGTGCGAACATCCCAGGCGATTAGCTACGACACGCGCACGCTGCTGGCCGAAGTCGACGTCATTAATCCGACCGGCAAATTGCTTTCTGGCTCTTATGCCGAAGTCCACTTCAAAGTGCCGGGGAGGGTCTCGACCTACATCCTGCCCACCGAAACTCTGCTGTTTCGCAAGGAAGGTCTGCGCGTCGCAGTTGTGAAGGACAATAAGGCGCAATTGATGCCCGTGACAGCTGGCCGCGACTTCGGTGACGCCATCGAAATCATTTCTGGGCTGCAAGGCAATGAATCCGTCATCGTGAGTCCGCCGGATTCCACGGTAGACGGAGAGCAAGTACAGATCGCGCAGACTACGGCCGCAGGAGGAACACAATGATTTTCTTTCACCATCCCAAAATCGACGCCCGATTCTCCCGGCACGCGGCGAGCATTCTCACTGTCATCACCATGCTCTCCTTGGCCGGCTGTACCGTGGGGCCGAAATATCGGCGGCCGGCTGCGGAGGTTCCGCCTGCCTATAAAGAGATAGGCGATTGGAAGCCTGCCCAGCCAAATGACCAAAGTCTCAGGGGCAACTGGTGGGAAATCTTCCAGGATTCTCAACTCAATGCCCTCGAAGCTCAAGTCAACGTCTCCAACCAAAATTTGAAGGCCGCGGAAGCCCAGTATACCCAGGCTCGCGCGCAGCTTCGCTACCAGCGCGCCGATCTTTTTCCCACTGTCACCGCCAACCCTTCCGCAACTCGCAACGAAACCTCCTCCAACCGTCCGCCGCACAGTCCGACATTCAATGGCGTCACCTACAACGACTTTCAGATTCCTTTCGAACTGTCATATCAGATCGATCTTTGGGGACGCGTTCGCCGTACCGTTGAGTCGTATCGCGATCAAGCGCAAGCCAGTGCAGCTGATCTGGCTGCTGTAAATTTGTCTATGCATTCCCAATTGGCCTTGTTCTACTTCCAGGCCCGCATGCTCGACGCCGAAGAGCAGCTTCTGAATTCCACTGTGACGCAATACGAGCAAGCCTTGGAGTTAATCAAGAGCCGGTTTGCCGGCGGTATTGCCTCCGATGTAGAAGTGCAGCAAGCTGAGACCCAATTGGAAACCACGCGTGCCCAGGCTATCGATGTTGGGGTCGCTCGTGCACAGTACGAGCATGCAGTGGCCGTATTGATTGGCAAGCCTCCTGCATCTTTCAGTCTCGCTCCGCTTCCTCTCACGGCGCCTCCTCCTCCCATTCCCGTGGGCTTGCCCTCCGATTTGCTCGAGCGGCGACCCGACATCGCAGCGGCCGAGCGTCTCATGGCCTCCGCCAACGCACAGATTGGCGTCGCAAAGTCCGCCTATTATCCGCTCGTTAATTTGGCAGCTGCGGGAGGTTTTGAGAGCGGTTCCGTTACGACCTTGCTTTCGGGCCCGAGCATTCTCTGGTCGGCCGGGCCATCTGCGCTCTTTACTATTTTCGATGTGGGCAGGCGGCGCGCTGCGTCAGATCAAGCCATCGCTGCCTACGATCAAACCGTCGCCAATTATCGCCAAACCGTGCTGACTGGCTTTCAACAGGTCGAAGACAACGTCGCGGCACTGCGCATTCTTGAACATGAAGCTCAGGTTCAGGACACAGCAGTCACTGCCGCCCAGAAATATCTGCAACTCGCCGTCACGCGTTACCAGGGGGGCGTAACCAGTTATCTAGAAGTGACAACGGCTCAGAGCGCTTCTCTGTCCGACGAAGTCACGGCCGTCAACATTCTCGGCCGCCGCATGGTCGACGCCGTCACGCTTGTCCAGGCTTTAGGGGGTGGCTGGGACAGCGCCGAACTGCCTCAGCACCCAGAATGCTGTGGCAAGCTAACCAGCAATGCACGGTAAATCCTGCAATGGCATTGAATGCCAGATTCGAGGATTAAACCCTTCACGGTTTGGCTGGATTCCAGCGGATATATATTCCAGACGGATATATCACGAAGGGAAGGGAATGGTTTTGGCGACGCTCCGCAGGCCGAGCGATCGCCTGTTTTCTCCGCCACTCTGCTCCCGCTGCTGTCAGGTGCCTCACAGCACTCTGGACAGATCTCGTCAATCGCGAAAAACACTACGGAATCGACGAATCATCTCCGTGAACGCCAGGTCGGTCGCTTCAGGATCGAAGCGCGGCCCTTCATCGCGTGTGAAAGCGTGCTCGGCTGGATACAGGAGCGTCTCATAGCGCGCACCGGAGCTTCGCAGCGCCCGATCAATCGTTTCGCGTCCTGCATCGGGAACGTGCGGGTCCTTCGTTCCGAAGATCATCAGGAGTTCACCGCGAATTTCTTTTGCGCGGGCCAGCGATCCGGCATCTGTGTCCTCACCGAGCTTGCCGTCGTGGATGCCTGTCCCGTAGAAGCAGACCGTTGCGCGGACATCGGGCTGGAATGCAGCACGGAAGGCGAGGTGGCCGCCGATGCAGAAACCCAAGGCGCCGATTTTCCCTGACCCGACCTTGGGATGTTTGGAGAGCCAGTCCAAACCAGCCCGACAATCGGCATCAAAATGCGCGACCGGAGTCTTCGCGGCGTCTTGCTGGCCGCGCGTACGTCCAGCGTCATCAAATGGGATCACCGTTCCCGGCGGCTCGATGCGCCGGTAAATTTCGGGGGCAGCGACAACAAATCCATACCCGGCGAGCCGTACGCAAGTGCGTAGCATGGGCGGAGTGAGTTGAAAAATGTCGGAAAAGCACCAGATGCCGGGATACCGGTCTGCGGCTTTAGGGCTTGCAACGAAGGTTCGCATCGGGGAACCCGGCATAGAAATGTCAGCGTATTCGGTCGTGACGATCATTGTTTGCTGGAGGAAAGTCTGGCGAAGACGCATGAGCCAGTCAACTCCTGGTCAACACCTCCTCAGATTCAGTAGTCTGGTTTTCGTGCGGCCGACTACATTCCCTCACCGCTTTGCTCAATGAGCTTGGCGACCAGTCCCGTCCATCCGGTCTGGTGGCTCGCTCCGATGCCAGCGCCATTGTCGCCATGAAAGTACTCATGGAAATAGATGAGGTCGCGCCAGTATGGATCGTTCTGAAATTTCTCGAGCCCGCCATAAACTGGCCGATGTCCATCGTCTGAACGGAGAAAAAGTCGCATCAGTCTACGCGAAAGCTCAGCGGCCGCCTGCCACAAAGACGCTTGTCGGCCAGAACCGGCCGGCAGCTCGACCGTGAGAGTATCCCCGTAAAAGTGATGAAATTTCTGGAGGGCTTCGATGAGTAGAAAATTGATCGGAAACCAAACCGGTCCGCGCCAGTTAGAGTTTCCTCCGAACAGCGAGGTGCGAGATTCAGCTGGCTCGTAGTCGACGCGATGCTCTGTTCCGTTTACATGCAGGACGTAGGGATGGTCTTTGTGGAACCTCGAGATCGCACGAATGCCATGGGGTGAGAGAAATTCAGATTCGTCCAGGAGGTAGCGGAGCACGCGTTCCAGCTGGCCACGGTTCACCAGAGAAAGGAGGCCACGCAAGCCTTTCTCCGTTTGTGATGTTTCGACGTGCGCCCGGACATCGGGATGATTGTCGACGAACCACTGCATGCGGCGTTTGAAACCGGGGAGGCGATCGACAACAGCCTGTTCGAAAGTTTCAACCGCAAGAAGAGGAATCAGCCCCACCAGCGAACGCACTTTGAGGTAGTGACGATCGCCGTTGGGCAGGTGCAGAACGTCGTAATAGAAGCCGTCGTGATTGTCCCAGAGTTCGATGCCTCCCGGACCGCGGTCGTTCATGGCTTGCGCAATGTGGACAAAGTGTTCGAAAAATTTGCTGGCGACGTTTTCATAGGCGGGATTTTCGCGGGCCAGCTCCAAGGCGATGGCCAGCATGTTCAGACAGTACATGCCCATCCAGCTCGTGCCGTCCGATTGCTCGAGAAATCCTCCCGTGGGCAAGGGGGCAGATCGGTCGAACACGCCAATGTTATCTAGACCCAGGAAGCCGCCCTGGAAGATGTTCATTCCTTCAGCGTCTTTCCGGTTGACCCACCAGGTAAAGTTGAGCAGAAGTTTGTGAAAGGCGCCTTCGAGGAAGGCGCGGTCCGCCGTACCCCGTACGCGCTTCTCGATCTTGTAGACCCGCCACGCGGCCCATGCGTGTACCGGAGGATTCACATCCCCGAAAGCCCATTCGTAGGCCGGGAGTTGGCCGTTGGGATGCATATACCATTCGCGAAAAAGCAGTGTGAGCTGTTCCTTCGCAAAATCGGGATCGATCTGGGCCAGCGGGATGCAATGAAACGCCAGATCCCACGCGGCGTACCACGGATATTCCCACTTGTCGGGCATGGAGAGGACGTCGGCGTTGTAGAGGTTGGACCACTCGTGATTCCGGCCCTTGTTGCGGTTCTCGGGAGGAGGTGGGCCGGCGGGATCGCCGTCAAGCCAGGTACGCACATCGAGGTGATAGAACTGTTTCGACCATAGCAACCCGGCGAAGGCCTGGCGTTGCACATTCTTCGCGTCTTCGGAAAGACCCTTGGGCGCGGGCTTGGCGTAAAACTCGTCGGCTTCAGTGCGGCGAAGGGCGAGGATAGAATCAAAATTTTCGCCGAACAGCTCGGTCTGGGGAGCGCCGGCGATGACGAGTCGCGGCGCTGACATGCGGGCAAGTTTTGGCTCCTGGTTCGTCAAGCGCAAGCGTAGTGTCGCCGAAGCTCCCGGGGCCAGGCGCAAACGGTAGAGCGCAGAAGCTTTGGTGCCGGTCTTCGCCGAATTAACGGCATCGCGATCTCCATGAACGACGTAGTCGTTAATTCCGTCCTTGACGTAGGATGTGCGATTCTCCCCTCCAAACAACTTCCTGGCGTTCGTTTCGTTCTCGGTGAAGAGAAGTTCAGGTTGTCCTTCGCAGAGGAGCCAGCGCTTTCCATGGGCCTTGTGCTCGACCTCGATGACTCCCGTTCCCGGTATGCCGTACTCCTTGGGAATGTTGAGTTGTTGGACCGCGCGTAACGCCGGGCGATAGGCGTCTCGGCCCCACGACCATGTGTTGCGGAACCAGATGGTCGGAAGAAGCGAAAGGTCTGCTTCGGCTGGACCTCGGTTGGTTGCAGTGATCTTGATCAGGATGTCTTCGGCGCTCGCCTTAGCGTACTCGGCGAAGACGTCGAAATAGCGGTCTTCGGCGAAGGCCCCTGTGTCCAGCAGCTCGTACTCGAAATCAGAACGATTCCTGCGACGATTTTCGTCGACGAGTTTTCGGTATGGAAATTCAAGCTGGGGATACTTGTACAGAGCCTTCATGTACGAGTGCGTGGGGGTCGAATCGAGGTAGAAGTAATACTCCTTCACGTCCTCGCCGTGATTGCCTTCATTTCCAGTAAGGCCAAAGAGGCGTTCTTTGAGGATCGGATCGCGGCCATTCCAGAAAGCCAACGCGAAGCACACCAGTTGGTGGCGGTCGGAGATGCCCATAATTCCGTCTTCGCCCCAACGGTAGGCACGCGAGCGGGCATGGTCGTGAGGAAAGAACTCCCAAGCTGTGCCGTAAGGGCTGTAGTCTTCGCGGACTGTGCCCCACTGACGCTCGGAAAGGTAAGGTCCCCAGCGCTTCCAATGGACTTTGCGCTTCCGTGACTCTTCGAGACGTTTCTCTTCAGCGTTCATAGCTCTGTAGTTGGCTCACGTAACAGAGATGCGTCTGTCGGGCTCGGAAGAATGGAAGCAGTTACTCCAATTCGTAAATCCAAGCGATGAAACCTGCGCGTATTGGCATGACGCGCAGAAAGATACAAATCAGTCCTGGCTCTGCACCAGCGGTAGCTGCGAGGTAACCTGGACGTCAATCATCATGCTGATACGGCGGTCCAGCTGAAAAAAGGTCGCCGCTTTCTTCCCGGACAGCACCTTTCGCATGATGGGCACGTACTTCTGGCGAAGCTGGGCTGCGGAGATGTCGGTGTCCAACCACCGGCGAATAAGACTGTCGGCTTGGTCATCGGTCAGCGTCCCATATCCGTCGGAATACTCCTTGATGATGGCTGCCCTGGTTTGATTAACCTTTCCGTATTCCTCTGAGTATTGCTCGTACAACGGCCAGAATTTGGTAGCTTCATTGTCTGTTAGGGTCAAATTCGTAGCTATGAGTTGTTTCTTGATCGAGCGAATGTCTTTGCGCAGCAGGGCCAACTGTTGATCCGTAAGCGCGTTGGCTGTGGTGTCAGCCGCGGCGGCAGGTTCCGAGCCTGCGGTCTGAGCAACCACTCTCGGGCCCCCGAGAGCGCAAACGGCGATCCATGCGAGCACGACAAATGTGATTTTCTTCACGCGTATTCCCTCTCTTTAGGTGTCGACGGCGAGCCACTGGGCGCAACTGTGGGACAAATTTCCCGCGGCAGCGAGCGATAGTGGTGCAAGTGGCATACCAATCGAACTGCTGTGACATGACTGGAAGGCGCTGAGCGGACAGGCACATGCGGGAGCAATATTCCGTGAGTCGACGAACGCAAACGGCGCTGTCAGGCGCTTAGCGTTTTCGCCAGACGGTTGACACCACATTTCCACGGAACACTCGCTCCACGGGGTGGTGTTGGAGATTCCGTGCGTTGCGGCTAGGACTGCCGTTTCGCCGAACCTTAAAACGGAACTGTCCGTTGGTCTCACACATCGACGTGAGCGGGATCCGGTGATTTGAGATTAGCGAACCAGGGGCGCAAGGAGGCCTGTCGCTTTGGCATATTCCGAAGCGAATAGCACATTGTCGGGATACTGCTCGTTCAATTCGCGCAACAGTTTGACTTTTTTGTCGCCGTGAATTACACCAAGCCGGACAGCGAAACGCCTGTTCGCCGAGGGCGTTGTAAAACAGTATGCCTTAGTGGCCCGCCGTCGAAGCGACTGCAGAATGTGTAGAAAAGTACTGGTCCAATCCTTCTCGTAGCTCGCTCAAACCGCTCACGACGTTCCGATTCAGCGCAGCAACCACTGCGGGCACGTCTTTTCCGTCCACGGGTTCATCGTGTGAGTAATAGCGCCTCCAAACCGTAGCGCCAGTCCTGGAGTCGTGCAGCTCGAACTCAAAGGTCACGCGGGCCGCCAAGACTTTTCCGTCAAGCTCCCGGAGGTCAAACAGGTGCCCACGGAGCACATAGTCGCCGTGGACATCGCTGCGCAAAGAGTAGATTCCTTGATAGCGACCCGATGCTCGAAGCTCGCGGAACAGGACCTCGCGAATCATCTCGGACGGCGGCTCGGCCCATCTTTCGTACTCGTATGTGCCCATCGCCTCGTTGTGGGACGTGTAGACGACGCGGTCGTCACGATACAAACTGGAGGTACCTATGGGGCCAAGCAGCAGAGTAACGGGATAAGCAGCCGGCTCTGCTCCGGGTGCGGTATCACCTGGAACGGCTAGTTGATAGAACTTGCTTGGTCGGGCGGCGCCACAGCCATCCAGTATTCCGAGACATAGCATCAGCGCCAAAAAAATAATCTTGCATCTCATTGTTGTTCTCCAGGTTTGTGTTGTCGAGGGTTGGTCGCGCGAATGAGTGTGTAGGGACGCGTCTTGATAGTTGCTGTGAATTCCTTGAGGTTCTCGGTAACGTGCCGCATGTTGTCGAGCACCTCGTCGATATTGTCCGAATTGGCATCGAGGGTTTGATCGAGTCGCGCGGTAGCGTCGGTCATATTTGTGAGGGTGCGGCGTAGCTCGATGACGGCCTGGCGTACATCCGCCCGGTTTTCGCCGACCATGGCATCTATATGCGTTAGAGCCTGGTTTGCTTCCGCGGAAGTTTTCCGGAAATCTTCCAGAAGCGGTTGCATTTTCTCGGTAAGGGCATTCACGTTTTGGAGCGTTGTTTTCACCTGCGGACGGTTTTCTTCAATCATTCCTCGGGTACCAGCAAGGGTAGCGGCGAGGTTGGCGCGGTTCTGCGGACTGAGCAAATCGTTCACGCGCGCAATAGTCTCTTTCACTTCCGAGGCCCGATCGTTCAAGTTGCGAAGCAGTGCCTGAGCCTGGGGATTCAAGTCATTGAGCTGTGCAGTCAAAGCGTTGAAGTCGACATACTTTTGCGACGCAAGCAAGGCACCACTTACCGCCCTCGGTGCTTGCGCGCTGCCAGGGAGAATCTCTACGTGGTTGTCTCCCAAGGGGCTCATGCTCATGATCCTTACGCTGCTATCGTTTTTGACGGGAAGGTCGGACTGCACGCTGAAGATAACGTCCAGCCGTTCGGGGTGCTGCGGGTCGAGGTGCACGCTATCGACGCGCCCTATTTTGGGACCTCCTGCATAGCGCACGGTCGCTCCGGGCTCAAGTCCGCCCGCGAAGGGAAAATACGCGTGAAACGTTGTTGTGGAGCGTCCAAAGGCGCCGCTCATGGTGAACACGGTGGCAAACAGCACGGCCACGGCGATAAGCACGAATAAACCAACGAGCGCCTGCTCGCGTTTAGGTTGCATCATTATCCTCTCTCTCCTGCGGTACGCTGCGGACGGGGGCGCTCCGCGGTAAGCATCTGCAAGTAATCCAATTCGCCGGAAACTTCTGGTTCGGCGATCCGATCAAGAAATTGGCGAACCCTCGGTTGAGTGCTGGAGCGCATCTCTTCGGCGGTGCCGAGAGCCACGACGTTGCCCTTGTCGATCAAGAGCATGCGATCGGCAATTAAGAATGCGCTGGCAAGCTCGTGCGTAACGACGATGATGGTCATGCGGAAGGCGCGCTTGAGCTCCAGAATCAACTGATCGATACCTGCCGCGATGATGGGGTCCAGGCCTGCCGACGGCTCGTCAAAAAACAGGATCTCTGGGTCCATCGCCAAGGCGCGAGCCACTGCGGCGCGCTTCTTCATGCCGCCGCTAAGCTGTGAAGGTGTGTAGTATTCGAATCCCTCAAGGCCTACCTGCTCGAGCTTGAGGCGAAGGATGACTTCAATCGTGGAGTCCGCTAGGTGCGTGTGTTCTCGAAGTGGAAGGGCCACATTTTCGCCCACGGTCATCGAGCCGAACAGGGCTCCCCCCTGAAAGGACATGCCGATCTTTCTTCGAATCTCGTCCATTTCTGCCGCTGAGGTCTTTGCCAGGTCTCGGCCATTGATGCAAATCTGTCCCGCCGTGGGTTTCTCCAGACCTACGAGGGTGCGAAGAAGTGTGCTTTTTCCTGATCCTGATCCGCCGAGTATCACCAGCGTTTCACCTTGGAGGACGTCGAAGCTGACTCCGTGGAGAATCTCTCGATCTCCGTAGCTGACACGAAGATTGCGCAGGGAAATCACGGGTTCCCGTTGACGGTCCGGAAGTAGTTGGTCTGTGATCATCGATTGCCTGCGAAAAAGAACAGGATGGTAAAAAACAGGTCGACTACGACAACCAGAAAGATGGACATGACCACGGCCCGGGTGGTGGACCGGCCAACCTGCTCCGCCCCTCCACCGGTCGACAACCCTTCCAGGCAGCCCACGGCGGTAATGGTCACGCCGAACATGACGCTCTTTATCAAGCCGGTCGTGATATCCCGCAGAAACAGCGAGTCGACTGAAGCCCGGACGTAGCCCGCAAACGTGAAATCGGCTTGAGCAACGCCGAAGAGTGATCCCCCAAGGATGCCCATCACGTTGGCCCAGATGGTGAGGCAGGGCAACATGACCATCATGGCCAGAAACTTTGGTGCGACCAGAAAACGTATGGGGCTGATTGCCATTGTTTCCAGGGCGTCAATCTCTTCACTCACCTTCATGGTTCCAAGTTCGGCAGCGAATGCAGAACCAGAACGCCCGATCACAACGATAGCGGTGATCAAGGGACCGAGTTCCCGGGACATGGTGAGGGCGACGGCCGTGGCCACGGCGCTTATCGCACCGAATTTGCGAAGTTCGTAGGCCGCCTGCAGCGCCAGGATCAGGCCGATGAAGAAAGTATTCAGAGAAAGGATCGGCATCGCGCGGACGCCGGTGTCCATGGCCTGGGATATTGCGCGCTGCAAGCGCAGCGGCTTTCCTTGAAACGGAGCGACCAGCGTGTAATAGCCAGCGCGCGCTCCCAGTGATGCAAGCGAGCCGATATAGCTGAGGCCGTTCAGAGTGCTATCGCCGATTTCAGATACGATTTCCATTTAAGCCGCCAATGCCTGTTCTTCGTTGTCGTAGATTTCAAAGACCTTGATTAAGCGCGAGAGTTGTAGAACTTCTCTAGCGGATATGCTTAGCCCGATCAAAATGAAGCGCGAACCGAGGTCGCGGGATGCTTTCAACCCTTCGATCAAGGAAGCGACACCAGAGCTATCGATGTAACGCACCTGGCGAAGATTCACGATCACGCGTGCCGTGTGACTTTCGCGTATCTCACGCAACACCGACTGGCGCACTTCCGGAGAGTTGGCAAAATCGATGTCTCCGGAGACGTCGAAAATCGTGGTCTTGTCATGGCGCCTGGCTGAAATCTGCACGGTGTCTTTCTCCCTCACGGAGCAGTGCTGGTCTGTGTGAAATACTTCACGAGACGCAGCTGGTTTGTGAGCCCTTTGCTGGTGAACTCCACGGTGTCCATCGCCTGGCGGATCAAGTGCAATCCCAATCCGCCGGGTCGTATCTGTTCGAGGGGCCGTCCGCGTAACGTCTTCAGATCGAATGCGCGACCGCGGTCACAAAGGAGTATTTCGAGGCCGTCTTCGATTTCGGCGTGCTGACAGCGTTTGGCACTTCGAAAATACAAAGCGATGGGCTGATCGAGCCGATTGCGGTAGGAATGCCGCACGATGTTCGTAAGAGCTTCATCGACCGCGCGGGTGATCGACCTGCATTGCATTGCAGGGAATCCTAGAGTTTCCGTCAAACGTTCCACCGCTCCGCGGACGACGGAAAGCCATCTGGGGTTGCTGTAAACGCCTAACATCAGCAAGAGACCACCTCGGTACCCGGATTTGTTCTCCTGGTCATCACTTTCCGTCGGGCGAGGAAAAGTTTTCATGTGCGGCATGAGCGGCCTTTTTGGCGAAGTCGTAGGTGGCCTTGAGATTCCCGCCAAAGAACCGGACCTTGCCGTTCACATCCCGCGCGAGGAGAGGCTTTGCATCCGGGCTGGTGAACTGGCAATGGACCGTGATGGACGTGGCGCCGGCAACGGTTGTCACCTGGCGGGCCCTCTCGCTGCCGGCCTTAAAGCCCCGGACCGTGCTATGGAGAACAACCAGGTCGGGGGCACTCGAGGCGGTGCGGTCGCCGTCGCGATAGACATGCTGAAATGTTCGTTGTTTCTCGATTTGATGAACGAGATTTTCATAGAGGGCAATCTGAAATTCAGCAGGGAGTTTGATTTCGTCCGACTGGACCATCTCGACTTGGATGGCCGATGCCTTAATCTTGCCGGGCAGATGTTCGGGGGATTGCGTCGCGTTTTGCGCGTTGCTGGCCCGGATGGCTGTGGTCGGCTCTCCCGTGCTTGCGGTATGGGCACCTTCCGACACAAGCTGTGTCTTGAGACCATCCGCGGCGCCCACGGGCATCGTGAAGATTGCACCGTGTAAGCCCCCGTCCACATCGCGGTACCGAATTGTGAGCGTATCGATTTTCCTGCGGAAAAGACTCAGGAATCGCCCACCGCCGTAAGGCGCGGCCATGCTCATCACTCCGATGGTCCCGCCGACTGACCTTTGCGAATCATCGCCGGTGGCTATGTCTTGAATGGAAGCAGCGGTTATGTCGGCGTTTGTTTTGCTGTGGACAAACTGCAGATCTCCGTTCTTAACCTTCAGTGTGCCTTTTGCATTCTGTTTGACGCCCGTCAGACCGATCAGCTGGACGGCCTTCACCGGCGCGGGGGGCTCTTGCGCGTTCCCGATGGAAATCTCAATCCCGGCAAAGAGCAAACCGACAGAAACAAGAACCGCGGTGCGGCTGGGCGCCATACATTCTCCTAGTGTTGAATTCATCTGTTTCAACGAACGTGCACCAACATGAGAGAAACGTCGTCGGTCGGCGGCCCCTCGCGCCACGCAGCCACACCGTCGAGAATCCCCTGTTTCATTTGGTCGGGAGGCAGAGACGCGGTACGGCCGACGATTTCCTGGACACCTTCGATGCCCAGCATCTCTCCCCTGGAATTGAAAACTTCGGTAATTCCGTCGGTATATAGAACGACGCAGTCATCCGGCTGGAGCTGCACTTCGAGGGTGGCGGTGATCTCCACCGCCTCCGGCAGCGCGCCAAGTATCATGCTGCGCGACTCGAGGAGAATCGGACTCCGGCCTCGACGGGCTACCATCGCGGGGGGATGGCCAGCGCCGGCAAAGACCATCGTACGTTGCTCTGCATCGATCCTCGCAGCGGCGGCGGTAACAAACATTCCCGAGCTGTCGATTTCCTGGATAAGGAAGCGATTCAACTCGCTGAACATGTCGACGAATGGCATGCCGCTCCGCAGGTGCGCTGCCGCTTCGGAGTAGATGCGGTTCGCGACCAAAGCCGCACCGATACCGTGACCGGAAACATCGCACACCAGCAAACTGAGGTCCTCGTGGTTCACCGAGTTCACCAGGGCGAAGTCGCCGCCAATTGTGTGCACGGGGTGATAGAAAGAGTCGACGCTCATTCCCTTCCAGGTTAAGGATCGCGGCGTGAGACTGCGCTGCACCCGCGCGGCAAGCCGCAGGTCTTCCTCGATTTCCATCTGGCGCTTCCTGAGCTCCATGTTTGCGGACCGAAGTTCCTGCTCTGCTCGCACTTGCTCCGAGATATCCGTGAAGGTCAGAATCCCAAACCGACCCGCAGAATTGTGAATCGTCCGGGAACTGATGATGACGGGCAAACGCCCGCCGCCTCTTTGGGGAAGAACGAAGGAATGCCGGTTGTGGCCGGCACTGAACGCGATGTCAACCTGTTGTGTCAGAAACCCCCATTCCTGCGAGGAATAGAAGGAGGAAGCGTCGACTCCGATCAGCTCATGCCGGGGAAAGCCGGTCATTTCCACAAACCGCGAGTTCGCAGATAGAATCCGATGTTGGTCGCTTGCGACAACGACTCCCTCGTTGAGCACCTCGAGAACGTTTTCCATCTGAGTCAGCCATTCGGGCTTTTCCATCTGGATCGAATCTTTGGTAGTCACTGACATTGGCCTTCTTTGAAGCGGAAGAGGAGCAGCGTCGGTTGTGTCATGAGAACCCTATTTCTGGAGATAAGCTCTCTGCGGATCTTGGGGCAAGGGCCTGAAAAGCACTCTTCCTGGAAGGATATGGGGAGTGCATTCCCGTGCGGATAGGGGCCAAAAGCAAACGCGAGGCTTGTTTCATGAGGTGTCGCCTGGCGCGGAAGAGTCGTGACTTGAAGGTTCCCGTCGTAACGCCCAATAAGGCGCCTGCCTCTTCGTTAGACATTTCCTGGTAATACGTCATCGTAAATGCCTGACGAAGTAAGGGACTCATTTTCCCGAGCAGAACATCAACCAACTGGATAGTCTCTTCCTCGGCGTACATCATTTCCGGATCCGGTTGCGCGGCCGGAATCCTTTCTGTCCAAGGAGTTTCATCCGTGGTGCTAGATTCTCGCTGGGAGTCAGTCCACAGGGGCTTTCGTTTTCTCCGGATCATCAGAGCAGCATTCAAGACGATGCGCGTGAACCAGGTCGTAAACGCGGATCGGCCTTCGAAGGCGCGCAAGTGCAGGTAAGCCGACAGCAAGGCATCCTGAACTGCGTCTTCAGCGTCTTCCTTATTCCGCAAAATGGAGTAGGCCAGCGCGACGAATCTCGGACGTGAGGCTAGGAACATCTCCTGGACCGCTTCCCACTCGTGGCGCCCCGGTTGAGCGGGGGCAAATCTGCGGGAAGTGTAATTGGCCGCCGCGCGAGAGTGCGGCCAAAGGTGATTGTTCCTCGCTCTGGAACTGTGGAGGCGATTGTCGGCTGTTCCGGCGCAGGCCTGCCCACCGTATTGGGCAGATATGGATGAGTGGTTCACTGGTGATCTCCCTTTCCTCATTGCTCATGAAGCATCTCGGTGCCCATCAGTGGGGCTTGCCGGGGAAATCTGCCATCCATCCTGTTTTCAGTAGATAGAAGACGTTCTGATCGGGGAAGAGTTCGGTTTGTCCGCGGCTCATGGCGAGGCTTTGACGGAAACGTCGAGGTCGTCACGCGCGATCGGGCGCTGGAACAGCTGGTTCGCTTCTTTTCATTCATCCTCCTTCACTTTCAATGACTTGCGGTTACCGTGAGGGCTTGCCAATTGGCAGACGCGTTGCACTATAGGCTGGCGAATTAGCCTTGAGGAGTGATCGTGCGGATAGGGCTTGGTTCGGACCGGATCGGACTCGAATGTAAGGAACGTTTGAAAGCCAGATTTGCCGGACAGGGACACTCTGCCGAGGATGTTTGTCTGGCGAATGTTTGGGGAGGCGAGGACTACCAAAGCATAACCGATCAACTGTCGTCAGCCGTCTACACGGGCCGCGTCGAACGCGGTGTGCTGATCTGCTCTAGGGCGATCGGAGCGTCCGTGGTGGCCAATAAGCATCCTGGCGTCCGCGCAGCCTTGTGCCAGGACTTGCACTCGGCGCGCCAAGGAGTTCGGGACGAGGGCGTGAATCTTCTCGTGATGCGAGCAGGGGGCCTCACGCTCGATTTTGCCTGCGAACTAGCCGATGCCTTTGTCCAAGCGTCATACCTTCCTTGCGAGCAGGAGTTCGGCATGCCCCCGCGACGCCTGGCACGTGTTGTCGAGTACATCCGAGACCATTTAGACCAGCCGCTGGCGGTCAGCGCGCTGTGCACGTTGGCGGAGATGAGCCAATCGCATTTTTCCAAGTTGTTTAAGCGCAGCACCGGCTTCGCGCCACATCAGTTCGTTTTGCAGGAGCGAATTAATCGTTCGAAGGAGCTTCTGCGTCAAGGGAACAAGAAGATTGTCGATATCGCGCTCGGAGTGGGCTTCGAGAATCAGGCGCACTTCACAACGGTGTTTGGGAACCTTGTGGGCATGACGCCCCGCCAATTTCAGCGTTCGTCTGGTCACGAAACTGGTGGGATGTTCCGTCCAGCGCTGGAGGTCGAGGCCGTGCAGAGTTGGTAGGAATGGTCACGAAATCTTTCGACTGGATCGACGAAGTGCTGGCGAAAGTTGTCGCAGGAGTTGAAAACGGGACAGAGAAACTCGAAAGAACGCGCGATCGAAATAAGCGCAAAGTGGGCCCGTGGTGCGGACATGCGGAGAAACGGATTTGAAAATGCGGCGAAAGAAACTCAGTGGTTGCTTTAGAAAGTGGGCGGCGTGATGTCAACGACTCACACGGTGTTGGATCTCGACCAGGTATGCGTGAACACGATGAGGACACTGGCCATCGATGCGATCCAGCAGGCGAATTCCGGCCACCCCGGCACGCCGATGGGCATGTCTCCTACGGTTTACTGTCTGTGGCAAAGGCTTCTAAGGTTCGACCCGGAAGATCCAATTTGGATGAATCGCGATCGCTTCGTGCTTTCCGCGGGGCATGCATCGACTTTGTTGTACACAATTCTGCATCTCGCAAGAGTGAAAGCCGTCGATCCAGAATATGAAATTCTGGGCCGCCCCTCCGTCACGCTGGATGACCTCAAGTCTTTCCGGCAATTCGGGAGCCGCTGCGCTGGACACCCAGAGTACCGCTGGACCTCGGGCGTGGAAACAACGACGGGCCCGCTTGGACAGGGGGTTGCCACCAGTGTGGGCATGGCCATTGCCGAAAAGTGGCTCGCCGCGCGTTACAACAAGCCAGATTTTGAATTGTTCGGCTATCGCATTTACGCGCTCTGCGGCGATGGCTGCATGATGGAAGGAATCTCGAGCGAGGCAGCCTCGGTTGCCGGGCACCTGAAGCTCGATAATCTCTGCTGGATCTATGACAACAATCACATCACCATCGAAGGCAAGACCGATATCACGTTCACCGAAGACGTCGCCGGGAGATTTCTGGCGTATGGATGGAACGTCGTTCGTGTCGGGGATGCCAACGATCTGGATCGCATTGAGAACGCGCTCCGGAGTACGGCGGGCACGACGGGCAGACCATCGATCGTAATCGTTGATAGTCATATCGGCTATGGTTCCCCGCATCGTCAAGACACCAGTGCGGCGCACGGCGAGCCGCTCGGCGAAGAGGAGATTAAGCTGGTGAAGCAGGCTTACGGTTGGCCGCCCGACGCCAAGTTCTTGGTTCCCACCGGGGTATACGAGCACCTCGAGTCCGGGATTGGACGCAGGGGCCGCGAAGCGCGCGAACAGTGGGAGAAACAGTTTGCGGAGTACCGAAAGCAATTTCCCGAACTTGCCGCGGAGATCGATCAAATTCAAAAGCGCGAGCTCCCGGTGAACTGGTCGAAGGACATTCCCGTTTTTCCAGCTGATAGCAAGGGAGTATCCGGACGCGACGCCTCTGCCAAAGTCCTCAATGCCATCGCGCCGAATCTTCCCTGGATGATCGGTGGCTCCGCGGACCTTACTCCGTCCACCAAAACGCGACTGACGTTTCCCAGCGCGGGTGATTTTCAGGCCGACAGTCGATCGGGCCGCAATCTGCACTTTGGGATCCGTGAACACTCGATGGGGGCGATTCTCAACGGTCTCGCGCTGTCGAAGCTGCGACCCTTCGGGTCGGGGTTCCTGATTTTCAGCGACTACGGGCGAGGTGCGATCCGGCTCAGCGCGTTGATGGAAATTCCCGTGATCCACGTCTTCACGCACGATTCCATCGGCGTCGGCGAAGATGGCCCAACGCATCAGCCCATCGAACATCTGATTTCACTTCGCGCCATTCCGAACCTGGTGGTGCTGCGGCCCTGCGATGCAAATGAGGTTGCGGAAGCGTGGAGAACGATTCTCGCCATGCCGCGGCAACCGGTGGCGCTGATCCTGACGCGCCAAGCCCTCCCAACGTTTGACCGGAAGCGCTTCGCTGCGGCCAGTGGCCTGTCGAAAGGGGCCTATGTTCTCGCTGATGCAGAGGACGGCAAGCCGGAGGTACTCCTCATGGCAACTGGGAGCGAAGTCTCCTTGTGTGTCGAGGCCTACGAGGAGCTCACCAAGCAAGGAATTCGCGCACGCGTTGTCAGCATGCCGTCCTGGGAGCTCTTCGAAAGACAGAGCGAAAACTACCGGCAAACAGTATTGCCCCCAACTGTCAAGGCTCGCGTAGCGGTGGAGCAAGCATCCACGTTCGGATGGTGCCGCTACGTGGGCATTGACGGCGCGATTCTCGGGATGAAGACATTCGGAGCTTCCGCGCCCTTGAAAGTGCTGCAGAAGGAATTTGGATTCACTACCGGCCACGTCGTGGAAGCAGCCAAAGCGCAGCTCGCGCAGGTGAAATAGTATGCAGATCGCCGTAGCTTCCGACCACGCTGGCTTTTCGCTCAAACAAACGGTCCTCACGTTTCTCCGCGGTTTAGGACACACCGTCGAGGACTTGGGCACCCACGACACAAAACCGGTCGACTATCCGGACTTCGCACAAGTGGCGGCCGACGCCATTCTCAGCCAACGCGTGGAGCGTGCCGTGCTGATCTGCGGAAGTGGTGTCGGCGCGTCCGTAGCCGCCAACAAATTCCCAGGTATTCGCGCCGGCCTGTGCCACGACACGTACTCCGCGCACCAGGGCGTCGAGCACGATCACATGAATGTGCTGGTCCTGGGAGGTCGCGTGATTGGCGAAGCGCTGGCGCATGAACTTGTTGGCGCATTTGTGGGCGCCAAGCAGTCGCAGGAGGAACGGCATCTTCGTCGTATAGCCAAAATTAAAGCCATTGAAGCGAAATGCGGTGCCGAAACTTTGAAGAGCCCGGCACATGCCGACTGAGGAACTTAGCGCAGAGATTAGCACGTAAAGAAAGGTAGCCAGCAAAATGACAACAGCAGCACTGAGCATTCCCAAAGAAGCAAATCCGCTGAGAGGGCTCTCTGATTTTGGGCAGTCCGTCTGGCTGGATTACATCCGCCGGAGCTTGATCACTAGTGGAGAACTGAAGCGCCTGGTTGTGGAAGACGGCTTACGTGGCGTTACTTCGAATCCAGCAATCTTCGAGAAGGCAATAGTAGGTAGCACCGATTATGAGTCGGTGATCGAGAGCAAGGAATCGGCCGGCCTGGATGCCAAAGGTCTCTACGAAAAAATCGCCGTCAAAGACGTTCAGGACGCTGCAGACATCCTGCGTCCCGTGTACGACGAAAGCAAGCGCCACGACGGCTACGTGAGCCTCGAGGTCTCGCCGTTGCTGGCGAATGATACGGCGGGGACGCTGGAAGAAGCGCGGCGGCTCTGGAAAACCGTGGGTCGCGAAAATCTCATGGTCAAGGTGCCGGCCACTCCCGAAGGCATCCAAGCAATTCGCCAACTGATCAGCGAAGGCATCAACGTCAACGTCACCCTGCTTTTTTCGCGCGACGTCTACGAGCAGGTCGCAAACGCTTATATCGAAGGTCTGACCGCGCGTGCGGCTAGCGGCGCCGACGTGAGCCGCATCGCCAGTGTAGCCAGTTTCTTCGTGAGTCGCATTGACTCCAAAATCGACGCCCAAGTCACGAACCAGCTGAAAACAGCGACCGATCCGATTCAGCGGGCCCGCCTAAGCGGGCTGCTCGGGAAAGTCGCGATTGCCAATGCGAAGCTCGCCTATCACCGCTTCACCGAATTGTATTCGGGAGAAGCCTGGGCAGCCCTGGCCAAAAAGGGAGCGCAACCCCAGCGGCTCCTGTGGGCCAGCACGAGCACGAAAAATCCCGGTTACCGTGATGTCATCTACGTGGAGGAGCTGATCGGCCCTTCCACGGTGAACACGATTCCTCCTGCGACTTTCAATTCATTCCGGGAACACGGCAGGCTTCGCATGAGCCTCACAGAAGACCTGGAGAATGCTGCAGACACAATGGAAGCCGTAGAACGCGCCGGCATCTCCATGAAAGCAGTAACCGACACGCTCTTGGAAGAAGGCCTACGTCAATTCGCAGACGCGTTCGCACAGCTCCTCAAAGCCACGGGATCGCGGAAAGGCCAGGAATCCACAGCGAAGATCAATTCGGTCTCCTACACGCTCCCGGCGAAACTGTCGGCCGCTGTAGACAGCGCGCTAACGGATTGGGCGAAGAACGACAAGGTGCGGCGTTTGTGGCGAGCCGACGCCTCGTTGTGGTCCGGATCCGACGAGAATCATTGGCTCGGCTGGCTTGGCATCACCGATGACCAAGTGGCGCACAGCGCCGCTCTGACTTCACTGGCCGCCGAAGTAAAGCAAGCCGGATTCAAGCACGCCCTTCTCCTCGGCATGGGAGGATCGAGCCTTTGCCCGGAAGTCCTGCGGCTTACCTTTGGAAAGATCGAAGGATTTCCCGAGCTGCATGTGCTCGACTCCACCGATCCCGCGCAGATCAAAGCCATCGAAGCCAGGATCGATCTAAAGAGCACGCTGTTCATCGTCTCCAGCAAATCCGGTGGCACGCTCGAACCCAACATTTACAAACAATATTTCTTCACACGGGTCAAGGAAGTCGTCGGTGAAAAGGAAGCAGGGAATCGCTTCATTGCGGTTACCGATCCGGGTTCGAAGATGCAGCATGTGGCCGAGAGCGATAAGTTCCGGCACATCTTCGCCGGCGTCCCCAGTATTGGTGGCCGCTATTCCGCTTTGTCGAATTTCGGCATGGTTCCTGCTGCGGTGATGGGCATTGATATCCTTAGGTTCTTGAATCGCACCGAAGAAATGGTTCACGCCTGTGGCGCTACTGTCCCCTCGGCGGACAATCCTGGCCTGGTATTGGGAGCCATCCTCGGAACTGCAGCGAACAACGGCCGTGACAAACTGACTATCATCGCATCTCCCGGTATTTCGGATCTCGGAGCCTGGCTCGAGCAGCTCCTTGCCGAGTCCACAGGAAAGAGCGGCAAAGGGATCATTCCGGTAGACCGCGAAAGCGTGGGCAAGCCCGAAAATTACGGCACGGATCGCGTCTTCGCGTATCTCCGCCTCGAATCCGCGCCCGACCAATCGCAAGACGTCGCCGTCGCAGCCCTCGAGAAAGCAGGCCAGCCCGTCGTGCGCATCGCCGTGCAAGATCCCTACGCCATCGGCGAAGAATTTTTCCGCTGGGAGATTGCCACAGCCGTAGCCGGCTCGATCATCGGCATCAACGCCTTCAATCAACCTGACGTGGAAGCCAGCAAGATCGCCACTAGAAAACTGACCAGCGAATACGAGACAACGGGCAAGTTGCCCGCCGAAGAGCCGTTCTTCGAAGCCGACGGCATCAAGCTCTACGCCGATCCGAAGAACGCTGACGTCCTAAAGAATCGAAAGACACTCGCCGACGTCCTGAAGACTCATCTCAGCCGTGCAGGAGCGGGAGATTATTTCGCTCTTCTCGCCTACATCACCATGAACACAGAGAATGAGGTGGCGCTCCAGACTATCCGTCACAGTGTGAGAGACAAGAAGAAGGTCGCGACGGTTCTTGGATTTGGTCCGCGCTTTCTCCACTCCACCGGCCAAGCCTACAAGGGCGGACCCAACACCGGCGTCTTCCTGCAGATTACCTGCGACAACGCCGTCGATCTTCAGGTCCCTGACCAGAAATATACGTTCGGCGTCGTCAAGGCTGCGCAAGCCCGTGGCGATTTCGCGGTACTTGCAGAGCGCGGGAGACGCGCCCTTCGCGTGCATCTCGGCAAAGACGTGAAAGCAGGACTTGCAAGGTTACACGCGGCGGTTAGCCAGGCACTCGCATAAGTCCCGTAGGGGCGCAGCACTGCTGCGCCCTACCACTCAGGTGTTGGCAATTTGGCGGTGGAACCAGGCCAAGCGATTCACCAAACAGGAGAAATGTCGATGCAACTAGGAATGATCGGACTTGGAAGAATGGGAGCCAACATGGTGCGCCGGCTGCAAAAAGCCGGCCACCACTGCGTAGCCTTCGACCGCAACGCAGAGTCGGTAAAAGAAGTCGTTCGCGACGGCGCAACAGCCGCTACTTCACTCGATGATTTGGTGAAAAAGCTGCAGAGGCCGCGAGCCGTCTGGTTGATGGTTCCCGCCGCTGTGGTCGACGCTACGCTGCAAGATCTTGCCGCAAAACTTGACGCTGGCGACATCGTCATCGACGGCGGCAACTCTTACTACATCGACGACATCCGGCGTTCCAAAGACCTCGCCACGAAGTCGTTGCACTACGTCGACGTCGGCACCAGCGGCGGTGTCTGGGGTCTCGAACGCGGGTATTGCCAAATGATCGGCGGCGAAAAGCAAATTGTCGAGCATCTCGATCCAATTTTTAAATCTCTCGCACCAGGCCGCGGCAACATCCCCCGCACGCCGGGACGCGAGAAAGTTCCCGGCACCGCCGAAGAAGGCTATCTCCATTGCGGCCCATCGGGCGCCGGGCACTTCGTGAAAATGGTGCACAACGGAATCGAGTACGCCTTGATGGCCGCCTATGCCGAGGGACTCAACATCCTCAAGCACGCCAACGCCGGCAGCCGAACCCGCGAAGTCGATGCCGAAACCACGCCGCTCCGCAATCCGGAGAATTATCGCTACGATTTCCCACTCGCTGATGTAACCGAGGTCTGGAGGAGAGGAAGCGTCGTAGCGAGTTGGCTCCTCGACCTGACGGCGATCTCCTTGTTCGAGCAGCCATCCCTCGAAAAATTCTCCGGACGAGTATCGGATTCCGGCGAAGGGCGCTGGACCGTCCTTGCCGCTATCGAATCCACAACACCCGCGCCCGTACTCACAACCTCGCTCTTTCAACGCTTCGTTTCGCGTGGTGAAGACGATTTTGCGGACAGGCTACTCTCCGCGATGCGCTTTCAATTTGGTGGGCACCTCGAGAAGGCCGCCTCCGCCAAGTAGACGATCGGATGGAAAGGTGAAATGCCGGATAGGACAAATATGACGGAAACTGTGCAGGAACAAGGACAGCAGGACAGCCCCTGCGTGATGGTCATTTTCGGAGCTAGCGGCGACCTGACCAAGCGCAAGCTGATTCCAGCCCTTTACAATTTGGCCAAAGGCCGGCTGCTCTCCCCACAATTCGCGGTGATTGGCTTCTCCTATGATTCCCTGACAACGGAAGCCTTCCGAGCGCAGCTCAGCAAGGACATCAAAGAGTTCGCGCTCGAGCCGGTTGATGACAAGCTCTGGGATTGGTTCCTGGAACGAATTTACTATATCCAGGGAGATTTCCAGGATTCCGCCGCGTACGAAAAACTAAAATTACAGATTGCGGCGGCGGAAAAAGCCCACTCCACGCAAGGAAATCGCTTTTTCTATCTGGCCGTGTCCCCGAAATTCTTCGCTCCTGTGGCCAAGCAGTTGGGCCAAGCCGGACTCACGCAAGAGACGGATGGCAAATGGGCCAGGGTCATCGTCGAAAAGCCGTTCGGAAGAGATCTGGATTCGGCCAAGGAACTGAACCGAGAGCTCAAGAAAATTCTGGATGAACAACAGATCTATCGGATCGATCACTACCTGGGTAAGGAGACCGTGCAAAATCTCATGGTCTTCCGGTTCGCGAACGCCATTGCCGAGCCTTTATGGAACCGCAACTTTATCGACAGCGTGCAAATCACGGCGGCCGAAACCGTTGGAGTCGAACAGCGCGGCGGTTTCTATGAGACCGCCGGTGCTTTGCGCGATATGGTTCCCAATCATCTCTTTCAGCTCCTTTCGCTCACCGCGATGGAGCCGCCCATCTCGTTCGATGCCGATGCGGTGCGCGACAAACAAGCCGAAATCCTCCACGCCGTTCAAGTTCCCGATCCCGCGGACATAATCACCACCGCGGTTCGCGGACAATACGGCGAGGGCTTTGCCGGACAGGAAAGATTGCTCGCGTATCGTAATGAAGCCAAGGTTTCACCTACATCAAACACGGAAACCTACGTCGCATTGAAGCTGCAGATCGACAACTGGCGTTGGGCTGGCGTGCCGTTCTACTTGCGCACCGGAAAGCGCCTCCAGCGTCGCACTACGGAGATTGCCATCCAATTTCGGCGCTCGCCCTTCGTACTGTTTCGAAAGACCAAAATCGCCGATCTGCAAACCAATCGCCTCGTCATTCACATTCAGCCCGATGAAGGCATTTCCTTGCGCTTTGGCGCCAAGGTCCCGGGACCGGTTATGCAGCTCGGCTTGGTGAACATGGAGTTTGACTACGCACGCGACTTCGGACGGTCTCACAGCACGGGATATGAGCGGCTCTTGCACGACTGCATGATCGGAGACGCTACCTTATTTCAGCGCGCCGATATGGTTGAGGCGGGCTGGAGAGTGATTCAGCCGGTGCTCGACGCGTGGAAGTCAACACCCGCAGACCGGTTTCCCTACGCCGCGGGAACCTGGGGGCCTGCAGAGGCCGACGAATTGCTGGCTCGCGATGGGCGCACCTGGCGAACGATTGGGGAAGAGCACACACCACCTGCCCCGACCGAGCTACCGGAAACCTTGGCGCGGGCGACCGCAGGAGTGAAGTAGCCATGACGGGCAGTCGAGAAATCAGAATCTTGGCGGATGCCAATAGCATCGCACAGACGGCCGCCGCGGAATTTCTTGAAGCAGCACGCGAAAGCGTCGGCGAAAAGGGCTCGTTTAGTATCGCGCTCGCCGGGGGATCTACACCGAAGACACTCTACGGCTTACTCGCCAGCAACCCGTTGCTGCAGGCGAAGGTGCCGTGGAGCAAGATCCAATTTTTCTTTGGCGATGAGCGCCACGTACCCCCAGACAATGCCGAGAGCAACTTCTGTATGGCCAACGAAGCGATGCTCGCCAAAGTCCCAATTGATCCGAAGCAGGTGCATCGCATCAAGGCTGAGAAGCGAAATCCCGCGCAAGCTGCGGTGGAATACGAAGACGATTTGCGCACGAGTTTCGGATTGGCAGCAGGCCAGCTGCCTCGTTTCGATCTTGTGCTCCTGGGCATGGGCCCGGAGGGGCACACAGCTTCTCTCTTTCCCGGCACAAAAGCCTTGAAGGAAGAACGCCGGCTGGTCGTCAGCAACTGGGTGGGCAAACTCTACACAGATCGCATCACCCTCACGCCGCCGGTCTTGATCAATGCGGCGCGGGTCATCTTCATGGTGCATGGCGAGGAAAAGGCGCCTGCGCTAAAGGCGGTGCTCGAAGGACCGTACGAACCAGACCAACTCCCTGCCCAGTTGATCCGGCCGAAGATGGGCAAGGTGTTGTGGCTCGTTGATCCATCTGCGGCTAGCATGCTCGTTCCACAAGCGAAAGTGGCAGTCTAGGAGAAAATTATGGCTACCAGTGCGCGCACTACCGTTGAAACCCACTTGGGTGCGAAAGCCCAGGCCTTACTCGAATTTCGTTCGCCCAAAATTCCCAAGGAGCGGCTCCACCTTCCCGGCCCCGATTTTATCGACCGCGTTTGGGCCGCGTCCGATCGGAACATTCGTGTTCTGACCAATCTGCAGCGGATCTATGAACACGGGCGTCTCGGTAAGACTGGCTATCTCTCGATACTTCCCGTCGACCAGGGTATTGAGCACTCTGCGGGGGCAAGCTTCGCAAAAAACCCGGACTACTTCGACGCGGAAAACATCGTAAAGCTGGCCATCGAAGGTGGATGCAACGCTGTGGCTTCAACGTGCGGGGTCCTCGGCGCCGTCGCACGCAAGTACGCGCATAAAATCCCCTTTATCATGAAACTAAATCACAACGAATTACTCACCTATCCCAACAAGTTCGACCAGGTTTTTTTCTCGACGGTGAAGGTAGCGTACGATATGGGCGCAGCTGCTGTAGGTGCGACCATCTACTTCGGCTCAGAGCAGAGTGACCGTCAAATTGTCGAGGTCAGCAGGGCCTTCGCGCACGCGCATGAGCTGGGCATGGGCACGGTTCTGTGGTGCTACATGCGCAACAGCGCATTCAAGAAGGACAAAGACTATCACCTCTCGGCCGATCTAACCGGCCAGGCCAATCACCTGGGCGTCACCATCGAAGCCGACATCATCAAGCAAAAGCTTGCGGAGAACAATGGTGGCTATCAAGCCCTTAACATGGGCGACTCCAGCTACGGCAAGTTCGACAAGCGCATTTACACCGACCTTTCCAGCGATCACCCCATCGATCTTTGCCGCTACCAAGTAGCCAATTGCTACATGGGCCGCGCAGGCATGATCAACAGCGGCGGAGCCTCCGGTGCGAATGATTTCGAGGAGGCGGTTGTCACTGCAGTGATCAACAAACGCGCAGGCGGCACAGGGTTGATCTCCGGCCGGAAAGCATTTCAACGGCCGCTGTCCGAAGGGATTCAGTTACTGAATGCAATTCAGGACGTCTATTTGAGTCCCGAGGTCACGGTCGCCTGAAAGCGCGCTCGGTTGGGCATCTGCCTGGAGCCTCAAGGCCTGTTAAATGATGGAAGCTTCTGGAGGTGTATTGTGGTTTCTAATCGACTAAAGGGCAAAGTAGCAGCTGTAACTGGTGGCGACCAAGGAATCGGCCGCGCAATCGCGGAGCGTCTCGCATGCGAAGGCGCCGACGTTGCGATCTGTTATCGCAAGAACAAACAGGGCGCCGACGAGGTAGTACACCGGATAACGGAAATGAAAAGACGGGCGGCCTCCTTCCAAGCCGACGTGGGAAACATTTCCGACGGCCAGCGATTCATCGAAGAGACCGTCGCGAGTCTCGGCAAGGTCGATATCCTGATCAACAACGCCGGTCTGGAGAAGCGGGCCGACTTCTGGGACGTCACCGAGGCGGATTTCGACGCTGTTCTCAACGTCAACCTGAAGGGCATGTTTTTTGTAACCCAAGCGGTCGTCCGTCACCTTCGCCAAACAAGTAGGCCCGGAAAAATCATCAATATCAGTTCGGTCCACGAAGAACTTCCGTTTCCGCATTTCGCCTCCTACTGCGCAAGCAAAGGCGGAATCAAGATGCTGACGCGAAACTTGGCGATCGAGCTGGCCCCGAACAAGATCACCATTAACTCCATCGCGCCCGGGGCCATCGAAACGCCCATCAACACAAAACTCTTGAATGATCCGGTCAAACTCAAAGAGCTGCTGGAAAACATCCCTCTCGGCCGACTCGGCAAACCAGAGGACGTAGCCGGCATTGCCAGTTTCTTGGCCTCGGATGAATCTGATTACATCACGGGATCAACGTTCTTCGTCGATGGCGGCCTGCTGTGGAACTACCAGGAGCAATAGCGAATCGGCATGAATTGGATTTGTAGAGGCCGGGCTCAACCCCGGGCAGCTAAATCGAATACCAGCGAACGAGGCAAAAGATGGCATCGAAAAATGGACGGGCGGCTCAGCCAGTCAGGATGGTAATAGCAGATGTCGATGGAACGCTGGTTACGCAGGAGAAGGTGCTGACAAAACGCGCGGCCCAGGCGGTGCTGAGTCTGCACGAAGCGGGAATCCAGTTCAGCGTCACGAGTGGACGACCTCCCCGCGGCATGGCGATGCTGATCGATCCGCTGAGTATTACCCAACCGCTGGCTGCGTTCAATGGCGGCGTGTTGATTAAGCCCGATCTCAAAACGGTAGTGGACCAGAAGTTTCTACCAGCGGGAGTGCCGGAGAAAGTGATCGAGGCCATTGAGAATCATGGTTTGGACGTGTGGCTATACACGGACACCGGATGGTTCGTGCGCGACCCGAATGCAGCTCATGTCGCACGCGAGCAGTGGACTGTAAAATTTCCTCCCACCGTGGTCAAAACATTTGCCGGCCTTCACGGCCGGGTCGCCAAAATCGTCGGCGTGAGCGACGACTTCGAGCGCGTGGCCAAATGCGAGAAAGATGTGCAGCAAGCCGGCGGCGAGCACATTTCCGCGGCACGCTCGCAACCTTACTACCTGGATGTGACGCATCCGCAAGCAAATAAGGGCGAGGTCGTACTTTCCATCTCGAGGCTGCTCAACATTCCGGCCGCGGAAATCGCGACTCTCGGAGACATGCCAAACGACGTTCTGATGTTCCAGAAGAGCGGTGTGAGTATCGCCATGGGCAACGCCAGCCCCGAGGTTCAGGCGTCGGCTACTTACGTCACTACTTCGAACGAAGAGGAAGGGTTCGCCAACGCGATCGAGAAATTCGTGTTGAACGCGCGGGCGGCAAGAGTTTGAAAAGGCTTCGGGACACTTATTGGCCGGTATGAAATGGGCCGTCTATACCATCTGAAGCGCGCGCTCTGGCTCGGCGGAGTGTCCGCTGCGGCGGTCTTAACGTCCGCGGCACAGCAAGCCGACGATCTGCAGAAACAAGTAGAGCAGCTCAAGCAGCAGTACGAGCAAACAACGCGCGAGATGCAGCAGCGCATTTCAACCCTGGAACAACAAATCGCAGAACAGAAAGCCAACAGCGAAAAAGCAAAGCAAGGGGCAGTCTCTTCGGTAGAGTTGGCCGCCGAGCAAGCAGCTCAAAAAGCGGTACTCGGAGAGTCGGACGAGGTCGGGGCGCAATTTCAGGGCCAGCTTCCCTCGGAGCCGACGTATGACCTCCTTAGAGAGGCAGACCAAAAGATTGAGAAGCTGAATGAGCAAGTACAGAGCTTTGAGTTCCACGGCTATTTCCGTTCTGGATATGGCCTCAACAGCAAGGGCGGATCGCAAGTCGCGTTTCAGGCTCCCGGCGCGGATGCGAAATATCGCCTGGGCAACGAAGCAGAAACTTACGGAGAGTTCATTTTCGTCAACAACTGGCTGAACCCGGAGCACACCAGCGACAAAGCGTGGTTGAAGACGGAAGTGATGATCGAAGCGAACACAGGAAACTACGCGAGCTACGCAAATTTTCCGGGGAACTCGGGAAATGACCAATTTCGTTTACGGGAAGCGTTCGTGCGCGGCGGCCATATCCTGGAGAGCCAACCGGATGCGAAGTTCTGGGCAGGTGAGCGCTATTACCGCCGCCAGCATATCGAGATTGACGATTTCTATCCCTTGGACATGAGCGGCTATGGCGCGGGTGTCGAGGATTGGAATCTCCGCATCGGCAAGATGTCGGTGGCGTATCTCGCAGGCGCGAGGCCCGACATCGTTACGCAGAATGGGAACTACGCGAAGAGCAATATCGATCTCCGCCTCTACGATCTCAAAGGGCCCTTTGGGTTGTGGGGCGTTTGGTTTGATTTCGCGACGGCGAAGGGCGGCACTACACAAACGGGCACAGTAATTCCTACCTCCGACGGCTACGCAGTTGGGCTGCGCTACCAGCGCCTGGAATGGCATGGAGGCTACCACACGTTTACCATTCAATACGGAAAGGGGGCAGCGAGCAATTTCAGCACGTCGATCGACAATCCTGAGCCATTTCTCAAGAGCTCGGAGAGATTGCTGATCGCGGAACACCTGCTCGTTCAGCCCAGCGACCGCTTTGCCATAATGCCGATCTTCATTTTCCAGCGGAAGCGGGACGGGGCGCCTGGCCACGGGTTCAACGACTGGGCGTCGTTCGGTGTGAGACCGGAAATTTTCTTCACCAAATATATTTCGCTGGCCTTCGAGGGCGGCTTCGACCACACGGAAGGCTTTGTCACTACGCAAAACGGGGACAGACAATTCGATGGCTGGTTGCGCAAATTCACCATTGCGCCGCAAATCGGAGCAGGCCGCAAGTTCTTCAGCCGGCCCGTGCTGCGCTTGTTTATGACCTATGCGAATTGGTCCAACGGCTTCCGCGGTCTCGTCGGTGGTATCCCGTTCGAGGACGGAACCAGTGGTCTCACCTACGGTGTGCAAGCGGAAACTTGGTGGTGAAACCTCACGGCGACACTCACGACAAAAGCAAAAGCCCGATTGGTTATGCTGCAAGTTAGGAGAATATGCGATGCAAACGGACCTTGAGAAAAATCCGCGAGGCGCGACTGGGAACTCAGCCGGGCCGACCGCTGTCGTGCAAGCGTCGAGTACATCTTTCGTCATTCGAGCCGCTATTTTCGCTGCTGTGGGGGGCCTGCTTTTTGGGTATGACACCGCGGCTATCTCCGGCGCGGTCATTTTCATCAAGCAACAATTTTCTCTTTCCACTTTTCCCGAAGAGCTAGTGGTCGGGATGGTGCTCGTAGGAGCTGCGCTGGCCGCGCTCGGAGGTGGCCGACTCTCGGATCGCCTTGGCCGGCGGACCACGCTGATAGTGACCTCCGTCATTTTTATTCTCGGCGCGCTTATGTGCGCGTTCGCCGATTCGTTTCAGACGTTGCTCGTTGGCCGCACGATCGTAGGAGTGGGTATTGGCCTGGCATCGACAACCGTGCCGGTGTATATCTCGGAAGTCTCACCACCAAAGGCACGCGGTTGGCAAGTCTCGTTATTCCAGCTTGCTATCACGATCGGAATCCTTGCTGCATACATCGTTGACTATGCGTTTGCCGGAAGCGGGGGGTGGAGATGGATGCTTGGTCTCGCAGCCGTCCCCGGTGTGATGCTGGGACTGGGCATGTTGTACCTTCCCGAAAGCCCGCGATGGCTTGCGAAGCATGGCCAAACGGAAAAGGCAATGAAAATTCTCACGCGAATTCGCGGCGGCTCGGACGTTACCGCCGAATTTCGAGAAATACAGGACACGCTCTCGCAATCGGGCGAGCGCGGTCACTGGTCCGACCTTTTCAGCCCGACAGTCCGTCCCGCGTTGATTGTCGGCATCGGTCTGGCCGTCTTTCAGCAGATCACCGGCATCAACACCGTGATCTATTACGCGCCAACGATTCTGCAATCGGCGGGTATTTCGTCGGCTTCCGGCGCGATTCTAGCCACAGCGGGCATTGGTGTCGTCAATGTACTCATGACCTTGGTGTCGATGTGGCTGATCGACCGGGCGGGTCGGCGTCCACTGCTGCTGATTGGAACGGCCGGCATCATTATTACTCTGGGCATTCTTGGCTTTGCCTTCCTGACGCCTGGAGGCGGGCTGGCCCGCGTCGCTGTGGTTACGTTAATGGTGTACGTCGCTTCGTTTGCAATCAGCCTAGGTCCGATCTTCTGGCTGCTGATTTCTGAAATTTATCCGCTTAAAATCCGCGGACTGGCAGAGGGGACCGCAGCGGCGTCAAACTGGGCGGCTAACCTGCTCGTCTCGCTGACGTTTCTTTCGCTGGTGGAAGCACTTGGGCCGACTCGAACTTTTTGGTTGTACGCACTGTTCGGCGTTGCGACATGGATCTTCTGCTACTACCTGGTGCCGGAAACCAAAGGGCGAACGCTCGAGGAAATCGAGCAGTCGCTAGGCGGCAAGGTCGCCGTGCGCAGCCGCGACGCCGTCCAAGGCGCGTAGTGTCTTGAGCCGAGGTGCTCGCACCGCTCGCGTGGTCATTGTTAGCACTGGTCATAAGGTTTGCTGGGGTCCCGCTATTTTTCGGATGTGTGGCAAGCAAAGGACTTGCAGTCGGCGCTTGCGTATGTGTGGCAGGGAAAGAAGTTAGAGGGAGGTCCACAGTAGACAGTTGGTTGGTTTTTTGGACCCAAATGGCGGGCGAATAGTTGCGGTGGGTCGGGTGGCCGGTTTTGCTGCATTCGGCGCGGACGGCCGTTGCGGCACAAGCGTCCTTGTTGATGGCCCACCCTGCCGACATTTCCAAGTTCGTGAAGGTATCGCAGGTCGTGCGGCGGGCAAAGCCCTCCTAACGGAGGGGGCCACTCCCGGCATCAGAGGCGAGCGCGTCACGGTCCTCCAGCCACAGACGAGAGATCTTGAACGCGGTTCTTTACAGCGGCGCGGGCGGATTCGAGAAGTCGGCTGGCGCTTTCGCGAGGGCTGCCGTGCTCAAAGATGGCGCTGCCCGCCACGAGAATCTCGGCGCCAGCGCTCACGATGTTCGCGATTGTGTCGTGATGGACGCCGCCGTCTACTTCAATACGAAAATTGAGCCCGCGAGATTGGCGGATTTGCGAGAGGAGCTCAATCTTGTTTAGAGACGAAGAGATAAAGGATTGACCGCCAAAACCGGGATTCACGCTCATCACAAGAACATGATGAACCAGAGGAAGAACCTCGTCGAGGGTGTGGACTGGGGTGGCGGGGTTTATTACTACGCCGGGTTTGCATCCATGGGAAGCGATCAGACGGAGCGTGCGGTCGAGATGGACACAGGCTTCTTGATGGACAGAAATCCAATCGACGCCGGCTTGCGCAAATGAGGAGATGAATTCGTCGGGTCGTTCGATCATGAGGTGACAATCGAGGGGGACCCGCGTGACCTTGCGAAGAGAGGCGACCACGGGCGGGCCGATCGTAAGATTAGGAACGAAATGGCCGTCCATGATGTCGACGTGGAGAACAGTGGCTCCGCCCTCGACGGCGGCCTGCGCTTCTTCGCCGAGCCGTGCGAAGTCAGCAGAGAGAATGGAGGGAGCGAGTTCGATCATGGGAATGTGTAATTCGGCCGCCAAGCCAGTTCAGCTGGCCACCTGGGCTTTAGGCGGCTCCACTTGTGCCATTTTTTCGATCAGGCGGCGGGCGATTCTATCGTTTCGGAGGCGGCCCACGGGGCGAAGATCGTCTTTGCTTTTGACGACGGGCAACCAGGAGATGCCGTGGTCGAGCATGGTGGCGGATGCGACGACAAGAGGATCCTCGAGAGCGACATAGATCGGATTCGCGGACAGAAGGTCAGCTAGCTTGCGCTCGCCGACGGTTTCGCGCCCATTTGCTGGAGTGAGCGCGATGCGGGCGGTAATTTGATACAGATCGCTACGATCCAAAGTCCCCCACAGGCGCTGCTTTTCGTCAACGACCAAAAGATGACCGCTGGCACTTTCATTGAGAGCCTTTATCGCGTCAGCGTACCTGGTTTCTTTACTGAGGAGCTGGGCGGGAAGCGGGTCGACGAGGGACGCGAGCGATTCTCCTTCCAGGATAGACTTGCTGATCGGTAAACGACGCCAAAAATCGCCGGAGCGGCTAGTGACGGCTTTTGCGAGCAGGTCGCGAAGCGGTGCGAAGGAACCCGCAAGTTCGGAGAAAAGGGTGCTGCCAACTTGACGGAGACGGACAGCGGAGCGCGCGCGGATGCTCGTTTCGTGTGGGCGGTTTCCTAAGAGTGCGCCTTCGCCGAAGAAATCGCCTTGGCCCAAGACGGTGAGAAGTTTTGTGTCCGAAGTTTGTGAATCCTTTTGCAGAACCTCTACCTGGCCCTCTTCAATGATACTGAAGACACGCGCAGGCTCGCCTTGGCGGTGAATGAAATCGCCGGGCCGGTAATATGCGTGAGTGGCTTGTTGTGTTGTGTCCGTGTTCAGGAAGCTGAGATCGCGGGGGAAGAGGACGTCCCACGACCAGTCAAGGCCGACCTTGATCCGGCGAGACCACGTGGGAAGTTTGAAGAGGTAAACCCCGCGCCACAGGAACCACGCGACGAAGCCGGAAATGTGCACGCCGAGCATTTCCGCGACGGCCTGATAGCCGCCGATGTTGCAGAGCTGACCAAGCGCTTTGAAGCGGAAGGGTTGGGTGGGCTCGGTTTTCAAAATCCGAACGACATTGAGCGCAGCTTGGCGACCCTGGCGCTCCGCAAACTGGGCTGTGGTTGCTGCTGGTTTGTTGTCGAAGGCGTTGATGATGTAGGCGCAGTCGCCGATAGCCCAAGCATTGGTTTGTCCTTCGATTCGCATTTCCGGTGTGGTGCGTATGCGTCCGCGCTCTTTGGGGACGTCGAGAGCTTGAACAGTCGAAGAAATCGCGGTGCCGATGGTGCAGACAATCGTGCCGCCCTTCAGCATGCGGCCATCGTTTAGTTCGACGCCCTCATGCGTTGCGGCAACCGCACGCGTATTCAACAGCATGGTGATTCCGGCTTTTTCCATCTTTTTTCGGGCGAATTCGCGGAGCTTGGGTGCTACTTCGGGCAGGATCTGGTCCTGGGAATGAACCAAGCTGACAACCACATCTTGCTTGCGGAAATTTTGATAAAAGCGGGTGCTGCTTCGGACAAGTTCATTGATTTCGCCAGCGACTTCCACGCCGCTGAAGCCGGCACCCACGATGATGAAGCTGAGATGCCATCGCCGGAGATTGGGATCCGTGGCGGCTTCGGCGGATTCCATTTGGCGGACGATCTGCTGGCGAAGCTCGACAGCATCGCGCATGACCTTGAAGGCGAAGGCGTGATCGCTCATTCCGGGAATGATGCCGAGATTGCTTTCCGCGCCACAGGCGACGACGACATGGTCGTAATGCAAGCGCGTCAACGCGCCGTTGCCATCGTCGAACTCAATTTCTGAGGACGAAAGATCTATCCTTTGCACACGCTCGGTGCGGCACTCGACGCCCGGGAGCATTTGACGTAAAGGGGCGGCGGCTGCGTCGGGATTGATCGAAGCGCCGGCTACGTCCGCGAGGAGCGGATGAAATACCATGTG